>ENA-ORSX01000289-ORSX01000289.1-human-gut-metagenome-genome-assembly--contig:-NODE-289-length-59898-cov-75.379493_pt1 | contig 59898 bp, 71 predicted proteins | sample MGYA00241904_ERZ509172 | MGnify/ENA primary metagenome ERZ509172 (study PRJEB26280, sample SAMEA2338795) | human gut metagenome | biome: human gut; feature: human-associated habitat; material: faeces... | reverse complement strand
AATATTGGGCCGTTGGTGGAGATATAAGTGGATCACTTTTCATCCGTCGTTGACAGACGCATGGAAGCATCAGACTGGCTGCGCACCCTGCGCGCCCCGAATCTGCAGCTGGCTGTCGAGCTGACGGACGCCGGCCGGGCCGTGGCACAGCCTCTGCTGCAGGCTGAACAGGAGCGCCTCCGGGCGGAACAGCGCGCGGCGGAAGTCGTCGTACTGCCGCTGGTCCCGGCAGCAGATCTGCCCGCAGACGGCACGTCTGCCAAAGACCTGCCGGTGGAGCTAGACGGCATGACGTATCAGGCCTGCCGTGGGGATTTTGTGGTACGTCTCGACGGCAGCACCTGTCTGCAGTTATGGAATAAAGAAGGCAGGGTGGTACGCCGGGAGGGCGATCCGCTGGAAGTGGCGCAGTGGCTGCAGGCCTGTCACGATGCAGGAATGGAGGTTCGTGTGCAGATTAATGAAAGCGTCGCCCCGTAACAGTATTTCCCGCTCCGTGAAACTGAAACGTTGCAATTAATTCTTTGCCCGTTCTCGCTTTACAAGGTGTGATATGTCGCTTCCGCCAGGAATTTCGGGTTTTCTTATCCGGTGATGTAGCCCGGCATCAGTTTTATATCCAGGCAGTCTGGCGGCCTGGCTTATTGTTACTTCCTGCCCATTAATAATAAATATGCGCGGACGGCTTACCCGACCAGGCATATGTTTTTTTGTCGGTATGAGGTGAGTTATATCACCACCGGGCGGGATTTTGTCTTTTTTTATCCGGTGAGGCAGTGAGGACAGGCCGCTATATCCGAGTAGTCTGGCAGCTTCTGACAGTTTCACTTCCTGTCCGTTGACAATATATGTTTTCCCGAAGCCGCGATGGTGCAGGTGACCAGGCTCGTTTTCCGTTCATCCAGTTCAATGGCCGCTATCAGGTTCTGCTCCGCAATGTACTCACGGATGCTCTTCCTGCCCCTCCTGGTTGCCCAACATTTACATTTTTTGGTTCTAGGGGAAAATTATATTCCTTGCTGTTCAGTTATTGGGCGTTGCCAGACAAGTTTTTTACCAAATCCCAGTGTATTATCAGTGAATTTGATTTCGTCGATACGGATCTCCCATACTGGTGTTGACAACATTCTGGCAATAGGGAAACGACGATTATATATCTGCCGTATGAGGTGACTTTCCTCATCTTCCAGTAGACGAATCAGACCTTTAAATTGCACACCACGGATTAATGCTATCGTTTGAGGCTGTCCGTTTACCGTTCCGGCTACATGTGCCTTTGGACCACTCATTTGTGCATGACGCGTTTTTCCTCCGTAAGTAAATAAAAAGCTACTTTATCCGCATCAAACAGATAAAAAGCATTTGCACACCAGAGTTCACCTTTCTGCTGTACGCACCAAGTGAGAACATGTTGTTTTTTCAGCCAACGGCTGATCGTCATCAATATTTCCATCTTTTATATTGTTGGTCTTGATATCTGACCAGTCAATAGCAGACCAGCACATATATTAGCAAACATTAATTTAACACATATATTGACTGTTGTTTAGAATGGTAGCCATATTATCCACCGCACGTGTTCGCTCACTTGTCACGAGTGAGCGAAACTTCTCTTTCCTTAACATATGGAATAACTGTATTCATGTTACAGGGATATCCGGCTGCAATTATTTCCATTACTTCTGGAATCCAGTTAGTGGCAGGCATTTTCACCATCGCAGGATAAAAAAGCTGGGGGGAGGGGAAAATATCTACCACGTGACAATGGCGTAAACAAGTTGCATCTACTTCTGATGAAGGTAAAAGAGTGGCCGCAGCCAGCCCTGACTCCAGCCAGTCGATAATCATACCCGGCTGGGATATATGCATTAACACTTCTGGAGTTACTCCTGTCTTCCTGAATAAGTCAAGCAGCTTTTCATAGATGCCAGAATCCTTCGCCCGATGTAACAATATCAGCGGGAAGCTGGCCAGTGTTATATAGTTAACAGGCGTGTCAGGTATGTATGGCAAACATTTTTTACTGATTACGGCCACAGGTTTTATGGGATCAAAAGAAACAACATCATACCCTTCATCACGATACGGTCGTTGGATCAGCGCTAAATCAATTGTTCCGTCATTAAGTAAATCTTCCAGGTGACTTGAGTCCGTGACTGATATGCTCACTTCTATATCGGGATTACGTTCACAAAATGCCAGCAGTAGCGACCTGAAATAAGACTGAAAAAGGTGCGTAATTCCCAGATGAAGTTTAGGATTATTTTTTTGCGCAATAGCCATAGTCTCCCGCGTAGTATCTTCCACCTGACGCAGGATCTCGCATGCTTTACGGTAGAGAAAAAAACCCGCCTCTGTTGGCTCGATACGATTACCTTTGCGTATAAAGAGCGGTGCTTTCAACTCATCTTCCAGTTCCTGAATACGTTTACTAAGTGGTGGCTGCGCCATATTCAACACTTTTGCAGCCCGACTTACTGAGCCCTGTTCCACCACCCGACAGAAGTAACGTAAACGCTTTAAATCCATAAATCCCCTCAGCCCCGTGTGCTGCAGGGGAGTGTACATCAGGTTTTCGGCCCCTCACACTTTTTTGATCTACTCAGATACAGGTAAACGGTATTTGTCGCCTTTTCTGTCGGATATTAAGGTACGCCGTCATCAGTCTTACTGCTAATCAACAGGAGCAACTCAATGAAAAATAATGTTCATGATCTCCGTTCTGCACTGGAGCTACTAAAAACATTACCTGGTGAATATGTCGAAACCGATACAGAAGTAGATCCGCATGCGGAGCTTTCTGGCGTTTATCGTTATGTCGGCGCAGGTGGAACCTGTCAGCGCCCGACCCGTAAAAATGGTCCTGTAATGATGTTCAAAAAAATTAAAGGTTTTAACGACATCAGTGTAGCCATTGGCCTTAATGGTTCCCGTAATCGCGTCAGCCACTTCCTGAATTGTCCTCCGGAGCGTCTGGGGCATATGCTGAAAGACTCCGTACAGACACCAATTCCACCTGTCCTGGCAACAGCTCCGGCAGCAGCACAGGAAGTTGTTCACCTTGCGACAGATCCCGATTTTGACCTGCGTAAACTTTTACCCGCACCAACGAATACTGAGGAAGATGCAGGTCCATACATTACGATGGGTTTGTGCTACGCGTCAGACCCGGAAACAAATGAGTCTGATATCACCATTCACCGTCTGTGCGTTCAGAGCAAAGATGAACTCTCCATGTGGCTTACCCCTGGGCGTCACATCGATGCTTTCCGCAAAAAAGCAGAAGCTGCAGGTAAACCGTTACCAATCTCAATCAGTATTGGCGTTGACCCGGCGATTGAAATCGCCGCCTGCTTCGAGCCACCAACAACGCCTCTGGGCTTTGATGAACTGAGCATCGCTGGCTCCCTGCGAGGCCATCCCATTGAAATGGTTCAGTGCAAAACCATCAACGAAAAAGCAATAGCTCACGCAGAAATCATCATTGAAGGTGAGCTGTTGCCAAATATCCGTCTGCGTGAAGACAAGAATACAAATACAGGCAAAGCGATGCCGGAGTTTCCGGGCTATACAGGTGAAGCTAAAGACGCAATCCCTGTCATTAAGGTAAAGGCTGTCACACATCGTAAAAATCCTATCTGGCGAACCACTGTAGGGCCTGGAGAGGAACATGTGAACATGGCTGGAATCCCGACAGAAGCAAGCATCCTCGATATGGTTGAACGGGCAATGCCGGGAAAATTACTGAATGTTTTTGCACATTCTGCTGGGGGTGGCAAATTGCTGGCAGTGATGCAGTTCAAAAAGTCAGCGGCTGTGGATGAAGGTCGCCAGCGCCAGGCCGCCCTGCTCGCCTTCGCTGCGTTCCCTGAGCTGAAACACGTCATTCTGGTCGATGAAGATGTCGATATTTTCGATAGCGATGATGTACTGTGGGCTATGCAAACGCGTTATCAGGGCGATGTTGATACTGTCACTATTCCTGGCGTTCGCTGCCATCCGCTGGATCCGTCTCAGGTCCCAGATTACAGCCCAAGCATTCAGCAACAGGGGGTATCCTGTAAAACCATCTTTGACTGCACGGTTCCATTCCATCTGAAAAGCCACTTTGAACGTTCTAAATTCAAAGAGGTTGATGTGAAACGTTTCCTGCCGGATTTCGAATAAGGAGAAAACCGTGGCAACAAAACGCATGATTGTTGGAATTAGCGGTGCATCCGGATTTCAGTACGGAGTAAAGACACTGGAACTTCTAAAGAAACTGGATGTTGAGATTCATCTCGTAGTTTCTAAAGGAGCAGAAAAAACCTGCCATCTGGAGACAGATTATCGACTTGACGATATTTTTGCCATGGCGGATGTTGTCCACCCAATTAATAATCTGGGCGCAGCAATTTCCAGTGGCTCATTCAAAACGCAGGGGATGATTATCACCCCCTGTTCAATGAGAACACTGGGGGCCATTGCCCACTGTATGACCGACAATCTGCTGACGCGTGCCGCGGATGTAGTTCTAAAAGAGCGTCGCCGTCTGGTTCTGCTGGCGCGGGAAACCCCTCTTAACCTGGGACATATTCGCAATATGGCTACAGTGACCGAGATGGGAGGCATAATTTTTCCTCCGGTCCCCGCATTTTATCAGCGACCACAGACGGTTGAGGAGATAGTGACCCATAGTGTCAACCGTGCTCTCGACTTATTTGATTTAAATATAAAAGACCTTCCACGCTGGGGGGAAGGTCTTCTTAATTACAATGAATAAATTTGTCAGGATAATCCGATGTTAACAGGACCATATGTGAATGGCGCAGCAGTAATCGTGGGTGGTTTGTTCGGTGCGCTTATCGGTACACGCATCCCCGATCGAGTAAAAACGGCACTCCCCCTGACCTTCGGGCTTTGCTCGGTAGGTCTTGGTATTAATCTTGTAATCAAGGTGAAATACATGCCTGCGGTTGTGCTGGCAATGGTTATTGGAGCCATTATTGGCGAGATATTTTTCCTGGAAAAACAGATTGGCAGAGTTGCCGGAACAACCCGGGGACTAATAAACCGCATTTTCCCCCCCGTTCAGGGATTAACACATGATGAATTTACTGAGAAATTTGTCGCAATTCTGGTGCTATTCTGTGCCAGTGGCACCGGTATTTTTGGCTCTATGCATGAAGGGATGACAGGAGACCCATCTATTTTATATATAAAAACTGTGCTGGACCTTTTCACTGCGGCAATTTTCGCCACCATGCTGGGGTTCTCTGTAATGACTATCGGGGTTCCGTTAATCATCGTACAAGTGGCTCTGGCTATGCTGGCCGTATATATATTGCATCTGATTACACCGGATATGATGGCCGACTTCTCCTGCACGGGGGGATTGATAATGATCGCGACCGGACTACGTATTTGTAATATTAAAGCGTTTCCCGTCGCCAATATGCTACCAGGCTTAATTCTGGTTATGCCGATTTCTGCCCTGTGGGCCAGTTTATTTGCATAAATAAAAATCAACATAACTGTGCTCACTGACGCAGTAAAGGACAGATGAGCACAGAATTATCCAACGTATTTTAATATATTATCAGGAGCCATGATGAAAGGACGGGAATATGTTCTTTTACTGAATGAGAAAGGAGAATTCATTGGCACGGAAGAAAAATATGATGTACACACAACCCACACCCCTCTCCACCTGGCTTTTTCCTGCTGGCTCTTCAATAGTGAAGGCCAGGTTTTGATAACCCGCCGCTCACTTGGAAAAAAAGCATGGCCAGGTGTCTGGACAAACTCGGTATGCGGACATCCACAGCTGAATGAATCTTTCGAGCAAGCCATTACGCGCCGCTGTCACTTTGAAGTCGGAGCAGAAATTACTGATATAACCCCTGTTTATCCAGAATTTCGCTATTGCGCAACAGACACCAGTGGGATTATGGAAAATGAAATTTGCCCGGTATATGCGGCTAAACTAACAAACACAATAACCCCTAACCCGGACGAAGTGATGGACTGTTACTGGGTTTCGTTAGATGCACTGTATCAGACATTGATAACCTCACCACGGGTGTTTAGTCCCTGGATGGTGTTGCAGTTCGGTTCAGAAAAGACACGAAAAAGATTGATGAGTTTTGTGAAATAGAACGTTAATCCTCTGTACATTTTCCTAGCATTCGTTCTGAAATTAATCGAAGGAATTCACTGTAATACAGTGGATATTCTGAGCTGACTCCATATTTTTTTCATAATTGTGCGTTAATATATAATAGCGTGATATTTCCCTCTCATCATTTACAAACGGGGTATATATGAATAGAAAATTGAAGTGCTTCATATCATTAGCGCTCTTTACTGGCTCTCTCATTTTTCCTGTATCCGTATTATCCGCAAATAAGCACTTCCCGGCGACACCAGTTTCCCCCAAAAACTATGAAGATTTGGCTGGAATAAATCCAGTCACTGATTGCTCCGCGCTACAACAAACTGATTTAACCTCTATTGCCGGGGAGGGAAGTCAGGTTCTGAAAGCGACTCTGGATGAAAACCGTAAAGTCTGCATTGTTACAGGGCGTCTGGCTCCTCAGATTGGCTTTGAGGTTCGTTTACCAACAGAGAATTGGCGTCAGCGTTCTCTTCAGATTGGCTGCGGTGGTTTGTGTGGACGAATATCAGATGAAATCGGTGCTGCTAACGGATGCCTCCATATAACAGATGGTTCTTTTGTTACTTCAGCAACTGACATGGGACATACTGTAGCCGATGGTTCTTTTGGCAAAGATTCGCGGTTGCGAACAGATTTTGCTTACCGCAGTGTCCATCTTACTGCTCAGGCAACCAGGGCTTTGATCACGGCATTTTACGGTCAAAACGCAAGATATTCCTACTTTACCGGGTGCTCTGATGGCGGACGGGAAGCATTAATGGCAGCGCAACGATATCCTGATGATTTTGATGGCATCATTGCAGGGGCTGCGGCGATGAACTTCCAGACCCAAAATGGTGTATACCATCCCTGGCTGGCCCAGATTAATACTGATAATGACGGCAACCACATTCTGCTTGCGGATAAATTAACGCTGATTCATAAGGCGGTAGTGTCTCAGTGTGATTCTCTTGATGGTGACAAAGATGGCCTGATCAGTAATCCTCTTTCCTGTAGCCCTGATCTGCAGAATCTTTTATGTCCGTCCGCGCAATCTGATACCAGCCAGTGTCTCACAGCTCAGGAGCTGGACGTGTTGAATAAAATTTATCAGGGGCCAAAAGACCCTGAAAGTGGTTTATCTTTGCTTGCCGGTGGGCCATTGCCTGGGTCTGAATTAGCATGGAAAGGTATTTTTATACCTGAAAGTAAAAAAGGCCCTCTGTTCAGTACAAAAATCGGACAGGATGCTAATGATGTACTGTTTAAAAAAGAAGATACGCCAGAGGAATTTGATTTACGCAGAATAAATTTTGATGCATCATATTTTGACAAATTGAGTAAGTTACATCGTTTTTATGATTCAACAAATCCTGACCTTCACGCATTCTATCAACGTGGAGGAAAATTAATTTTGTGGCATGGTCTGGCAGACCAGCATATCAGCCCTTTGAACACGATCAATTATCATCTTGCTGTTCAGAAAACTATGGGTAAAACAGTAACAAGCCAATTTGAGCGACTGTATTTGCTGCCAGGAGTATATCATTGTGGTGGTGGTGAAGGGCCGGACAGCATTGATTTACTCAGCCCTGTGATGGCATGGGTGGAAAAAAATATTCCGCCTCATGAAATATTGACTGTACAGCGTAATAATAACGAAGCTGGGACATTCGGTCAGCCAACGTCATTGATAGTTGGCAATAAATCACAGTCCTCAGAACATGAGGGTAAAGAATCATCCGTTGTGCAAGTTCGCCCCGTTTACCCATATCCGGAAGTCGCAGTATATAATGGACATGGAGACAGAAATATCCCTGAAAATTATCATCCTGTTATTTTTGATAAAATGGATAACTTAACCCAATGGTTGGGAGATAAATTCTTTTCTCCCTATGAGTTTTTAAATTCCTCCGACTGACGCTTTCCCCATCCCGGATGTGGGGTGGGGCCTGTTCCATGGCGCGTTCAGCCATGGAACAGGCCCCGTTATGACTATCGAAAACAGGCAGTTCTAACACAGTATCATCCGGTTGATAGCCGGCACGATTATTAATCATTGATATTAATAATGGAATTTAGCCTCCCCTCCTTATTATTCATTTCTTCCAAAGATATATTTGGATGTAATTTTTACATTCGTTGCTGGTAATGTTTCATCTGTTATTTATATAATCAGATCTGACAATAATATATTCCACTATCGGAAAATAAAAATACGGTAAACTATTCAAAATATGAAATTCTCATTATCAAATACGTGGAAAATCAATTGGGTGCGACGGCTTTTAATTTTCTACGCAATACTGATACGACTCAAAACGATACGGAAGATACCGAGTCGGCTTATGGTGGATGGCTGGAGATTGACGAGGAAGATCTGGAGTAAAGATCAATAATTCCTCTGACGTAATAACGAACAGATGTCGCGTCAGCGACATGTAAGGCAGCACGCTGTGGTGTCATATGCTGCCAAAGTAAAACCGCCGAAGCCCGACGTAAGCCGGTAGGTTGTCCGGATGTCACCAGTTCCCCTCCCTGTGAGACCATGTGGTCTGTCAGCGATGAAAATGCCTCTGTGCGCGGTCGGAGTGGTCCTGACAAGGGTTTAAGGGGCGTATCTCCGCATTAGCGGGCCGTGAGGGCCGCTTACGAGCGTGTATGTATGAGAAGACGTACAGTGGTTTCTTCTTGCTTTTATTTCCTCTCAGATCCTGAATTGTCAACTTCTGAATCGTGGGGGGCCCTTTGGGGTTCCGGTTCAGTGGTTGACAACTACACATAAAACACCCTGTGTGCGGGGTGATGGTTCACGCAGTGGGCCATCGCCCTGCCAGACCAATGGGGGCTTAGGGGTCAGTCTGGATATGAAGTCTGAAGTCCAATGGAACGAAAACGTCCGTTAGTGAAGTAACTGTCTGATATATCAAAAACCCCCTCAAAATGGTGTCTTTTTAATCGAAAATTGGCATTTAACGGACGACCTTGTCTACGAATTAATTTTTCAGATGAAAATATCCCTCTTGCCGTACGTTTTCGTTCCATTGGCCCGCAAACCCCATGTACCGGCTAATGAAAGCGTCACCACATGAAAACATGCCTGCATGGTTTACACATCATCCCATTGTGGCAGCCGGTTAACTTTCCTGCGCCACCAGTGGAAAGAGGCCATGAGCACTCCGAACAAAAAACCACTCGTGATACTTATAATAATGGCCTCACCTGCCACCATTCCTGAAGGCCCCCAGTAGATAAACCACATTGCACATCCCCAGGAAATGCCCCATAAGCCCCCCGTCAGCACCATGACCTGCCAGAACGGCATAAAGGGTAATGGCGGGAGCCGGATACCCAGCCGCCAGAGAATACGCAGAAGAGGAGGGGCATAATTGCTCCGCCACATCATTTTGCTGTCCATCAGGGCAATGGCCCGGGCTTTTTTCTGCTCAAAGGTCACAGGAGCACCTCCGTTCCATGATGTAAACGTGACACAGCTTATTGTTATTGATTATTATTATCATGCTGTGATTATGTTGTCATGCACCTGTACACTGACAAAAGAAAGGGAGAACAGGAGGCTGGCTGATGAACAGGAAATATTATCTTAATAATATGTGGTGGGGATGGTTTATGGGGGGGTATACTCTGTATATGTCATGGGATTATGAGTTTAAATACAGATTGCTGTTCTGGTGTATTTCTCTCTGCGGAATGGTTTTGTATCCGGTTGCCAGATGGTGTATTGAAAATACTGCCCTGAAATTTACCCGGCCTCATTTCTGGAACAGCGGTTTTTTTGCTGATACTCCCGGAAAAATGGGATTACTTGCGGTTTATACAGGTACTGTTTTCATATTATCTCTTCTGTTAACTCTGATATATATTCTTTCTGTTATCATAAAAAGGCTGTCTGTAAGATAGACAGCCTGCCTTATATATTATTTAAATGCCCCAGAACTTATTCGCTTTTTCCACAAGCGTTTCATCAATCAGTGCACCGGTGACAGCCATCAGTAAACCATACCCGATAATGCCTAAAGCGCTTCCGGTAAGAATACTGAAGACCAGAGCAACAAGAGCCGTTGCGGCATTACCTGCTATGATGGTTTCTGTTTTAACAAAAAAAGGACGCCAGTTATCTGTCCGGGCAGCCTTACCAAACTCAGTGATCCAGTCAGCAAAATTTGTAATTTTTCCTGCATATCCCAGTCCGCGACTGAACCTGTTCAGATTAGACGATATATCAGACAGCTTCACAGACTCAAGGGCTGCGGCAATCGCTGCACGATCTTTTGCATTAATTTTTTTGTTAATGTCAGCCTGGTACTTTTCATACGTTTTTAATGCCTCTTCAACATTACGTATTTTCTTCTCTTTAGCCTGTCCGGCCATCTCTCTGGCTAACTGCTCAGCTTTTGCACCATATTTTTCTGAAACTGATTTCAGGAACTCTGTTGTGAAATTAATTGCGTCTTTCGTTGCCTTTAGTTCATCCTGTTTTCTTTCCTCTTCCGCTATCTTCTGATTGATGCCGGCAAACTGGTTACGGATATTCTCTTTTTCCTTCAACAGGGCATTAAGAGCGTCATTTGCATGCTTTTGCTCATTTGTACTGGCACTGAGGTTATTTCTCGCCGAATTTACCGCAGATTCAACAGAGGTGATTTTATTTCTGGCATCAAGCAATCGTTGCCGTAACTTATCCCATTCAGCAACTTCAACATTATAAATTTTCTTGTCACCTTCCACATCCTCTGTCACCACCGGATTCCGGTCATTCAGAATATTGCGTTTATAGTCCAGACCTGAATGAGTCAAAAGATAATTCAGGTTTGCACGGTTATCGATGACCGCGCTGGTTGTGATTTTTATCGTACCGGCAAATCTCGGATCACCGCTCACAACAATAGAATGATTTGTTGATGAACGCCCCGGGAATTTTTCAGGGGAAACTATTGTTTTGCTGTCAGGCGTGTTTTTCTGTTGCGTCAGCTGTTGTTCAGCTCTGTTTAATGCATTACGGGCCGTGTTAAGCGATTTCGTCACCGAACTGAGTTTATTCCGGGCCTCTGAAATGGCTCTGTCATTCCGAGTCTGCTGCTCGAGCAGACGGGCCTGTTGTGCATCAAGAAAGGCAAGGGCTGCCCCGCCATTTTTTTCCAGCTCTGACAACCGCGTGTCCAGAATACCTTTTCTGCGCTCGTATTCAGCAAGCATATCAGCGGCCTTCTTGTCTGCGTTCTGCGCATCCTTCTGCCGTTTTTCAGCCTGTTCGATTAACGACCTGGCCTCCCGGGGAGATATACGAAGAGAATCTTGGCATAAACAATGATATTTCGGCATTTCTGGCAGAACACCCGGAGACAGAACTGACCATGGACGAATGGCTCTGTGCAGTGTCCTGCATCACCTCACGCCGTGTATATCTGCAGCGGACAGCTTTCGCCTGCGTCCCACGTTATGGTCTGGATGGTCACCCCAAAGGGCAGGTCTCAGAATCTGAAGCACAGAGTGCCGGTCGCAGACAGGCGACATTAGAACAAAACAAAAGTGGCTCAGGATGCAGACACTGCAGGAGAATATTTCTGAGCAATAAACACTCCGGATAACAGGTGGACATTACGTATCAGAAAAATGGGAAGAGAATGATTATGAGTAAAATTTCCGCAACGGCTTTGGAATCTGTATTAACTGCTTCAGTCATGTAGTCGCTAATACGTTCAGCGGTAAATTTCGTTATTTCATCGTAATTCATTTTATCTCCTACAAGATTATTTAATGGAATGCAAAATATCTGGCTTGATAATAATGTTCCAGAATTAATATCTGCAGGCTATGTTAAGTTGTCCCCACACACAATCTACCTGTTTTCTCGTGTGTGCCACAGGCGCAATACATAAATAGTCTGGCCATTAAGTTCGTAACGGATTTCGTACTCGCCAGCAAAAATCCGTCTGACCTCCCTGGTTTCAAACTGAAACAACTGTTCTCCCATACGTGGATGAGTTAACAGAATGACCGGTGCCTGTGTCAGGGACTGTACCGTTCTGGCGGCAGCAGGTTTACTGGTCAGCACCAGAAAATCATATAACCGCGCCAAATCAGAAAGCGCCTTACTGGTCCACTTCAGTTCCATCAGCGTGGCACCGGTAACGGATTGTCAGTACTGAGGCTGTCCGCCCAGGCCTGTACAGCCTGATGGTCGATAACCTGTCCGGATGTCACATCGTCCAGGGCTTCCAGCGTCAGGCGATTACGCTCCTCCTCCTGGGCAAGCCATGCAGAAAGCGCCTGTTTGATAACCCAGCCCCGGGAGCGTTCCAGTCTGGCGGCCATCTGGTCGACTTTATCAGCCATAAGTAATGGCACATGCGCGGTAATTACTTTTGTTGCTTGTGCGGTATTGTTTTTCATTTGCATATCCGATTAGTTGTTAATCATATTTAATCATAGTGATTACTTGCAGATGGAACAAGGCAAATAATGCGCGTCAGCGCATGTAAGGCGGCATACGGAGGTTACATGTAGCACAGGTGTAAAAGGGATCCGCTTGGAAAACGGAAATTTTCCCACGCCAAGAGAATTGAGTTGAACGAGTGGTTACATCCAAGCCAGCTAACTCACTGAACGTAAAGGCTGTACGAAATGTTCCGACCGTCCGATAACCGTTTGGCTTACTTCCGTACATTCTCTTGCGTAGATGTACAGAATTGTACGATTTCGGACACCAAAACCGCAGTTGTCCCACCATTCTGGCGATTCCTAAAAGCCCTTTGGCTAAAAAATAGTCTTAACGTGGTTTATTTTCCGAATTCCAAGCGGCTCACTTTATCTGCATCAATCGCTTTCTGATACCATTTTTCTGCTAGTTGTGGATTTTTCTCTACCCCCAATCCCAAAGAATAAATATCACCTAAAGCCACAAAACTGGGGGCAGTGATATGATCCATTCTGTTGATATGTTTAAGATAAAGGTTTATCGCTTTTTGATAATCGCGTTCTACACCATAACCTTGCTCATAAAGTTTTGCCAGACGATACTGCGCCGTAATATCATTATGTTTATCGCCGTTCTTATAATATTCCGCGGCTTTCTTATAGTCCTGAGAAACGCCTAATCCTCTTTCATAAATAATTCCAAGATAACGTGGAGCTTTCATTTCTCCCGCTAAGTCCGCTTGCTCAAAAAGGTTTAAGGCTTTGGCATAATCAAACGGTACACCATACCCATTAAGATATAAAATCCCTAAATCCAGTTTTGCTCGGGGATTTCCGCTGGCTGCTGATTTCGTCAACCATTTAAAAGACTGAGCGTAATTCACCGTTTGATTGTAGTTTCCATTCAGGTATGCTTCCCCCAATCTGACTTGTGCTTCTGCATCTCCTTGAGCAGAGCGTGTAAGTATTTCGTCAAAATTCATTTTTGATGCCGTATCTGCATATACAGATGCAGAAAAAAATAGAATTACAAATAATAACGTCTTCATTCTGTCTCTCAGCAAAAATGACTGCCAACACGTTACCTGATGGCAGTCTGGTCTATTTTTATTGTTTGCGTTGGTTAAATAACCATTCGCGAACAGGTTCTATGCTGTAAGCAATACGCCATGTGTTACGATGCCCGCTTGCCCCTTCTCGTGAAGAATATTCATCAAATACACTGTCTTTTATAAAAGCGGTATAACGGATATTAGTTTGTTCTTCAAACAAAGTGTCGGCAGCAAATCGATATTGCTCAGGCTCCCACTGGCCATTCCATGCCGCGCGAGAAACCTTTCCGCCAAATTGCTCAAGACGTTCAGTAATCGCGTTGAAGCTGGGAAAAGCCCCTGAATCATCCTCTGAGGCCATAAACCATAATTTGTTTTTAGCTATTGGAGCAACTTGTTCCGCATCCCACTTTCCTGCAACCAGGTAACTTGCTGCGAAAAAATCAGGATATTTAATATTCATGGCGATGGCCAGCATACATCCCCCTGACTGACCAGTAACATAAATACGCTCAGGATCTATTTTATATTCTTTTACCAAATACTGAACAAGATTTATTGTTGTATCAAGCAATGTTGAGGTACGCCAGTCATCATCAGCAATGATTTCATTATATTGAGGAGCTAAAACATAACAGGGGCGTTTCATTTGCTCTTCAGGTTCTGCCCAAATTACTGCGCCTAACCCCTGAAACAGAGTCGTTGTAACTTGTGTACTGGTAGCCCCTGCATCATGCATAAAAAGAACCAGTGGTAATGGTTTATTTTGTTCTTCAGGAATAAAGAAATTATATTTTAGTATTTTCCCGCTTTCTTTATCTTTATATTCATCTTGTCTAAAACTATCCACTACCAGATTTGAAACGGCGTTAGTTCCCAGTGTGGTATTTTGTGTGACGACAACAGCAGAAGCATCTTTATATTTAATTGTTTGGTTTAGTTTTTCTCCTGCAACCCAGGTAGGCTTACCTTGCCCTTGTTTGGGCACTGCTTTTTGTATTGTTGGGTCCGTTATAGTTTCTTGCCATTCATTTTGTGGTTTGCTGTGCTCCAGTTCAAGTATCACGTACTTACCTGATTTTGCTTCAACCAAAGCTGTTGACTGGCTGACAAATGTTTTATTGATGTGATAATTTTTTACGCTAAACTCTATTGTTGAAAGTTCTTCCTTGTTTATAGGTTTTTCAAATTCTACAGCGATCGCAATAAGTCGAACTCCGTCACCAAAAACTTGTGTGATAGCTGTAGCATTTATTGCTTTGTTATTTGTGTTTGCAAATACAATGCGAGGCATTGAAACAATTAAAGCACCCGCAACACTTTTAATTAAAAACTCTCTGCGCGTCGGCATAAATGCCCCTTTACTTCTGATAAAAAGTAGATGAGTATCAGTATGAACAAGGACTATGATTTTTCAACTTTATCATTCGTACTTATATTTAACTTATCTTCAGTGCTAACTCTGTACCTCGTTTTATCGGTAATGTTATAGAAATAAAACCATTCTGTGGATCACGAACATAAGATAAAAAATCTGGTTCTGCGTTATCATTTAATATATATCCTCCCACTCGTAGCTGCGGCGCAACGATCTCAGTAACCTGACGAGCGAGACTTGGGCCATCAGCAAGAGGGAAGCCATCAATAAGAATAAAATCGACAGGACCACCGAGATCTTTCAGCGTTTCTCTCGCATCACCGACGCGAATATCAACAAAAGACGTAAGACCTGCCTCTGCCAGATTTCGGGACGCGACTTCAGCCTTTTCCCGAACCATTTCAGAACCAATCACCAGTCCGCCACCATTATCTTTCATCGCAGCGGCAAAATAGAGTGCTGACATACCTACAGAAGTTGCAAAGTCCACAACACGAGTGGCTTTCATTGCCCGGCACAGTAAGTAGATAAGTTCCCCCTGCTCCGGGGCTATGGAAAAGCCATAACCGGAAAATTTTTCAGGATCAAGTACAGGAGCTTCGCGAAACAGCTCCTGCGGGGGATGTTTACGTTCATTATTCATGCGTTCCAGAACACGTATAACCTGGGGATCACGAATGGGGCTGATGCTATTATTTAATCTACTCATAAATAAGGACCTGTATTTTATGAAGTGATGTTACCTGGTTGTTTTCATACACCATGTTATGATCATTGCTTATGTTGTTGGTATAGTGATACCATTTTTGGTACTGGTCAAGTACCAAAAATGAATACAGGAGTAAATGTCTTTGATGAACAAGAGCGAAGTGAGTACACCGGTGCGACGGGGAAGACCCAAAAGTGCGGGACTTGATGAGCGTAAGAAAGCAATAGTTATTGGTGCGTATAGTGCCTTCATTGAGCTTGGTTTTGCCCAAACCTCAACCACAGAAATTGCTCGTCGGGCAAAAGTATCAAAAAGAACAATTTATGAAGTATTCAGTAATAAAAAGGAAATTTTTTCTGAAGTAATTAAAGAATATAAGACCCTGTTCCTCGATCTTCCAAGACCGGAAAACGAGATGCTTCCTATTAATGAAACTCTGTTTCGAATATTCCGATTAGATATAGGTCAGGAAGAAGCTAAAGAGAGAGAAGCACTCTTAAAATTAATGACACGTGAATCAATTTTTTTTCCAGAGCTTTCAGACTATTTATATGCCACTAAAACGCTTCATTCAAGAGAACTGTTAATAGAATGGCTGGATATTCAACAAGCTCAAGGGCGTATTGCTGTGAAAAACACGAGTAATTGCGCGGGGATGCTAATGGATATTGTTTTTGGCGCATTAATTCCTCGTCGATGGGTTTTGGACGTTAACGAAGATCAGACACTAACACCTGAAGGTCGTCAGCAGCAACTTGAGGAAATAAAAGAGCGTATCGAAACCGTTATACAAGGGATCAAGGCAGACTCTACTCATCAATAGCATATTTTTAAGCTAATCGGGGTTCTACGCCGGAATTGCTGAAATTCCCGGAATACATAAATTCTTAGCTCGGCAACCTGTACGTAAGACCACGTCAACCGGACAGCAAAGAAATAGCTGTTCAGAACGAAAAATCACTGCTCGTAACGTATATATAACATAGCTGGTACGGATAAATTCTCACTTACCGCATCATAAACGTACACGTCAACGCCAACCAAACATGCTTCAAAAATCAACAGATCCGCTGTATCGGAAATTTCGGCGTTTCCGGCGTACAACCCCTTTCAGTTCTGAAAATCAGACTTGATTATTGTTACTTGCCGGGGAGTTTAAGAAACAATGTTTGTTCCTGAGTTTTTGATAGCGTAAAGCCATGATAAATATAAAACTTTTTTGCGCTTTCCGTAAGAGCATGAACCATTATTGCGCGTACACCGATATTTTCGGCAACCCTGTAACAGCGACGAACTGCATCATGCAGTAAATCTGCGCCAAGCCCTTTTCTACGGAATGACACATCAACGGCCAGGCGTGCAAGTATGATGACAGGAATGGGGTCTGGCATATTGCGCCGAAGATTGCCTGTAGCTTCTGTATGATTGACACTCCCCGTGGCCAGTGAGTAAAAACCGACTATTTGTTGCGTCCCTTTTCTGCATACAACAAAAGTCCGGGTGGCTCCGAGAGCCTGATTTTTTAGCCCCTTCTGTTTTAACCAGTCATCAAGCACAGCTTCACCACTGACAAATTCAGCGGCCTGATGAAATGAGGATAAAGGCTCTGGTGCTGTTACACCTCCCATTGAGGTTTCCTTGCCAGCAATTTTTCGATGGCAGGTTCATCTGTAACCGGGGCGTCAAGCATTTCGATGAATTCTTCATATTGCCTGTCATTAAAATTAAACACCCGCCGATCGAGAATAACATCTTCAGCAGCTTTACAGGCCATTTCCAGAATGAAGTCTGTACGCGATTTATGAAGAATTTCTGCAGCGGTATCAATGAGTATCCGCTGTGATTCTTTTGCTCTGAGATTGAGCTGAACACCTGATTTCATAAAGTCTCCGTATATCATTTGCTTTACAACAATAGCACAGTGACGACATATAGCAAATGATATACATAAAGTCACTGGTTACAGATGCCGCTTTGCGGCATGGAAGGCGGTACTCTGTTGTTACACATGACACCGGAGTAAAACCGCCGAAGCCCGGCGTAAGCCGGTACGGATTGATAGATTTCACCTTACCCATCCCCAGCCCTGCCAGACCATACCCGCTTTCAGCCATGAGAGAGCTTCTGTGCGCGGTCGGAGTGGTCCCGACAAGGGTTTACCCGAAGTCGGGGCGTATCTCCGCGTTAGCGGGCCGTCAGGGCCGCTTACGAGCGTGTACTCAATACTTCCAGCCAGAAGACTGACAGCGATGAAGATGATTAGTTACAGCATTCATAATTAAAAGCGATTCTGTTCCGGCCCTTTGGGCCGGGGCGGGGCCGTTTTTCAGTTATGAGGGAGGGGCTTTGTGGTTTCAGTTCTGCGCGGGACCGGGGTTTTTCTGGGGTTTATGTTTGCATGTTGTAACTAAATAGACTCTGGTCGGGGCCCGCCGCTTGCGGTGGGAGGTGCATATATGTCTGTCCACAGGACAGGCAGTGAATAGGTTTTCTTTTTAAATGAATGTAATTAAGTAGTTTAAAGGAGATATAAACAGGTGTTTAAAAGATACATTGCACCCTGTAAGGCTGGCGGCTGGCGCTTTATGACATGAACGGTTGTAACCTTATGGGTAAGTCCTTTGCAGTTAAATGTGGATAAGCAAAATTCCTCGTCTGTGAGGCGTGTTTTGTATCAAAAACAGGAGGGACCGGATGCACCTGAAGGTGGATGATGAGGTTGTTTTTTGTATGCGGTGCTGTTTTTTTGTTCGCCGACAGGCTTCAGGCGTGCAGATGCCTCCGGTGCGGGCCGGATTATTCAGAGGAGATCACTTTCAGGGGGAAGCTGTGGCCAGCCGGCTGTAATTACGGTTACGTGACAGAATCATGCGATCTTTCACACGACGCTCCACTTCGCGTTTTACCGCCTCACGATTGGCAGTGAAGCGCCCTTCCGAGATTTCACGCGTCAGCTGCCGTTTCACCAAGGTGACGATATCCTGACGTTCCCTGTTCGCATCACGACGCGCACGGGCACGCTTTATTCCACGGGACTTAAGCTCTGTCTGGTAACTGCGGAAACGCTCACGCACAAAACGCCAGGCTTTCGCTATCAGTTCATCCATACCCAGGGTATCCAGTCCCTGCTTTTTGCGCTGTCTGTTTTCCCATTCAACACGACTGCGGCGCGCAGCAACCACTGCATCCTCAGACACATCAAGGGCGGCAAATAGCGCCGGTGTGAACGTGATATCGGTCGGAATGTAGCACCCGATAAGCGGATCATATTCCGTCTGGTAGGTAATCAGTTCCAGCTCTGCAAGGAACGTCAAGGCTCGGGTGGCCCGGGTGATGGAGAGTTTTCCGGCAGCAGACTCCGTCGCCAGTCCGCACTCAATGGCCAGCGTAGTGATGGAGCACTGGACGCGGTTGGCCAGCGGGTCATAGTGAAAACACAGCCCCTGCAGCAGCGCATCAATAGCCCGGCGACGCAGTACCGGTGGCATGCGCCGACGCAGTCCCTTCGAACGGGCATGTGCCACATGAATGGCGAAATCAAAACGGGAGGTGAAGCCCACCGCCTTTTCCATCAGTTTTTCGCAGAACTTCAGCGTTCCGGCACCTTCACGGGGTGTGAACACCGGATTCGGGTTTTTAACCTGTGAATAGTATTTTTGAAGGAGATCAGCCATGTCCCCCTCCAACACTATTCCCCCTCCTACGGGCGGCAACTAGCTCGTCTGGGCCGACACGTAAAGTTTCGAACATATCTGGTCTGAACCAGATGGTTCCTCCATCAAAAGCGATGAGATGAAGATCATTATCAAGAGTTTTGAGGGCTCTCCAAACACGAGTGTATGAACCTCCACTACAAACTGAAAGCTCTTTAACAGATAAGTTAACTTTGTTCGTATCAGGGATGTAGTGTGCGCACATTACTTGTACGAGGGAAACATAAAAACTAACCATCGACGCGCTGATTTTATTTTTACGTTTGCCATGCGCTATTGCAAGCAAACCTCTGATGAAGATCAGATGCTTGAAGGAGTCAAAATGAGCTCTTTTCTGGAGAAGGCTGCAAAACGGGTGAGGATACTTGCTGGAATCAATGTGAAGATCTGATTCAATCCCACCCGCTATTACTGAATGTGTTTCATGATTAGTCACACCATCCTGCACTTACAATGCACAGAAGGAGTGAGCACAGAAAGAAGTCTTGAACTTTTCCGGGCATATAACTATACTCCCCGCATAGCTGAATTGTTGGCTATACGGTTTAAGTGGATCCCGGTAATCTTCTCCTCGTCGCCAAACTAGATGAAGATTATCGGGGTTTTTGCTTTTCTGGCTCCTGTAAATCCACATCAGAACCAGTTCCCTGCCACCTTATGGCGTGGCCAGCCACAAAATTCCTTAAACGATCAGCAATCTATCACTCACGCCTGAGATAAGCAAGAATGTGAATATTTACGAAGTCGCTCTGCGTTTCAGCTCTGATTCAATCAGTTTTTCAAGCATCTGCGCCTGAGTAATACCTTCCTCATCCGCCAGTTCACTCAGCCTGTCTTTTAACCGGGCCTGAATAACCGCATGAAAAGCCTTATGAGTGTTGCTTCTGCGAGCCAAAGAAGCTCTTTGCCTCTCTCTGGCCGGAACAGGGTTACCTTTCCGGTATGTACGCTTGGTGCCTGATGAGGAAGTCACTGCATTTTCTGTCTGCGACATCTCGCCTCCTCAATTCTCAAACAGGGATCGTTTCGCAGAGAATACTACAGTTTTTTGAAATCAGCGACTTGAAAGTTGTGACGATTCTGTGTTGGCGCACAAATCATGTCTGATTACGACCGTTTAATGTGATTTTGATAATGAAATGACTGAAAAGCTGGAAATGCCTTAGCCAGGGTGCCGGCCCCGGGCAGGACCGGCTGTTTCTGGTATATAGGGTGTCTGCCCCTGAAATACCTCACACTTCCGGAAAGCGGGGACTTCCGTCCCCGCCCGGCAGCTTACTTCCGTGCTTCGTAGGCCAGAGTTACCTGCACCACTGTATTTCCTCTGTGAATATTCAGCTCACATAACCGTTCCCTGAATATCAGTGAAAAACACAACACCGTGGCGCACACGGCGAGCAACCCGATAAGGGCATATTTCGTCATAAACTTTGACCTCTCTGCAAAGAAGAGGCTACAATCAGTAGTGTTAAGGTACTTCATGCAGACCTCACGAGTTAATGGATTAACGAGTGGGGTCTTCGCATTTCTGGTACCTGCGTCTTGCCTGAACCAGAAAGGCTCAGACACCCGCCGCGATAATACCACATTCCCTGTTGCTGACTATTACCCCCATTTGCCTGTTTTTGTTACAAAAACGCCGGGAGCGGGGGAAAACTTACTTCTTCCCGTTTCCGGGGAGGACAACTGAGCATTGCGAACACGTCAACTACGATGTTCCGGTGATTGCTGATCAGCCCCTGTTGTATTCATAAACTAATTAACATTCATTCCGTCTGGTGCATAAATCTGCCCGTGAACATCTGCAGACAATACCGACCATGAAAAAATAAATAATCCCAGTAGAATATATTTCCTCATATTATTATCCATAACAAATAAATGGCACCTGTACACCTGTATTTCAGGCAATCCTGAATATTGCAGCGCACATTGAATAAGACGTTATTTCGTGACATTAATCACAAAATATAAAATCGCGACTTAATACGGAAAAAACTCTGTGCTACTCAGAACTGACTGGTCATACTGCCCGACCGGATATTAAAAAAGCAAATCTCATAAACTCCTTTCAGCCTTCTGACTCCTGGAGTAATGAAGGCTGCTTTTTCGTTACACCCTTCCCCGGCAGCGCCGGTAGCAGTGTTCAGCCCTTTTTCGGGCAAACTGCTGCCAGTCTGTCCGGGGCGCAACACAGGCAGCCCGTCGCCATCCTTCTGCCGCTTCCATCCAGCGTCCACTGACCTCCAGAATAACGGCCCGGCTTCCGGCACGCTGCCAGCGCCAGACCTGACCGTTCCGTGAACTGTTTCTGAATCCATTCATCTTTATCACTCCTCTTTAACCCGTCAGTATTATGGTGTTAAATAATCTACTGAATTGGCTTCCTTTCGGGTACGGAAGTTATTTCCTTTTAAGCCTTATTTCCCTGCCTCCTCTCTCTGATGGAGGCTTTTTTTACTTCTCATCAAGCACGGCCTGAAGTTCTGCCTTTATCCGGTTCTGGCGGCGGATTTTATCCAGACGCTCTGCCGCATACGCTTCCTCCTCCTGAGAAATATGCTCCGTCACATACCCTTCCGTGTCATACCGGCAGGCACCGGCTTTCATGGCACACAGATAGCTTTCTGAACGGGTGATGGCCTTCAGCGCCCTGCGCAGTTTTTTATGCGAGAGCGGGATATTCCGCTGCGCCACGTCTTCCAGTAACACGTCCCGGATACCGCAGGCCAGAAGCCGGGGGGTGTCACCGTCAAATAATCCCGGCCACCAGGGCTTCAGGGTGTTCACGGCTTCATCCAGTGTGGGCAGGTTCAGATAAATGGACAGCGCCTGTCTGGCCTGCGCTTTTTTTGCCGCCAGCTCTGCCTCTCGAGCCGCTTTCTCCGCCAGCTTCTGCTTTTTCACCTTCCATTTTGGTGGCGTGGTGACATTGATGATGGTTTTCCGGCTGCGGACAGGCGCTGTTCCCTCTGTCTTCCGCTTCAGTGTCAGTACCGGTCGCTTCTGCTCTGTCATGCTGTGTTCTGCCTCTGACGAATCATCCTCTTGCGGCCAAAGATACCACACCCGTCACAGCGCCAGAACGCCCAGCACAGCCAGATGACAGGCATAGAACGTCGGGAAAAAATCCCCGGGCCAGAAACGGGGTAATGATTTTCCTGCACACGACACCAGACCAATGGTCAGCACCGTCATCACAAGGCCAGCCACCGCCGCTGCATCACTGGTGGCAAGGTTAAGCGCCGGAATAACAGCCAGCAGGCAGGCGACCAGCGCCAGACGTTCCATTCTGTCTTCCGCCCGGTACAGCCTGTGGCTGACTGCCAGCATCAGCAGCCCGGCAATGCCGTAACTGGTGCCGGAGAAAGGCAACCACATTGCCAGAAGCAACATGGTCTCTGCGGAACGCCACCAGGTGCGCGTTTCACACCATGTCAGCACCTGTGCCGCAACTGCAAAGGCAAACAGGATATTCCCCTCATACCAGGGAAAGCCGGCCAGATAATATGCGAACTGGGCAATCACCGCCCATCCCCACAGCCGGTTAATGGCCTCCTGCCGGATATGCGTATGACGGGGCAGATTCAGCCCCCACACCAGGGCAAACAGCGGAAAGGCCCCACGCCCGACCAGAAACATCCACGACTGGTCCAGATGCAGAATGCGGTTTGCATGGTCCAGAACCATCAGCACCAGTGCCACCGTTTTGATGATATCCCGCTGTCCGGGTGACCAGACCAGCAACGACTGCAACCAGGTATCGGTCCGGGCAGCCAGTGAATCATTACGTGTTGTGTTTGTGTTATCCGTTGTCATCAGCGTTTATCTTCCTGTATCAGTCTCCGCCCAGGGTTTTCTCTTTCTGCAGGTCACGAACCATATCCCGCTCCATCTGCTGCAGTCGCTCCTGCAGCAGATTTTCCCGGGCAACCTCCCGGACCGCTTCCCGCACCCGTTGTGGTTCACGCAGTACACTCTCCGGCAGCGCGGCTTCCCGTTCAGATATGGCAGACCGGTCACGCTCCAGCCCGGCAATATCCCTGACAGCCTGCTCTGTTTTGCCGTCCGGCAGGTCAGGTTTGTTCTCTGCCATTTTACGGACAATTTCATCCGCACGGCGTTCCGTTTCACGGCGGATGGCCTCTTCAGCCTGCCGCTGTGCCAGTACCTCTGCCGTGACCGGCTCGCCATTTCCGGCTCCCGGCTGGACGCTGTTGTCCGGGATATTCCCCCACACGCGGCCACCGGTGATGGTACCGGGATTCCACGGACGACCTTCACCGGCGATTCTTACCACCACACCGCTGTCAGGATTATCACGGGCAATCCGGACACCATCCTGCATATTATCAGCCAGCAGGCTCTCTCCGTTACGGCTGCCCTGCAGGGCCACGAACTGCGCATCCCCGCTGCCTTTCACCCGGCCTTCACCACTGAAGCCCCGCAGCCCGTTTCCGTCATCCGTGGTCAGCGGATTCAGCCAGATACCAGCTGACTTGCCGTTACGGTCAAAAGCCGGCAGTGCCACATACGGCTGCGGATATTTGCGCCCGGGTGCAATAAACCGTGCAGGACTGTCTCCCCCGGCCAGCCCTGCCTGACGGAGAACGGCACGGCCGGCCGCCACGTCCCGCAGCTCCCGCGCCGTACTGAACAGCCGCTCTGCATTCATGATCTCCCGGACCGATTTCGGCTCAAGCACATCGTGGGCAGTTCCTTTCTGTACGGCATTGTTAATGGCATCCGTCCAGCCCTGACGGTTATCGGTATACACCTGCACATGCTGCTTCATACGCGACAGGGCCACGTAGGCTGACTCAAAGCCGGCCATCTGTTTCCGGCTGCCTTCCGTACCTTCAAGCGCGATGGCAAAGGTTTCACTTGCCCCCTGCGCACCGTGGGCGGTGATGGCATAGGCCAGGTCAATATGTTGCTCTGCCCGCTCCTGACCGTGGCGAATCACCCGGGTCTGCTGTCCGTCCGACAGCGTGACACTGTCACCGGAAACCGCTGTCACCGTCCAGACGCTGTTGGCCACATAACCGCGCTCCCGGTCACTCTTCGTGAAGCGCATCCGGTCACCGGTTCCCACCCGGATGGTGTCCGGGGTGTACAGTGTGACGCCTTCAGCCACCGCCTCCCGGGGCGAAATCAGCCGCGTGTTACCTTCAGCATCCTGCAGGGTTATCAGCCCGTCATCCCTGCTGATACCGGCAATCCGGTGATACACATTATCCACCAGGGCAAGTGCGTCCCGATGTATCTCCCAGGTGGAGAGACGACGCAGCTCCCCGTCGCGTATATTCGCTGTGTTCAGGACAGGCACCATGACCTGCTCTTTTCCCAGCTCACCGGCCTTTTCCCGTGCATCATGAATCATGCTGTTCAGCACGCGCCGGTCCTCATTCAGGTGCGTGACAATCAGCGTCTGCTCCCGTGCTTCCGGTGTTCTGCCGGTATAGTCGCGGACAATGGCTTCATACAGTGTCATGGGGACATCCGGGAAAGCCTCGCCTTTCAGCATCGCCTTCTGCTGCGCTTCTGCCAGTTTCGCTTCCTGGCTGTGACTGAACTCCATCACAGAGTGCTCCGGTGCCCATGCGCCCTCCAGACGTGGCACCTGAGACGGTTTCACACTCTCAAGCCCGGATAGTGCCCTTTCCACATCCCGGTTAATCAGGTTGTATACCGCCTCCCGCAGTTCCGGCGTCTGACGCACAATCTCCTTCATGATGGCCACATCGGCAGCACTGCGCGTCTGCTGGAGACGGAAAGGCTGACCGGGCGCGATGGCCTGCAGCTGGTCCGTGTCACCACTGGCCACGGCACGACCGCCACCGGCCGCAATCAGGGCGTATGCCCGTGCCATGTCGGTATTGCCCACCATTGAGCTCTCATCGAGCAGGAACAGCGTGTTGCTGAAATCCGGCGTTTCTCCGCTGCGCTGCTGCAGCTGCGTGTCATGCAGAAAGGACGCCAATGTCTGCGCATCCACGCCGGCGCTGCGCATCTCCCCGACCGCACGGTGTGTGGGACCCAGCCCAACGACACGGGGACGCTCACTCTCCGGCAGCATGTTCACGGCTGACATCACCGCCCGGAACTGTGTGGTCTTACCCACACCTGCATAGCCCTGCACCACCGTGAAGCGGTCGGACGTTTCCAGTATCATGCGGGTGGCGGCGCGCTGCCCTGATGTCAGTTTCTCCATGAGTTCGCCAGGTACTCTCTCCATCAGCGGCGTGACCGCCTCCTTACCTTCGAGAATATGGCGAAGAATGCTCTTTTCTGCCTCATACGACGCTCGGGAAACCAGCAGGCCTGTGCCATAGTCTTTTGCCACATCCACATACAGTAAATCACCCCGTTTTATCTGCGCATCGATTTCCCCTCCCAGTTCAGTAAAACTGGTTCCTTCTGCAGCAAACGACTTCGCCTCTGTCAGCAGGTCCACCATGCTGAAGGCCAGGTTTTTACTTTCCAGCACAGGAAGGGCCAGATGAATGGCCTGCTGTGCCGGCGTGTGAAGCCCGGCTTTCTGCAGACTGATAGCGGTTTCCAGCAATGTCTCACCGGCACGCGCCTTTATCTGCTCAGAAACCACCGTAAAGGAGGGATGGCGGGCAAGTTTTTCCGCAGTACGGGTTTCATCCAGTGAGGAATACAGCCGGACATCACGACCGCTGCGGGCCAGACCGTTCAGGGTGGCGTTGTCCATTGCCATCTGTGTGACGGAGGCAAAAACCTTCGCACTGTCGCTGACGGAATGCCCGGGCGTTTCCACCCAGCCGTTCTCCAGCTTCAGTGCCGTGAACGGTGAATCAGCCACAGGCAGGGTGGCCGGTTCAGCCCGCCCCGGCACAACAACCGTCATCGCATCTTCACTGACGGATGCCACCTGCAGGCGGTCACCGCCGGAGACGCGGAGTCCGGGAATTTTCCCTGTCACCCTCAGTCGCTCGCCGTCTGCCACCGGCATTTTTTCCGGCAGGAACAGCGACCAGCTGCTGTCCAGGGAGGAAATACGCACCACCTGCGTTTCACCCTGCGCATCCCGCAGGGTCAGGCTGTGACTCTGCGCCGTCACCCGGTCGATAACATAGCGGTCATGACTGCGTGTCTCCGGGTTCCACTGCTCCATCACCATCCCCGGACGGTACATATCCCGCAGATAACGGCTCCGGCTGTCCAGCCAGACCGGTGACAGGGCGGTCATGGTTACCTCCGGGTGTCCGAGCACGCCCTGTGTTTTCAGCTCACTGCGAATGGCCTGTGTCAGTATGGCCTGTTCCCGTCCCCCGCTGACCTGTGCCACGCTCTCTTCTCCGGCTTTCACGCTGGCCGCAAAATCTCCTGCCAGCCGGGCATAGCGGACATTACGGTCCGGTTCACTGATGATGGTGGCCGGCCGCTGTTCTCCCCCCTGCCAGCGATATGTGTTCACCCCGGCATCTTTCATGGCCATCAGTGCACTGCCTGTACCGGTTCGCTGCCCGCTGTCGGTTATCAGGACCTGTACGTTATGACGTGCAGCACCGTCCAGCAGGGTTAACGTCTCTTTCAGGGAGAGTTTTTCGCCCTGGTCAACGATAACAGTACTGCCCGGCGTGAAGGCCATGCCCTCCTGCAGCTGACGACGTCCGGTTATCAGCTCACCGGACAGCCGTTCATCCTGCTTCAGGTTCATCTGCGAGCGACGGTCAGCGGCGATAATCTGCACCTCCCGCCCCTGCTCCCGGGCCATCATGACCAGCTCCGCCACCCGCTCACGCTGCCCGGCTGCACCGCCCTGTCCGGACACAATAGCCAGCGACGGGCGATCCTGTGCCAGAACACTGACCGCATCGCTGTAACCGGCCGTCCGGGGGACACTTTTCTCCGGATGTACGGTCACCCGGTTCTGTTTCATGATGTCACGACTGAGTGCCCGGACTGACAGCTCATCGAGCACATGAATCCCGGACATGAACAGCCCCTTCTCACGATCGAGGGGGATAAGCTGCTCACGGCTGATGGCCTCATCGATACCGGCGCGTGCCCGTTCAATCACACCATTTTCCGGCGGCAGTATGCCGACCGTTCTGGCCAGCACGTCCGCGTACGTAAACTGCACTTTGCGTTCACTTAATCCGGCAATCGCCTGTGTCACCGCCTGCTGCACATCCGGCCCGTCCGGTGAAGCAGGCCCGGGCGCCTGCGTGCGGGTCTCCGCCCGTTGATCCGCCGCGTCACGATACGCCCGGATGTCGAACCCGGTTTCCTTCAGCGTCTGCATCCATTCAGCCATTCTGACTTCAGGATCGACGTGCTGTTTGGATTTTCGCGTATCCAGTGCCGCCACATCCCGGGATTTCAACGAGGCGTCCTCCCCGACGGCCTCCCGGATAGTCTGCGAGCGTCCGGAAAAGGCCTCCACCGGTACGCCCGGCATTTCCCACATACCGTGCTTACCGACCACTTCAGTTTCATAGCCCAGCGCCTCAACCTGCTCTTTCAGTTTTTCCCGGTAGAGCCTGCCAAAGGCAATCTGATTAGCGTACACATTCTCAATGAACCCCGTTTTCCCCACTTTGTCACTGCTCAGTGCCTTCCATTCGCCGTTATGCTGCGTGACATTAGCCACCACCGCATGCGTGTGTAACTGTGGTTCCTGATCGCGACTGGTGTCGTGGTTAAACAGTGCCATCACCAGATTACCGGTCAGCACCGTTTCTGACTGTCCGTCCGTCATCACCCGTGTGGAGGCCAGCGCCTCCACCTGACGGACAGCAAAATCCACGGCCTGGTTATGTGCTTCAATAAAACGTTTGTCCCCCCCGAGCATGGCCATCATGGAGACACTTTTGGGAGCGGAAAAGGTCAGGTCGTAGCCGGGACGATGCCTGTTACGGCCATCCTGCATGCGGCTTAAATCCGCCCCGTCTGGCAACCTGCCCTCCAGAAGGCGGGTAAAGACATCCTTATCGACACTGCCCTGCAGCCCCAGTTGTTCAGCCCCCTGGCCGGCCCAGCGTTCTCCCATGCTGCCCAGCACATAGTAATTATCCTTGTCGGTATAATAGTTCCCGGCACTTCCGGCCGATCTGACCTGCGCAATACTCATCATAAACGTATATCCCTTTGACATATCCCGGCATCAATCCCACAATGGATATACACAAGACATATCCACATAAGGAGGCAAATAATGGAAACCACCGTATTTCTCAGCAACCGCAGCCAGGCGGTCAGACTGCCAAAAGCGGTTGCATTGCCGGAAAACGTAAAACGCGTTGAAGTGATTGCTGTCGGACGAACCCGAATCATTACGCCTGCCGGAGAGACATGGGACGAATGGTTCGACGGAAACAGTGTCAGCGCTGATTTTATGGATAACAGGGAACAGCCTGGTATGCAGGAAAGGGAGTCATTCTGATGCTGAAGTTTATGCTCGATACCAACATCTGCATTTTTACGATAAAGAACAAACCCGCCAGTGTCAGGGAACGTTTTAACCTGAACCAGGGGAGAATGTGCATCAGTTCGGTCACTCTGATGGAGCTGATATATGGTGCAGAAAAAAGCCAGATGCCTGAACGTAATCTCGCTGTGATCGAGGGATTTGTTTCCCGCATTGACGTTCTGGATTACGACGCTGCTGCTGCCACACACACCGGCCAGATAAGAGCAGAACTTGCCCGTCAGGGACGCCCTGTCGGGCCATTTGATCAAATGATCGCAGGTCATGCCCGCAGTCGGGGACTGATTATTGTGACTAATAACACCCGGGAATTTGAACGTGTGGGCGGCCTGAGAATTGAAGACTGGAGTTGACCTGTTCATCAGAAATCATCTCCCGGCTCAACATCCTCCCCGCGCTCCCGGTGCACATTAATGTTCACCTCTTCACGACGCTGCATCTGCTGCTGGATGTCCAGATGATTTTCCTGTTGCCATGCCTCATAAGCGGCCATATCCACCACTTCACCGGATTCACTGATCCCGGGTGGCAGTTGCTGTTCCATCTCTTCTTCCGGTTTCATTTTCAGTTCCTGCTCGATCCCCCCTGCCGGAACATTCACACCTGAATCTGACTTCTTATCGTTGATGGCAGGAGACACCGGCTGTTGCGGCTGTTCAGCCTGAGTCACGTCTTCTCCGGAAACAACCTCCGGGACATCCGGTTCGAAGAGGCTGGCCATCTGACGACCTTCTGCTTCCCTTGCGGCAAGTACGGCACTCAGACGGTTCTCCATTTCCGGGTTGATGTCACGCGGAATAAACTCCGGAGCGACCTTCGGTCGTGTCTGATATTTCAGAGAGAGTTTTACTGCCGGATACGGTCCGGGCAGGGTGACATAACAGGTCAGATCCGGCAGAGACTGAATGTCGGAATAACTGACCAGCGTCTGGCGCTCCATATCCTTACCGGTCGATACCCCGTCACGTACCGGATCAGCACCGTAGGAATACTGCTCGCTGGCTTTCAGGTGCTCTTTCTCACCAATTTCACCGGCAGCGAACTCTGCAATCTTATGGCTGGGAGAACGGAAAAAGGCACGGGTGTTCATGACGTCAAACAGCGAGGCAGCCGCTTTCTCACCGTAGATATCTTCCAGCTGGGCATAGGACTGGATACCAAACACATAACAGCCACCGAACTTACGGGCTTCCGGCAGGATCTCCACCAGGTCCGGCAGTTTGTGTAACGTGGGTAACTCATCACAGAAAAACCACACACGACGGTTACGGTTTTCTCCCATTGCCAGCAGACCACGAATGGCAATGGACAGCCACATGGAGATCACCGGCTTCAGGGAGGCATGGGTGTCGGCATTCGACGAAATAAACAGCCAGCCGTTTTTCTGATCTTCCCGGACACCACGCATCCAGTCACGGATGGTAAAAGACTCACCGTTATGCTCAATCCCCTGCAGGTAACGGATGGCTTTCACGTAGTTGGTCAGCACAGCACGGATGGAAATCGCCGTTTTCTCAATTTTCTCTTCCACCAGGTTAGCCGCCGGTGAATTACGCAGGAAGGTACGCAGTTTTTCGATTTTGATGGAAAGCAGTGTGTCCACCAGTTTGCTGTAGCTGCGGTTGGGGTCATTACGCATCAGGTACGCCGCTTCCGCAAAAATGGTACGTCCTGACCCCTGCCAGAACGGGTCCTCTTTTGTGCCCATCGGGATCAGCGTGTTCGCGGTATTATCAAAATCCGGCTGTGTCAGGCACTCCTTCCACAAATCCCAGGCGGCACAGCGTGCATCCAGCGGATTCAGGATCTTATCAATGGAGGGATCATAGTAACTTTTGACAAACTCACACGAACGGTCATAAATCACCACCATATCACCACGTTTACGGGCATAGTTGGCAAGACGTCGGATAACCTCTGACTTACCCGTCGATACTGTTCCGTGCAGACAAAAGTTCTGGATTTCAGAATCCCGGATAATCGGCAGGTCGCCAATCCGGATATCGGAGTCCTTGCCGTCTTTTTTCAGCATCCGGGCAACGTCTTTCGGATTGTCAGTCAGCTGACGACCACCTGTGACTTCATTTTCGCTCTGTTGTTTACCCTGACGCCCCAGAATCCAGGAGACAACAAAGAAGGTGATCAGGCAGATAACCAGGGCCACGACAGACGCCAGAACGAATGCAGACCATAGCTGCTCACCGCACCAGATCATGTATTTATCATGCAGTACCTGAGCCGCGTTCATCCGGAAGGTTTTGCCGTAATACTGGATCTCATAGACCGGCTGGGACCTGATTAAATCCCGCATGCCTTCCAGCGTGGTACACCACCAGTAAATACAGCCGTTCACAAACGTCTGCCAGCTTATTTTTACCCATAAAACCAGACCAACGAGTATCCAGAAAAAAATAAACAGGCAGTAAAGCATGATATTGGCGATCTGGCTGAACATGCGGATACGCATGGACGCAATCTGACCGCCCTGGGTCATATCCTTTGCGTTAAAAGTCATGATGATATTCCGAAGAAAAAAGTCAGTCGGACTGATTATTAATGATGAAAAGATTAATAACCGTTAAATTCCGGCTTCGCCGGCAACACTTCACGGTCGCACAAAGAATTTGCACAACCGCTCAGTGTTTTCATATTTATTTCGGAAACGCCGGGGAGAAATAAAATTTATTTTATTTCTTTCCGGGGTTGGACAACGAGCAAAGCGAGGCGTCAGTCAGGAGGCCGGTCAGACCAGCCTCCTGAAGATAATCAGAGAATATTTGCGATTGATTTGGCCAGCTGGTCTTCGAGAACAGGCTTCGCCTCTTCAAATTTCAGGTTAACCTTGTTCGCATTTGAGACCACACGGGTCTGGTATTTATGCTGGTTACCTGTTTCAGTACTGGTCTGAATTTTCGCACCTGATGTGCCCTGACGCAGGGCGGCAACATTGTCCGTTGTCACCGTTGCCTTAGTACGCTCTGCAATCTGCACATCCGTGATCATGGTATAGTTCACATCTTCCACCATCGCATCTGCAGCCATACCCACCAGACCGGCAGCAAGGCCCACACCGAGTGTGGCACCGGCAGAACTGGAATTATATCCGGTGATACCGGCACCTAACGCTGCACCAACTGCTGCGCCTTCATAACCACGGTTCAGCCATCCCTGAGATTCCCGCAGATCCATCTTATCGGCCTTCAGCACATTCGCCTGAATCCAGTAGTAGGCTTTATCCGGAGAAGTCACCACCTGATATCCTTTTGCTTTCACAGCATCAGCAATTTTGCCCTGCAGCCCACTCATGTCTTTATCAGACGTGTTTTTGATCTGCAGAAATACCGTGCGTTCGCTGGCGGGTTCAAGCCAGATGGTCTCACTCATCTGAGTCTTCACCTCAAGGTTACGCTTCTTGATTGCTGTGCTCATCGCACCACACCCTGAAAGGGCCAGAGTGGAACTGACCAGTGCAACCATCATCAATTTTTTTGTTTTCATCAAATTACCTTTATTACAAACCACAGTTTTCTTATCGCCTGTCATCATAGTCCTGCCAACAAGTCCCAAAAGTATTTCCTGCTGAATCAAATCCTCCATGCATAGCTAATCCTGTTGCCGGATTAGTACGATAAAAATCCACATAATCAAAATTCACATCATCAAAATCCAGATGCAAATCTTCATTAGTTTGTTCATTTACCTGAGATTGCATCCATTCTCTTACACTTACACAACCACTAATTCGCCTTAATTCGTATAGTGTACCAATGATAAAAACCATCAGGCTTAATAACGGAGAGAGTAAGGAAGATACTGGCATCAGTATATACCAAACGCCTTTACTGAATTTAAACTCATCCGACACATGCCGTTTTTTTCGTATTTGAGAAAATAACCATATAAACAATCCCTGCCATAGTACAATAAAGCACAGGATAAAAACTGTTTCGGCACTCCCCCAATCAGCCAGATAACAGGCAATGAACTGTATCACCGTCACCAGAGCAATATGAGCTAAATTTTTCATTATCATCTCCCCATACAATATTATTGCTTGTGCTTATCCTGATACTCCTTTGCTCTTTTCATCAGTTCCTGTGGACTGTCAGCCCCGGGCATTCTTTCCTGACCCGATTTTTCTTCATTATATTTATTATTCTGAGATAATGCCTCTGTTTTATGGTGATTTTGTAGTTCAGAATACTGTCTTCCTACAATATTTTCTTCGCCACGTATGCTGCTCTGAGTATCTCCGATATTGCCTCGGTATTCTGTGACCATATTATCAACCTGATGTTTTACATCATTACGGATATTACTGTCCTGCGTTCTTTGCTCAATAATGGCCTGATGCCCCTGATGATCAGCAATAATATCCTGGCTGCCACCCCCCGAAGGTACGCTCTCCATTCCTTTACCGATGTCCCCACGGGATTCACGCCAGGCATTATCAACACCAGGCTGCACCTGTTCCTGCACAAAAGACCACGCCATAGCCCGACGGCGTTCTGCAATCTCCGGTGAACTGGTGTTTGTCAGAATAGCTTCGGCATCCTGCGGCGCGTGTTTCATCACATACTGTGCAAACTGTTGCGACAGGTCTTCACTCATCTGCCCACTCATGCTTTCAGTACGGGATGCCATTTCAGCATATTCATGGCTGCGGGTCATATTCGTCGTGTACTGGTCGTAACTCTGTTTTGCTGAGTTCAGGGCTGCAGACAGCTGGTCCACACGGGAATCGGCATTATTGTCCGTATGGCTGCCGGATTCACTGACCTTGCGACTGGTAAAGTAATCGCTGGCCTCTTTAAAGTCTTGTGTAGCCCTGGCATCGATATCATGGCGAGCATCATGGCTGGCCCGTGAACCACTGCTGGCCTGATGCGCATCCTCATCCCTCCAGTCAATACTTGCCCGACCACCACCTCTAACACCTACGCCACCACCAACACCAAGAATTTTAGGTTTAACCCCCCATTCAGCATGAGCATCGCCATACATCCCCGCAGAACCTCTCGTACTTCTTGATGCCAGTTCTCTTGTCGCCTGCTCATTACTGATATTATGCGCCTTCGCATAGCTTTCCACTGCGCTGCGCATACGGCTGGCCATCATGGAGTCCTGTGCGCTCATCGTGCTGTCAGCACCACCGGTGACAGAATCACTGCTCCCCCGGTTAGAACCAAACTGACTGAGCGAGTTCCAGGCACTGGCAATACTGCTGCTGAACCCATGCAGGGCGCTTTCTGCTCTGTTCGACGCCTCCCGGGCCATTTCCTGTTGTGCCGCCGCAATCTGACGCGTTGCATTGATACCGACCGGTAAACGGGACATCGCCCCGCTCGCATCCATCACCATATTACCGTCACGGGTCTGTGTGGCGGTTGCGCCACTGCCGGTCTGGTACATCATCTGACCAAACGACGTGGTGCTGTTGGTGCTCCAGCTGAAGCCGTTCACGTTCTCCGTCTGCATGTTGCCGTAGGAGTAATTACCGTCAACCACACTACCTGCCGCACTGGCAGTCGGGCTGATAGCAGAGGAAGCGAAATGGCTGTACACACTGGAAAATCCGGCCCCGAGTCCCCTGACCATCATCCAGGATAATGGCGGGATCATCATGGAAAGATACCCGGCAGTGGAAGCCAGATCGGAGTATTTCAGCTGTATCTGTGAAATTTCCGAGAGCACCACCGGTGCACCATTCTGCTTCGCATAAAATGTCATGGCGCTGTTCAGAATGGCGTACAACATTGGCCATGACTGCAACCACATCAGGGCAAACACATAGCCTTTCAGGACGGACAGCGTCAGTTTGTTGAAGACAGCCGCCAGTACCAGGAGCGGGAAAATACCGATGGCGATCCCCGTCAGGATGGTCTGCGTCATGGGCAGTGTCCGCATCGCCACATGACCGATGGAGACATGTGCCAGACGTTGCTTCTCCATCGATGATGTGGTGGCCAGATTCACCAGGCTGGCCGAATCACCATTACGTGCGGCATAACTGGTGATCCCCTCCTTCAGCGCATTGATGGTGACATTCTGGCGGATGATCTGGCTGGCTGATTTACTTGAGCCATAGAAGTAACTGTAACTGTCGCCAATCAGCGTACTGAACAGCAGGTTAGGATCAGGGCGTCCGCCAAATAGCTGCTGGGCATAATAATGCCAGGTTTTTCCGCCACTCTGTGTGTCCAGATTCAGCTTGTCTTTCAGCGAAACCGACGCGTCCTTACAGGTTACGAAATTATTATTGCTGTCATAAACGCCCCGCAGCGGGCTGGGGCGGGAAAAAATCAGCGTGTAGGGATCAGCGGAGGCCATCAGCTCCTCCAGCGTATATTTGTGGTTCAGGTAAATATCCCCCATCACGCAGTTCTGCACATAATCCTGGAAAAGATTGGCGATTTCCGGATTCCGGGACAAAAAGTCGGTGCTTTTTGATACCAGTTCTGCGCCAAACAGCATCCCCGTTTTGCTGTAGGTGACACTGTCCGGTTGCGTGAAGATCATCTCGTAACTGGCCACCATTGCATGCCCGATACGGGTCGTCAGTGAAAGTGGCATCGCCAGTCCGACCGGCACATTATCCACCCGGTGAACTTTGACCAGGTCACTGTTATCAATAATCTGCACCGATGTGCGGACATTAACCAGCAGGCTGATAAGCACAAACACGGCCACCCAGCCCAGCAAATCCATCACGTTGTGCCGCTGTACCCACATCACGGCCACCGCGAGAACAGACAATGTGAGCGCAATTTTTTCAATGGAATCCCACGTCCTGGTTCCCATAAAGGCGGCAATGGCGTTCAGGTTATTCCGCAACCACTCACCACCGGCAATCACATAAACTTCATTCACAGCGTGCTCCCTCCGAAGTGATAGTTGTTCTGGTAACGACTGAGCATGCGGGCGGAAAGCTGCTGACGCATGTAGCTCATCTGACGATCGACAACCAGCAGCGCATCCTGCTGTACCTGCACCTGTGACTGAAACGCCGCAATCTGCCGGGTGGCATCATTCATGTTGTCGTTAATATGTTCGATAACCGCTTCGTCATAATTTCCTGTGGCCACCATCGCCCGGGCCTGCTGTATCAGCTCCTGAATGTACTGCAGCAGGATGTCGTAACCGATATAGTCCGTCAGCTGGTAAATCATACTGTTGGAAACACCGAGCATCTGCGGGTCAACCAGGTATTTGAAGACGGGGATGGTGGTACTGGAAATAAAGCCTTTTTCCTTGTCATTCAGAGGCGTGTCACTGACCGCCTTGTTCTGAATGCTGGCCAGAAGTTTAGTAATCTGAGACTTCAGTGCATTATCCCGGCTGATGGTCACCGGTGTGTCTGCCACCACTTTCAGGCATTTATCAGAATCGTTGCAGTGATAAATTTTTGCTGTGCCGCCTTCCATCATGGCCCGGATAATTGAGCGGTCAGTGGTTCTGGCTGACAAGGGTGTGATTTCGCCGTTAGGACCAAACACCAGTGAGCCGGTCAGCGTCATCACAAACTCTTTCAGCTCTTTGTTGCCGTCAAACATTCTGTTTTTGGAAAGCGCATTCCACATGATGTTGATGTTTTTGGTCACCCGCTCCTTATCCTTGTCGCTGGCTTTATCCCTGACACTGTCAGATTTCCCGCCAACGGTACATCCCTGCCGGGAAGCCGCCCAGTCAGCAAAAATATTGCTCTCACCGGCAATGTCCTGACAGACTTTCTGCTGGGACACCTGCGTCCGGGGGAAGAGCCCGCCGATAATCCCCTGTGCCGCCTGGCAGGAACTGAGGTTCATGCTGTTAATGTCGCTTGCCATTTTCTGCAGGAAGTCTTTTGCGGTTTTGATTTCCGGCACCGTTGTCTGCAGGGCAAGGTCAAAAAAGTAACCGGCAGCATTGCTCATAATCTGCTTAACAAAACGCTGCAGTTGCTCGCCATTAATAAAACTGAACGAGCCGAGATAGGCGTCGATGCCGCCACATCCGGCATTGATATCCGGCAGCGTCATGGAAATCAGCTGAACATTTTTGACCTGAGTACGGGCATACAGGGAGCCACCGTAAGCATAACCGGCGGCCTGCCCCTGCCAGACGCCCGGCTGTGTGGTATTGGAGGCGAAGCCCAGCTTGTTAAAGAACTGATTCATGTCGCTGTTCACATCCGCTGACGCTGCGGGTGTGACCGTCAGTAAAGCAGCACAAAGAACCAGAAGAGGTTTAATGCGTGGCATCATTCTTGCCCTCCCTTAATTTGTTCTCCCGGCGCATACGACATTTCAGCAGGAATATCCCGATATTTCCGTCCAGTCCTGCGGCTGTAATATATTTCAGACACCGAAATCCATCCCACAATTGCCCCCACAAAAAACACAACAGAAACAGAAAAGGTAAGGCACAGCGAAACGACAATTTCTACAGGGCTGGCGGGATAAAAAAGCCCCTGACGGATAAAGGGGATATTCAGGCTGACGATTATTCCCGTCGCGATGCCGGATATTCCGGCAATGAGTAACACCACCTGCTTATTTCGCACCTTTTTTCCCTCCGTACATCTGCAGAACGGTATCCATCCGCGCCATAAAACCGGCAGCATCCGTTGCCCCCTGTAAAAGCGGTAATGCCTCAAGCGTGTTGACGTTGACCAGGAAGGTGGTCGGTGTGGCCACCGGGATATTCGGGAAGAAGGTCTGCATCACCTCCGGTGGCACCGGTAATGCTTCAGGAAAGGCCGTATCCCCCTGACCATCCAGGGTGTAGGAAAAAACGGAAAAGCCGTACTGCTGTGCCAGCTGTTTCAGTACCGGGTCAAACTGGTGACAGTAAGGGCAATGCCCCTGCATAAACAGCACCACCTTCCAGTCGGCCAGGTTAACCTGCCTGCCATTACTGAGGCGGAACCAGCGGGGAGCCGGCTTTGCTGTCCTGGCTGACGTGCCTGCTGCCGGTTGTGCAGGCTGCGTAGCCATACCCTGCGGATTCCAGAGTCGCTCTATTTCATCCCGGGTGGAGGCCTGCACAGCAGCGGCGCTCAGCAACAGGGTGAACAGCAGTAATTTAGTGAGAGACATGTCCGCCCTCCTGCTGCCCTTCCATCATGGCCTGTTGCCTGGCTTCCAGTGCCTCACGCTCTTCCCGGCTGACACGGGCAATCCATGCATCCAGCACCTGGTATGCGCCGAACAGTACGAGAATGGCCGCAATCAGCTCCGCCAGAAAAAAAGCCATCCAGGGTTTGCTGTAAACAAGACGGGCGACGATATGAAACCAGACACCCAGGGAAAATACCCACATTCCCGTAATATCAAGCCGGGGTAAAGAGAATCTGCGTTTACTTATCATGTTAAACTCCGGTTATTATTTACATGAGAGTATTCATGTCTGTAATATTCGCGTTTGTGTGATATTAATCAGAGGTACAAATGGAAAAGCGATCTTTTAAAGAAAAACTGGAAATAATCAGAAACATAATAAGAGAGTCGTTACTGGGAAATGCGGCAATTATTGCGCTGATATATGCAGCATCACATTCATTACCGGTCAATGCCTTCCCTGACTATCTTGTAATAAGTTTATTAAGTATCGCAGCAGGCATCGTTGTATTATGGTTATTTTCAATTATCTATATTTATTTTTGTGAGCTATTCAGAAGCCACTGGATTGCGGTATGGTTTATCATATGGTCTTCAGTAATCAACCTCATTATTTTGTATGGTTTTTATGACCGTTTTATATGACTTAGCCTGTCATAAGCCCCCTTATAAAAAACCACATCACTCCGGACCATACCGATGACAACACAATACAGATAAATATTCTTCTGAACCTGTCGAAGCTCGTAACGTCCGGTAATGCGGCCGCAACTATTGAAACAACCAGTGCTGCGCCCTGACTCATAATTGCACCACACAGAAACCAGAGACTGGCGGTAAGCACATATAAACACGCGATATTAATAACAAGGAAAACCAGTGAGCTCAGGAGAAACATTTTCCTGTCATTACGCTCAGAAAAGAAATAACCGGCAATAATGACAAATATTAACAGAACAACACCTGTAAACATTTTCAAATAATCTTCACTCATAAATCAAATCCGCGATTAAAAATTGGGTTTAAAATCTTCAGAAACGTTCAGGAACTGTTTTGCCAGGTCGTCCTGCGAAATAAAGCCGTATGATAACGGGCGAACACTGCCCTGTTTCGGGTCAACCAGCATCATGGCCGGGAAATATTTCACGCCGAGGCGCTGCGCCTGCCCCTGGTCAGTCCGGGAATCCGGCAACAGCGGATTAATCACGCCATCCACGGAAACGGGAATAACACTCAGACCATAGGTATCCCGGAAGCCATTAATGACCTGCGCCAGTTGCCCGTCGATGGGGTCCTGCCCCCGGTAAAAAAACATGATGCCGTAGTGTTCAGTCAGTTTCGCAATGGCCTGTCGCTGCTGCGCCTGATCTGCCGCCAGCTGGTTCCGGACCGTGCCGTTGTAATGGCTGTACTGCAGGTTATAGTCCAGTTCGGGATGTGCCAGCATAGCTTTTTTAGCACTCATGGTGAAAAGCCCGGCCTGTTGAGTCCAGTAATTCTGCAGCCGGAAATATTTCACAAAATTATCCACGCCGGGATACAGAATGGCTTCGTACAGCGCCCGCTTTGTTGCCGCCTGCAGCACGGCCAGTTTCTGCATAATATCCGGTTCCTGACGGGGGGCTGCAGGTACAGGTTTATTTTCTTTTTCCTTCGGATTTATTTTCTCGTTATACCACTGCCAGCCTGCATCTTTCCCTGACGCCGGAAAAATAAAGCAGCAGAGTAACAGTGGCAGTAATGCTTTATTCATCTTCATTCCTTTCATCATTTTTTCTTTCATCAGGTTTCTGCAGGTTAGTCAGGGCAGAAAAACAAAAATACAGAATAAACAGGAGAACACCGGAGTAAAGGATAACGAAAGCAGCAGCAAGCATCCCGTCCACCGTGGTTTCTTTTACCGTATCCCACGACCAGATAATTACCGGAGAAATGACAATCGCTGTAATCAAAAGCCGGATAATAAAATCAACAAGACGATTAGAAGTGAATATGACCTTCATCATTTTCCCCGGTTATTTTCCCTGCCTTACTGTCCTGCCTGTTTCAGCTGGTCAGCAATCTGCTCTTTCACTTTCTGCGTCAGAACGCCACTGTCCGGGATTTTCTGGTTATTCATCAGGTCTTCGTAGAAGTTAGTGAAGTCCAGCTGGTCGAACTTAATACGCTGCAGTTCATCCACGGTTATTCCACGGCAGTCAGGACTTTTGGCGCTGCCAAACCCGATACGCAACTGCCCGTTACGCCCCTGCTGCTGGACTATCTGCGCCAGCTTCGAATCAAACTGGCAGTAGCTGCGCTTTTTCTGCAGGCAGACACCCAGTACCTTTTTCGAACAGAACTCGCCCACACTCACCGTCAGTTTTTTGTCCTTTGCCTTTCCCAGCGCCTTTTCTTCACTGTTGCACTTCGCCAGCCCCACATCCTGACCCCAGCCACCATCCTTACAGCAGTTACTGAAGCCGGCTGCGGCCTTACGGCAGAATTTCGCCTCACCCGTGAAAGCCCTGACATCCACACCATTCAGGGCGGCAACATCCTTACCAGCTGCGGCAAGTGCCGCCAGCTGTGATACAGCCTCACCAAAATCACTGCTTTTTCCGCTCTGCGCCTTATCGCATTCGCCATCGAGGCAGAAGACATCACCACCACAGACCATCACTTTCCCGGATGTTCTGGACTCGCAGGAGTACGTGGCATACTCATGCAGACAGGTTCCCTCATCGGAATAAAACGCGCACTGACGTGAGGCCAGCGTACAGGCCGGATTATCGACATATTTCTGACAGGTGCCGTTATCTGCGGACTGTGTGACATATTTATCCCGGTATGCCCAGCACGCCTGTGTGATGCTCCAGGGTTTACCTTCCATCACACCTGTTTTCGTACCACCCGGCTCTGAACACTCAGTGCCTTTCAGCACGCCATCCGCTTTATTAAACGGACAGCTCTCCACCCACTCCACCCGTGGAACCCATTCTTTATCACGGACCTTCATCCTGAGTTTCAGTGTAAAGGTGGACGCGCCGCTGGCCAGTTTCTCATAAACCTGTCGGTCACCGTTCCCGCCGGACAGACAGTTACCGTTAGCAGTACAGCCACTGCCGGTCAGTACCTGCCCCTGTGTCACCTGCAAACCTGTCGCCCCGGACAGGGGGAAAGTCCCCGACTGCCCGTTTGCCAGGCCAACATTGAACGTTGAATTCATGAAGGTATAACGGGAGTTCAGGAAGAAAAAAGCGGCATATACAGACAATGAAGCACTTTCCACTGTACCAGTTACCGGAGCCGTGACACTGAACACCAGTTTCAGCCCGTTCATACTGAACCGGAACTGTGAGTGCGGTATCGTCACCTCACGATATTCATCCGTGTATTTCCAGTCTCCGGTGATCCTGGCAGTCCGTGTGCAGAATTCCTCCACCATCGTGTCCCGTTCACAGGTATAGTTTGTGAATTCACTGCGGTTTATCTGCTGTGCACTGCACTGCTGCCCGGTGTTTCCCACAATGCTGTCAGCACGGCTCTCCACATCCCGGCCAGTCTGAATAAATGGCGCATCCGGTGACAGAATGTCTTTCGGCTTGTTCATGAAGGACTCTGTGATGGTTTTGCCTGTTTCACCGGTCGCCCATTCCGTGGTGCCGTTATTCTTCAGGCCGCCATCCCCGCCGGCAGTCACGCCACCGTAATACTTTGTCTCATCCGGGCTGGCGTTATAACCAGGAATGCTCTCCTGCGGCTTAAAGTTCTGAATACTGCCGGTACCCTGCCCCTGAATCTGACGGGCAAAATCAGAACCGGCCCGGTAATCACTGTTCCTGTCAGCCTGTGCCATGCAGGCAACCAGGGGCAGTATCAGAAGTAAAATACGTTTCATTTCCCGGAATCTCCTTTGCCTGCCAGTAAATCATGAGCCACCTGCCGGCAGTCTCCCGCGCTGGCCACTTTTTCCAGCGCCTGGCCGACCCGCAGATTTCCCCGGATGATGTCGTGCCCCTGGCTGCAGAAAACCACCAGAGCCGGCACGCTGCGGATGCCATACTGTGAAAACAGCGTCGGGTCGATCTGAACACCATCAGTCGCGCCGTCCTTCACCAGTGCCAGCACCGCTTCAGCCGTGGCCTTCAGGTCATTGTTCACCATGCCGCGCAGCGTGGCCGGAATACCGTAGTGCCGGGTTTCACCCAGCATCCGTTTCAGCCCCTCTTCGGGAATGGAGAAGGACACAAAATACACGGCACCCTGCTGTGGTTTATCCTTCTGAGCAGCCTGCTGTTTACGGACCAGTTCATCGAGAAACTGATTATCGGAATGCTGAAGGGGATTCTCCCTGACCTGCTGCTCTGCCCATGCCTGCAACTGTTTGTCCGGTTTTTCACGTAACTGCTGACTCAGTGTTTCCTGCTGTTTCAGGAACTGGCGGTTTTCGGGCGTATTCATATTTTCCGAAGCATGGGCAGAAATATACAGCCCTGCTGTCAGGGCAAAAAGCACCACTATTTTCCGTCGCATTGTATATCCTGATAACATCGTTACTGTTTAATTTTACGGGATAAACAATCCCGGATATTCACTCTGCTAAAGCATTAATTCATTTCTGGCCGACACACATAAAAGGAGCCAGATATTACTCACAACATTATCTGTTATTCACTTCTTCATTTTGGTTAACTTTCTTTCGCGACAGAAACTCATCAGAGCAAAGAAATTCAAAAAAAACAGCCGTCCAGGCGCACAAAAAAGTTATTTCCAGACATAATCTGATAACTCTGAGTCTGTCTGACACATCACTTTTCTGCCATTCACTGATAACATTTTCAGGTATAAAATAAAACAACACTGTGAATACCATCACCAGTGCAAAAGGAAACAATTTTAATGCTTTGCTGATCAAACGAATGAGCACCAAGGATATACTCATATAAATATGAATGTATTTACTGCTTAATTTCTTTTCCATTTAAAATATTCCTCTTTTTGTTTAATTTACAGAAACACACAGTTACGTTTACGCCACATCAGGTAACCGAAGTTTTTCTTTGTGTTGGGCGGATTTTTTCCCGTCTCCCAGCGCATCACACTGCGCCCGAACGGATGGCACTGCCCGCTGTCCGGGTACATGTTCACCATCTGGTAACGCCAGCGTTCTTTGGGAAGAATGGGCGACGGATACTCATAACATACCGCCGTGTTCTGCCCGATGGTGTTCATAATCATTCCCTGACGGTGCAGCTTGAATGCCATCCGTTCACTGACCAGCAGGGAGGACTGCAGCGGGCTGGATTCATTGCTCACCCAGCCGTTGAACGGGTACATGCTGCCCTGCGAACCTGCACACCAGAACAGAATATCCAGTGGTTTGTTAAAGGCGCTGGCAATCGCGTCCGCTGCACAGGCCCCCTGGGCTATCGGATTGGCAAAAATGACCGCCTCCGGGTTGAGAATGGTGGTCAGGCTGCTGTCCGTCCAGGTGGGGTCGATTTCCGAGATGTACCCGATATCCATATCCCCGCCCATCAGACACCCTGCAGACGTGATAATGTTCAGCCAGTACGTCACCGGGTATTTGTACCAGTGAACGTGATAGAACGCGCCATTCACCTGCCTGTCATCTTTTTTGGCCGTTCCCTGTCCGGTTTTCCCCAGCGCCGGGATCGTCATTCCCAGATTGACCATACATCCCGGCGACCGGGTGACGTCCGTCAGTGCCATCGGCTCCCAGTACCCGATGGCCAGTCCGATACGTTTAAAAATGGGGGGAGGTGCCGGGCAGAACTGGATCGGCATCGACGGGTTTGCGGTATCCGGCACCTTTCCCTGGCTGACTTTTGTGCTGCCCAGCGAGAGCGGGAAAATGCAGGTCCAGCAGATATCGGTGATCGGGTTGACGAAACGCCCCTCACAGGCCGCATCCGCTGACACCACAGGGATATGACCGGCCAGCAGAAAAACCACACACAGCCACAGGCACCGTTTCATTTTCTGTCCTCCTCTGCCGGTATAAACTCCACTTTCAGGAAGCGATCGCCGGGAACGGCGCTCACCCGTGCCGGGACCTGATCGATGCCGAGGCGCTGGCAGAGCACACCGTTCTGGTCAAAGTAAATCCGGCTGTCCAGAGACTTCTGCATCTCCGGGATACTGCCCTGCACGAGGATAATTTTGCTCTCCAGTGTGGGCGGCGTCTGGCGTTTCATCCAGGCTACCTGCGCCGGATCATCGCCATTGATGAAATACAGCGTCTGGTTAAAAGGCACATACTGCAGCGGATTCATCACCTCACCCTGACGGGCAAACATCCGCCCTTCGTTATCCCGGATATCCGCAGCCAGTCTGACGGACGGGTCAAACAACCGGCTGCCGTATTTCTCTGTGCGTCCGATACCGGGCACGGCAGGGGGCCGCAGGCTGTTACGGATCACCCGCTCCTTAAAGGCATCCATTTTCCGGCCCATCTCACCGGACTGCTCCAGTGCCGTCAGGCGCTGCATGATCACCGTCAGCATGTCCGGCTCCTTTACCGGCCACAGATCGCCCCAGGTACCAAGATCGGCGGCGGCCACACTCTGCCCCCATATCAGCAGGGCAATCAGCCCCCGGCATCTCATGGCTCCGCCCTCATTCGCCGGGCGATATCCTGCTGGATTTCCCGGGTGATATCCGGTGCCCCCTGTACCACAGCAGGCGACACAAGAATGACCGCGTGGTGTTTCTGCTGCCACGCCTGCAGGCTGGCTTCCAGTGCCGTGTTAAAACGCGCTGAAAGGGCTTTTGACTGTGCTTCTGACAGTTGTTTCTGACTGGCGCTGTCAAAAAACGCATCCACGGTCTGCTTCATGTTGAAGGCGACAGTCACCGGTGCGTTCAGTCTGACAATGCCGTAACTGACGGCTGCGTTCAGTAACACCATTGCCAGGCATCCCGGCACCATCCACCACCAGTGGCTGCGTCGACGGGCTGTAACGTCTGTCGTTTTTTGCGTTGTGGTCATGCAACACTCCTGTATTTCTCATGTTCTTCCAGCCAGGCTTCCAGCGAAGCCATCTCCGGCCCTGACTTCTTCCACGCCAGCTGCCACACCGCCTCATGAATACTCAGGCCCTCCCTGCGTTTCTGCTGCACAAACTCAAAATCCGGGCCGTCAGAGCTGTACATGGCGCGGCTTAACGGGTCTACAAACAGACGGTGCCAGGAGGAATGGTTTTCCACCTGCAGCAGGAAGGAACTGAACCACTGGTCTCTGGCCGCACCAAACTTGCCAATCATGTCCCGCTGCAGTGGCAGGAACTGGTCCGGGAATAACTGGTTATATTTCGCGAACTCCTTCGCACTCTGTTTGAGGATAATTTTGTAGGAGGAGTTACCCCATGCCGCACGGGCCGCACTGGAGGCCTTGTCAGAGTCAAAGTCGACGATGTTCTGTGTGATGGTGATATAGGCACCGGTATGGCGGCGACAGGTGCGGTAACCTTTTTGAATAAACTCACCGACTTTACGATTTTTGAAGTCCAGCAGACGCCAGCCTTCATCAATGACGTTCAGTTTTTTGAGAGTACGCGGCGTGCGGTACATCCTGTTCTCGATGTAGATAATCAGGGAGAACATCACCGCAACAAGCAGGGACGGACGGTCTTCCAGTCCCCCCAGCTCCAGCACCACCATTCTGGCATCATCCCGCAGGGACGGTTCATCAGAGTTAAAATACCGGCCGTAAGTGCCGTTGGCAGTGTACTGGTCAAGCAGCACAATCATTTCGTCCAGACGGCTGCGGATGGTCGGTGACTCGGCATACTGCTCGCTGTCACTGGCGTTTTTCAGGAAATTCACCACATCATCAATGCGCGCCTGATTCTTTTTGGCCAGCCAGGAGGCTTTGACCGCCTGCAGCAGCAGACCTTCATGCACTTCATCCAGGTTACCGTTGGGGCTGGCCATCACCGACAACTGGTCGCGGACACGCTCCGCTGACTGGTCGATATCGGTGATGTTCGCAAACGGGTTAAAACGCAGGGTTTCACCGTCCAGATATACGCCACCCATGTTCTCACACAGGGACTTGTAGCCATCCCCCATGTCGAACACCACGGCAAAGCCCCCGGAGTCCAGCACGCTGCGGATAAGTGGCTGTATCAGTCCGGTTTTACCGGCCCCGGAGGTGCCACAGACCGCCATGTTGTAGTTGGTGTTATTCATCCCCTTAAAGAAGATATCGATAAACGCCAGCTGGTTACGGTAGGTGGGCGCCAGCAGACCTGCCGGTGTCAGGGGATTATCCGCCACTAACGGCATCAGGTTGGCCACATTAAAGCTCTCTGCGCGCTGAACCACACCGGCCTCTTTCAGCTGTTTAAACAGCCCTTTCCCGGCCATAAAGGGCAGGCTGATCAGGAAATTGCGCATGTGGTTAAAGCGCGGTGAAATCAGCTCAAAACCGTTTTTACGGAAGCTGTTCAGGATGTCCTGCTCCACTTCCAGTGCCGTTTCATTATTGTCCTTGCAGAATGCTGTGATGTTGAGGAAGTAGGACACGACAGAAGACTGACCGGAGCCCAGCCGCTGACGCAGTTCCCCCCACTCCTTCGCCTCTTTCTCCACGGAGGGAAACCATTTGGCATAGGAGGTTTTCGACTTCTTCTCCAGGTCCATATACTTCAGGTTGGCTTCGCTGTGGGTTTTCACCTGGTCTTCCACCACCAGAGTCAGCGTCAGGATGAACGGACAGGAGATGGACAGTTCCGGGTTCAGCAGGTTGCTGTAGTTGTCGGCCATGTTCCACAGCAAGGCGATTTCCGGGTTACGGGCCAGATGGAAATTCAGGATGCGGGCCGTGCTGTTCCTGCCGTTCTCACGCAGGCCCAGCGTCAGGTAATCCGCCCTGACATTCAGATCAAAACTGTCCTCCACACACTGATAATTCAGATCAGAATACGGGTCCAGTTGACGTCTTTTCGGGTACAGGGAGTCCGGGTTATGGTTAATCATCTCCCCGACAATCTCGATGAAAGCCTGTGCATCCACCGTCTGTGTGGTGATACAGGCCCCCTGTAACGACGCCCGGATGATTTTCACCAGGTTTTCCATTTCCAGAATGTCAGCCTGGCTTTTTTTCTTCGAGGGAGAACAGTACGAGAAAAATACCCGGTAATGCCGCAGGGTCAGGGGCAGATTCATTCCCTCCGGCAGCGGAAACTGTGTCGCTGCTGCTCTCATATAATAGGCACGGGTAATGGCGTTAAACCGTTCAGCCTGTTCACCTGACCAGGAGAACTCACGCAGCCCGTATTCAATTCTGTCACCAACAAGCTGACTGGACATCAGATGGATGCAGAACGGTACTCCACGCGGCAGTTTGGTACGCAGCATGTGATCGAGAGCCTTCACAATGGACTCATTCGCCCCATTGATGGGAATGGCTTCCAGCATAAAGCCCATCGTGGTGTCATTCATGAACAGACCGGATTCCTGGTTGTAATCACGGTACGGCAGCAGACGGCTGAACTGCGGGAAGCTCATTTCGCCCAGAACTTCATTGGCCTTTGCTGATTCGTCAGGCAGTTTCAGTGCTGTGACGAGGGAGTTAACCGCCTGAGTGACGGCCTCAAGTAGGTTATTACTCATATGAGTATTCCTTAGTACGTTTAAAAAAGGAAAATATCAGTCTGTGGCCGTGGATATATCACGCAGTGCCATTCTTAAAACCACAGCACAAATAAAACACGGAGGCTTTTAACAGGAAAACAGGACTAACGTTCCTTTGCTGAATGAACATCACTTAATGCCTGAAGTTGTTTTTCGCGTATATTATTGAGCTCGTTTTCTCTTACCCGTCGCGCCTCTGCCATTTCGTTTCTTTTTCTGCATTCTGATGCGATTCTATTTGCCTTACCAAGGGTTAAAGGTTCAGACTGATAATTAAGTGTCTCCTGAAATGCTTCTGCTGCACAGGGAGTTTCCTGTAAAATCTCTGTCAGTTGTTCTGGTGTTGCAGGTTGTTGCGCAAGGTAAACGATGTAAACAGGAATACATACAATCATAGCCATAACACCAACAAATACAAAAGACAGAAAATATTTTAAATATATCGACTTCATTTCATCTCAGCCTTATATAGTTCCCACTGTCGGATATACTCCTCATACTGAGCTACCGGCACATTAACGATGACTCCGGCACACTCCAGTTTATTAACAGGTTCAGTAAATGCGCCTGTCGGTATATTCACTTCCAGAAGTTTACAGTCATTTTTCCAGTATCTCCCGACATCCAGTTCATCCATCGTGAATGACTGACTGGCGAATACAACAAGCGTAATAAAAGAAATACATCCAGTAAGCACACTACAAACTAATATTTTTCCTCTGCTGACCTGCAGACTGAATTTTTCAGGGATAACAAACATAGCCAGTGCGTTAACAACACAGATAACCACAAGAAAGAGGCACAGGCATATAAACCAGTCGATATTATTTCCTTCGAAGTAGTGAGCTCTCATTGCCCACCACCATTCAGTGTTTCCATCACATTGTTCAAAGGTTCATTTGTTTTAACTTCAATACATTCTCCTGTATTTCCAAAGCCCCTGCCTCCGTGCGCTTCGATTGTCCGAAGAACCTGCACGCATACGTCCGTATTTGGCATGGGGGTAACATTCCAGCTTCCGCCACCGTTAATATTTTTTATCAGCACAAGAAAAATAAAGGTATGCATTCTTTATTACCTCCAGTTAAATATTAATCACTGAATATTCATTCAGTTAACTATGAGGTCAGAAACACTGCAGATTTTTCATTCGGATTTACTCTCTTCAGAAAACTGCCGGATGGTATCCTGTTCACGCTGACGAGTGGCAGACTCCTGCATTGCATCCATCTTTTCCCACCAGAGACTCCTGATTTCCCTCTTGTCCAGACCGGTCAGTTTTTTACCGGACAGCAGGCGGTTAAGCAGTTCCTGGTGCATATCCGGACAGTCTTCAGTCAGACTCATAAGCCAGAGCAATTCCTGACGACTGAGTACCCTGCGTGATTCCTCCGGTACGCTGTAATAATTAAAAATACGACTGAATACCCCACAACAGCAGGCAACGGACAGGCACAAGGATTTCAGATACAGGCCAGAAACACAGAATGTGGCAACACCACAAAGAATAGCTATAACTAAAAAGCCCTTACCCAGTGCCATACACAAAGAACCCTGTTTTCTGAATATCCGCTCATGCTCATCCAGAATAAAATCTATTTTTTCAGCGTCTGATTTATGCATAGTGTTTTCTCTGTTTTTCCTGATATGCCTGACATTCAACACATAACTTCACTCCGGGAAATATTTTCCGACGTTCCTCAGGAACAGGATTTCCGCATGCTTCACAGAGATAAACAGGAATACCATGAGCATTTATTTTCTGGCGTATCCGGTTTATTCCTGTCATGGTCAGTTGTTCTGTCACTGAATATGCTTCATCGGCTTCATCACTCACGGAATATTCCTCCCGACATGTTCTGACACGCTACCGCCCATCCCTTTTCACGCACAGGGCACTCGTTTTACAGGCAGATTTTGAATACAGAAAGCCCGCCGGCATTGCCGGCTGATATACAACTTCATGGCCAGTTAATTAATACGTGGTTTTCCCCACGCAGACGGTTTAATAACAAAAAACACACTGGATGGCTGATGATAAACATCCTGATTATCAATATAAGGCGCTATCCATAATGCTGCCGTCTGCTCACCCGTTCTTAGCGGACGGGGAGGTCTTACCGGAGCAACTGAACTGACCGGAACAACCGTTTTCACTTCCCTGGCAGCGGTAAACAGCGGGCGTGGTGCCAGCAGTTTCTGCTCCGGAAGTGCAGTCACCGCTGGTCTGCTACCGTACGCAGTGGTCGCGGTGACGGTCAGCACCGGCATTGTCCGGAAGTTCCCTTCAGCCAGGCGCGGCAGCGATGCCGCAACCAGCTTTGCATCTGCAGGCTGTTCCATCTTTTTAGCTTTTTCGTTGGCCTGCTCCATCGTCATACAGGTATCTGATGTGGTGGCATCACACTCAAAATCGGAGTTCGTTCCGGCACAACCGGAAAGTAATAACGTCCCCAGCAGAGGAATAAAGAAAGGAATCTGTTTCATTGTCCCTCACCTTTCTCATCGCAGTTCACAAAATCATTCTTCAAATCCCTGACCGTACAGGTTTTTACAATGTCAGGATTTTCAAAAACCGTATTCCGTGATGATTTATAAACATATGCCACAATGCGTTCCTCCCCCGCATCAGGTTCTGGTGCACTGACTTCACATAACGGAGGTGTTATTCCGGACTCATACAGCACCGGATAATTTATTTTTTTGACGCTGCCATCAGAAACCAGCTTATTCATCGAATGGGTTCCTTATATTTCTGAATAATTCTGTCGATTAGTTCTTTCACCGAAACAGATTTTCCGCCACCGGATTGTCCGGCAACCACAATATGCCACGGAGAAGAAAATAAACGCATCGACATTCCCTCCTTCATCACACCGACAGCAGCCATATTAAAATTGTGCGGCAATGATTCAGAACTGAATTCCTTCGGTGCAGGAAGGACGATTCTTGTGGTGCAGTTACTGAGAACAGCATGCATAAAATCATCTGACACGGTTTTACCCGGCACAGAAAGGGCTGTAATAACATTAATATTACGCATGTTCATTTTTATCTCCGTTGTTTCTGTTTGTTCTGTCATCAGGAAAATAAACAGGGCATTTCCTGATTTTTTCCGGCAGGGAAACGTCTTCAGCAAGTAGTTCCTTCAGTCGTTCATCTGCGGTTCCCACCCGGACACATTTCATTTTCCCGGGCCGTACCGTTTTTTTCCTGGTGCCCACTGCAAACGACATAAACATCAGTGCCAGCGTAATCCAGAACATCAAAACCAGACTTTCCAGCGAGCTGTCTGTATTTTCGATATACCCCTCAGCATTCGTGAAAATCACGGTACAACGTTGATTCAGTGGTTCAGTGTATTTACCGTCGACCACTGTCGGGCAGTCACGGACCGGGAATTGCCCGTCAGGGGCTGTTTGTCTTACAAAGTTAATCTCCTGAACCAGTAATTTTCCCGGCGTGGTGTTGTCCTTCCATAAAACAAACAGAGCCATCAGGGCCATTGTGGCCAGTGGCAGAATGACGGCGTATTTCAGACACCAGAACAGTCCTCGCAGAACCCGGGCGACAACATACCGGGCGGCATGGCCCGCCTGACGGGACGACGTATTATTTGCCATCATTGCCCCCTCCCTGACTGCCGGACATAAACTGCTGCGGATTCAGGTTGCCCAGTTGCTTCAGCATCTGGTCAGTATTAAAGCCGTTAAGATGACTTTCAGCTGATGGCGGAACAGGAACCGGACTTTCCGGATTGTCTTCTTCCGCTCTGCTCTGCGTGCGTTCCAGCGCCATCTCTTCCACGGTTTTCAGCTGGAAGCCGTCCTGGAACACCACGGTCACTTCGTTGCCCGCACCAATCGGTATCACCGGGTGATACTGTTCGGCACGTTTGATGTAGTAGTCACTGAGCGTCTGTGCGGCTTTCGATGCGCCGCCACCAATCCCCATTTTCAGGACATCGCCGGCCCCGTAAGCAGCAGTGGCACCCAGCCCGACAGCCGGCTGGGAGGCGCGCTCCATTCCCTGACCGATACCGTCAACAAATCCCGCGCCCCATGCCCAGCCGAGGATTTTGCCGTTACGCATCACCACTTCGCCCTTGATACCGTTTTTACCCCGGAAGCTGACATGCCCCTTAATCGGCATATCAATAGTTTTGCCGTCCTTCAGGCAGCTGATATTGCGGGTGCGTACAATGGCACGCTCACTGGACACATCCCCCCAGGCTTCCAGCCCCACAAAACATCCCGTTGCGTCATACGTTTTGCTGTTCGGCATTTCCACCAGGCCGGTGATACGCAGCTGCATCGGCACCGTGGATTCATTACCGGTGACTGAGGCATTGGCATCCGCCCCTTCAATCAGCATGGCTTTCGCAAAACTTCCTGACGGAATGTACGGCAACGATGGTCCCTGTTTTCCCTCATTACGGGTAAACACCTTACGCTGTATCCGGTTAGGCACCGGCACAGACTGGTAGGTCACCTGTGGTGGTGGCGTGACACCATTCCCGGGATAAAACGCCGTCGGCGGTGGAACAGCAACGCTGCCCTGCGGCGGGAAGGATACGGGTGTGTTTCCTGGCTGTGGTTCGCCTTCCGGGCCGGGCGGTGAGGCAGGCATCTGCGGTACAGGCTCACCGGTCGCCGTGACGGGATTAGCACCCAGGGCTTTTACCTGCTCTGCCAGGGCGGCATTGTCCTGTCCCAGCTTTTCAATACGACGCTGGTCATCACCGCGCTGTTTGTTCAGAACATCCAGCTCACGACGGATTTCCTCATACTGCTTCTGCATCTGCGCTGCCGTCACCTGCATCTCTGTGGTGGCATGCTGACGCACCTTGTCATCAAAGGTCGTATCCACCACACCGGTCATATCCGGCACAGGCTCCTGTTCAGCCGCCGTCTCACCGTTACCGGACATGTCCACATCAGACAGATACAATGCACCACCAATCGCGGAGACCGTACCGACAACCACAATCCCCAGCCACAGGTACTGTTTGCGTTTCACAATGGTGTTGATACTGGCCATCAGTTGCCCTCCCCGTCACGGATGACATACACATCCATGCGCGCACCTGCCAGTAACTGGCCGGCAGGCTGGCTGAACATCACGGCACGGGTTCCCGGCTGCCAGAAGTCACTTTCCCGGATATTCAGGGCAGACAGCGTTTTATTTTCCACGGCAAAGCGGACCATCTTCAGGTGATTCCCCGTCCATACGGCATCTGCCACTGAAGACAGCCCCGCCGGGGCCTTCAGGGTTTCTTTTGTCACCGGGACCTGATACCAGCCTGCGGGTAATTTTCCGCCACGAACGGCCTGGCTGATGGTCACAAGCAGGGATTCGTAAGGCGTGGACGTTTCCCACGCACCGGCTTCTTCTCCGGTTCCGCGCAGGTCACTGACCAGCTGAATGGTACGTCCCGCGCCTTCACGGGGAACAGCCTGAATGGAAAGGTTCAGACCCCGCTCAGTTTCCAGAATGAACGTAAAGGGCTTTTTGTTGACGGTGGCAACCACCACACCGCCGGAGGCGGTCTGCTCATTATTGGTCAGGGCACCATCCAGACTGTTCACGGCGATAATCCGGTCACCGGGAACGGTAAACAGATTCGGGCTGGTATTGCTGATGGCAATACTGGCCTGACCACCGTTCACCATTGGCACCACAGTGGGGGCCAGCGTACCGTTTGCGGCCATCACGCTGCAGGAAAAAAACAGGCTGCCGAATATTATTGCCGTATTATTTTTTCTCATCGTCTGTTTCCCCGAAATTATCCAGCCAGGTCACCCCGTTTTCCCGCTTCAGAATAAGGATGTAATGTTTGATATCAGTGAAAGGTTTTGAATCACCAATCCAGGTTTTAAGCACACCACGAATTTCCACACGGCCATACTGAGGCCAGACACGAACACTGGTCTGGAAAAAGGCTGAGTTCACGTTATCGTTTTTAATACGCTTAGCTTCTTCAGCCAGAATAACTTTCATCTGGTTCTGTGCGCCCGGGCGGATATATTGCAGAAGCGCCTGATGTGAGGCATCGACGGTTTCTGATGAAACATTCAGACGGAGGGCAATAAATGACAGCGCCATCTGCTGTAAATAAGAGGCGTCGGCACTGTTCTGTGACACGGCAAAGGGGGCATTAAATGCCATTGGCGTCACGGCAGTGCGTTGCTCATTCTGAAGACGGTAGTTATTCACCCCCTGAATGACGTTAACAGAGAGGCTGAGAACAATAAGCACTGACATAAATATAAAGGCGATGGCCATCACACGACTGGTACTTAAACGGGCACCGTGTTCCATATAACAATCCTGGTATCAGTTCTATTTAATCCACTGCCGGAAACACGAATCGGGAACATTATGAAAAATACCGCGCAGCAGGGCCGTTGGCATATACCAGTAAATCAGGTCACGTAACCAGGAACTGCCCCGCCCTTTTTTCAGTTTTTTAATCCCGAAATAAACCAGAACCGCTGCACCAATACCGAACACATATTTCGATGTTGTGATACCCCAGCCAATACAGATTGCTGCGGGGATCAGTTCATCCAGCGGAAGGCCAAACCAGCGGCTCTGGTTGGTCAGTGTTTCCGGGAAACGATATTTCTTAAGTTTATTCTCGTCTCCCGACATCGTTTTATTTCCTGTCAGAGGCCAACAACGGCCATACCCACAGCAATAAATACAGAGAGAATGGCAAAACCGGCCAGGAACTTGACGTTTTTAGTCATCATATACATGACCGCACCGACCAGAACCTCAGCCAGAATAACCCATTTCACCGCACTGGAGTCTTTACCGAACGTGGCTTTGACCGTACCGTTACCGGTGGCCATCAGGTCCTGACCACTACTGCCAGCGGCCATCGCCAGTTGCGGGAAGAACATCATCAGAACAGCAGCCGGGATCACAGCCCGAACCAGGCGAAGCATATTCAGACGAGTGAATTTAGAAAAAAACGACTTCTTTTTGACAGGCGCAGAAGCACCCTGAACACTTAAAACGGCGTCCATATGATTCCTCTGTTTAATATTGATAGATAAAAACTAAAGTTCTTTAAATGTTGACTCGCTCTCTTCGGTCACCTCCCTGAATATTTCTTCGTTATAGAAATCAGGAAACCGTTTCAGATGATCTCTGAGACGGATCTGGACTTCTATCGTTTTACTTCTTCCACTACGATCTTTGGCCTTAATAAGTCGGTTATTTGTATCTTCATCGAGATACACCGAGACCGTTCTGCTTATACCGCCTCTCGCGTTACGCCTCCTCACTAAATTCACCTCTGTTTCCCGACCAATAAAATAATGATTGCACAGAAATAGCCTGTCGAAAATGGGCCCAAAACGAGCCCTGCTATGTTACATTTTATTAACAATAATATATTCACTTACAACACTTAATATTTCGTACATTACACCTGTTGTGATACATCTATTCCTGAATAAATCAAAAGAACCAAACTTTCTATTTATTTCAGCATTAATTTTTTTGATCCTCTTTTTAGAGGCTATTTCTGTAATTTCTAGTTCCTTAGCTATATTTATATGTTTATACCCTAATGTATAGAAACAAAAAACAACCAATGTCTTTGCTGTCATATTAGATATGACAGACTGTACATAGTTGTCTCGATGATAATAGTTTTCTTTTTTCATACAAAAGAATGGATAATCAGGGAACTGATTTATTTGCCATAAAATAACAGATTCATCATTATAAAATGAAACATTCTCCATCCTTATTTGATAGATTTCGCCATGAAAATTAAAACGTCGACAAAATGCAGAACCATGTCCAAGAGACTGGCATTCAATTTCAAGTGATGAAAGAAAAATTTCAACATTTTGACGTATATAACTCTCTCCGGATAATGGTTTATCTTCTCTGGAAAAGAGTTCAATAAAAGCCCCATTGGCATAAAGGATTTTCCGGTTTTTGTTACGGACACAAACCGGAACGGGAGAATTTCTGTAGATATTCTGAACGTTAAGGATGTATTTATTTACAGATTGACTGTTAAGTGGCCTTTCTCTACGATCCAGCGCACACATAGGAACCTCCGTTAAGGATTCTATGGACAGTCGATACAGGGAGATCTGACCTCCCTGTATCGGCGATTTTTCATTTAAATTTTAACGTGGCATTAACCACATAATTAATATACTCGTTATGTGGTTAATTGTCATCAAGTTGAACCAGATCAATATTCTGTTATTTGAAGCAAATCAACTTTTAATTCTTTTTATTCCTCATCATTTTTTGGAAAGAATCTCTCCATTTCCGATGACACTTTTTCCCTGATATCTTCGACCATATTCGCATATTCAAACTTTGGATTCCCGGAAACATGAGGACTGAGTGACTCAATACCTAAAATCTTTGCCACCGTTGACTGTGTTTTTACAACACATTCAAGAAGAAGTTTATTAAACTCTGTCTGATTAAACGCAGACTCTTTACGCTCCATCTGAGCGTCGTATACACGAAGCCCCAATTCAAGAAGCATTGAAGCAGTTCCTGAAAGGCTTATATCTTTATCTCTTGCTCCCTCCTGACGACGCTTTTCAACTATCGCATTTACTTTATCATAGACATCATTACTGATATACAAAATTACTCTGGCCATAAGACAGTACCTTTTAGATTCTGAAATAAGTGTTTTATTTCATCTACTCATAGTATGGTCTGAAAAAAGAAGATCACCCCTAGCAGCGCCCCTAGGGTCATACTATAAAAAAACGCACGGCGCTGCTAGGGGCGGCCCTAATATATCCAAATGTTTTTCATGAAAATTGTCAGTACTGACCCTAACAAGGGTCGTCATAGGGTCGCTATAGGGTCGTCAACGACCCTATTTAATAATGTAAAATAAATTAAAATACATTATTCATAACATAAGCTAATGATTCAAAAAACAAATCAGCAAAAACTTGTTTTTGCGTGGGGTGTGGTGCTTTTGGTGGTGAGAACCACCAACCAGTTGAGCCTTTTTGTGGAGTGGGTTAAATTATTTACGGATAAAGTCACCAGAGGTGGAAAAATGAAAAAATGGATGTTAACAATCTGCCTGATGTTTATAAATGAGATCTGTCTGGCCACTGATTGCTTTGATCTTGCAGGCAGGGATTACAAAATAGATCCTGATTTACTGAGAGCAATATCATGGAAAGAATCCCGTTACCGGGTTAATGCCATCGGTATTAATCCGGTAACGGGATATGGCAGCGGACTGATGCAGGTAGATTCCCAGCATTTTAACGAACTGGCCCGCTACGGAATTAAGCCGGAACATCTGACAACAGATCCCTGCCTGAACATTTATACCGGTGCTTATTATCTGGCAATAGCCTTTAAAAAATGGGGCGTATCCTGGGAGGCCGTTGGTGCATACAATGCCGGATTCAGGAAGACCGAACGCCAGAACCAGAGACGTCTTGCCTACGCATCAGATGTTTACCGGATTTATACCGGGATAAAAAGCAGTAAAGGTATCCAGATTCCGGTCACGAAGAAATCACTTCCGGAAATTAACAGCGTGCAGAACAATTAATCTTACAGACATTGTCAGATACCGGTTATGTCGCAAAAGCGGCATGGAAGGCCACACACAAAAATATCATATGAGTGACAATGCTGACTGGCCTAAGCCCCGCGAAGCGGGAACCCATCTTATATATACCCGGTAACTGCGCAGCCTCCTGCCAGACCATTTTTCGCGGGCACAATATTTACAGACAACCGGAAAGCCAGTTGATGAAATTGAGGTATATCAGACGACACAGCGATGCCGAAGAATGATAATATAAGTAAAGCCCCGAAAAAATTTTCGGGGCTTTACTTATATTATCATGACTTCCACTTTCTGAACTGTTCGGCAATCACCCATAACGCCTTGTTGATTCTTATATCACCATCAATACCTGTAATGGCTCTTGTCCTGGTATTTTTACCGGAGGCACTTCGCCCCGATAATCCACCTTTTATCATATTCTCCTGAACCCGCTGCCAGGTTGTCCAGAGATCGTTCTGTTTATCCTCCCAACGACGGGGAGTAATTATTTGTTCAGGCGTCACTGGCGTTTTATTTTCATCTTCATACCTAACCATCAGTGCAGCTCTGCCAAATAAATGTTGCTCGTCACTGTTAAGATGAATTTCTTTCATCGCCTCCATATTATCAGTGACCTTATCAAAGACACCGAGCAATTCATACGCTCCCTCGATAATCTGCCCGACAATATCACCTTTATGTGGAACGCGGATTTCGCCAAAATTATTTCCGCACACCATGCCATTTGTGCAGACAAAACGAAAAATTCCTGAAATCATCTGATAACTGGATGAACCATCATGTGAATTAAGCAGGATAATTTCAGGAACTTCTTTCCCGTTAATATGCCCTTCCCTGCGAAGACGTAACATATGTTTACTGTATTCGCGACGTCCCAAATCACGAACCCGACTCTGACAGGCAAAGAATGGCTGGACCCCTTCATCACGTAACTTATTGATGATATTGATTGTTGGAATATACGTATAACGTTCACTCCGGGACTCATGTTTATCACCGGAAAATACAGAAGGCACGAACTGCATTAATTCATCATCCGTTAAAGGACGTTCACGGCGGATGGAATTATACCGACCAAAACGGGAAGCTAATCGCATAACAGCTACTCCTTTATGAAAGCATAAATTTAATAAAAAATTTTTCCGCTTAATATCAACCCCCTAGTCGCCATTAACAATATTGCAACAACCAGGAGGGGTATTCATCACATCCGGTCAGCAGATCGCCCGGATATCGAGGCCGGCACGCTTAATCTGACGCAGGAACTGTTTGAAGTGATCGGCTTCCGCAATGTTGATACGGCGGAACTGCGTATCCACACCCCGGCTGAGCGCGTAGCTATAGCTGAAGGCCATCTTTTCCGGGTGGCTTTTGCGATATTTTTTCAGCTCAGTCAGGCTGCTGAATTCCAAGACGTCCCACTCTTCCCCGGTGTTTTTTCCCTCCCGGCAACAAGAATCGTGTATGACACAGTGTTAACGTGGATATTTCGGGTATTCATCCTGCTTTCTCCTCTCTTTGGTTTTCAGCCCCCATCATCTTTTGAGTTTCGGGAGCCGCGGTTTTGACGTTTTGCGGGGACCTGCCTTTTGTTCCCTCCGGTATTCACCATCACCTGTTTGAGAACCTTCGCCGCAAGGGGCATCACTGCCACGGCCGGAAACGACTGTCCGGGGGCAGACCGCAAAAGTTTTTGCCTGCTTTTGGGCAAAAAGTTTTACGGGATGTGCATTTCACCCCTGGACTGGCGGAGACGATTGTGGCTGTCTTTGCCCCCGGCGACAGGGGCTTAAACAGGTGAATGGCACCGGACACAGCAACGGGCAGGGACCCGCCGCAACGACGTGAAGCGCGGTTTGCGAAACGGCGTTGCCCCTTACATCTCGGCGGCCTTTTGCCGGGATGCCGGGAGCGCAGGTCACGGCGCGACAGAGGCGGCGCGACCGGAACGGTCGCTGCAAGCCCGGGGGTTGCGTCAGGGCGGAGACAGCTTCGCTGGCTCCGTTCACGACAGCCCGCCCCGCCAGGGGGACGCCCGGGAAAGGCACAGGCAGGAGAACAACAGAACTGACAGTAATCAGGGCAGCAGTAATCAGAACAGGAAGAAAAAGAGAATAATCACAGGGAAGGCGATGTCATTTCTGACAACTGGCCATAAACAGAGAAGGCGGGGGAGAAGAACGGGCGCCGCAGGCGCGCGTTCTTCTCCGTTCCCGAAGGGAAAGGGCCTTCCCGGCAGTCTGGTTGTTCATGCCCACACAATGCCAGTAAGGAAAAAGGGACTGCCGTAAAATGGACAAACCGGCAGTCCCTTCATAAAGGCGCTTCAGTGCAGTCAGACCAGCATCAGCCCTGGAAAGGCGGGCATACGCCCGCCTCCAGGTTGCTACTTACCGGATTCGTAAGCCAGGAAAGCCGCCACCTCCCTGTATCCGTCTCTGTAACGAATTTCGCACAGCGATTTTCGTGTCAGATAAGTGAATATCAACAGTGTGAGACACACGATCAACACACACCAGACAAGGGAACTTCGTGGCAGTTTCATGGCCTTCTTCTCCTTGCGCAAAGCGCGGTAAGAGGCTATCCTGATGTTGTCAGACATATGGGATGCCTCGTGGGTTGTACTGACCCCAAAAAGTTGGACAGTTAAACACGAGGCATATAGGTCTGATTC
>ENA-ORSX01000285-ORSX01000285.1-human-gut-metagenome-genome-assembly--contig:-NODE-285-length-60223-cov-34.252692_pt1 | contig 60223 bp, 57 predicted proteins | sample MGYA00241904_ERZ509172 | MGnify/ENA primary metagenome ERZ509172 (study PRJEB26280, sample SAMEA2338795) | human gut metagenome | biome: human gut; feature: human-associated habitat; material: faeces... | reverse complement strand
TATCATAGAAGACCTAATGCTTAATAGCTATTTACAGAAAAACTTTCATACTCTCAATGAGGCTCTGCATCCTGCAGAAAAGAAAATAGTCGCAGCTCATGAGCTTGCACACGTTGTACTCCACAAAAATATGTTACAGCTTGCACCTATGAAAGACAGCGTTTTATATGATATGACATCCGAAACGGAATATGAGGCTAACTTATTTGCGGCTGACCTCTTAATCCCGGATGAAACAATAACAGATATGACTAAAGATGAGGATATGGACTATTTCAAAATGTGCCAATCACTAAGTACCAGTCCTGACCTCATGAGTTTTAAGCTGTTCAGTTTAATAAAGCGTGGCTTTTCCTATCCTATGCCACCATTTGAACCAAACAGTACCTTTTTAGCAAAACAAAAATAGCGTAAAGGCACGAATAGCCAATACGCTATTTTCTATTTATTCATTTTCCCATCATAGTGCCGGAAAACCTTACAGTGCTTACAGTGGAAAGTAGTTGAACCTCTGCCCTCTTTTAGAATAATCACTTCTACATCATTCTCTCCACAATCCGGGCAAGGCAACAGCTCTTTACTGTCTGCATAATGCATCAGATATTCCAGCCACTTATCTTTTTTCTGCAAGCGCATTTTCCTTCTTTCTCTGTTCTTCGTAATCTTTTATCTGTATCAGTTTTTTGTATGTAACACTATTCTTTCCAAAAAGCCTAGCAAGCTCTACTTTGCTTGTGTTAATTACATCATCTATACACCGGATACCTGATCCGTATATTTTTTCATAATATGACTGTGCAAAAGATACGCCTATTTCTTCTACCGATAAATCCCGGTGGCTGTATATATAAATTCCATATTGCTCACATATAGCTCTTAATTCATCTATTGTGCCTTGCCCCATATTACGGAACTTAAATAGCTGTTCCTCACAATAACGCTCTACCTGATACAGATAATCAACCTGATTTCTGGTCAGTATATGGCACAATCTTACCGAAATCGGTAAATTCTCAACCGGAACATACTTTTTATTTATCTGCTCCTGTGCTTCATCTGTTACCAAATACCGAACCAGCTTTCCATGTTCCAGCGCATACGCTACTTCTGATTTTGTACTTTCTCCAATATAGCCATCTACATTGATAACGTAGATTTCATCTGCCATATCAATTTTTCTCTTATGCATATCATCAAGCATAATTTTTGTACGGGTAAGTGTATGTGCATCCATTCCTTCCCATACCTCATTATCTCCGGAATGACCAAACAGCCCAACACTAATAACAATGTTACCCTCTAAGGTCAACCGTTTTTGTGCCTCAATAAAGGCATCCTTAAACCGTGTACTTCCACACAATGTAATTACCTTATATTTTCCCTGCATATCGTACCTCTCATCATCTGACAATACTGTGTAATTCACGTTTGATTGCCTCTACCTGTCGGATAGCTCCCCGGATTTTTCTTCTTACTTTATCTATCTGCATATGAGTAATGCAGTCCATAAAGCCACTGTCAAACCATAAATCTATAACAGATGTCAGTCTTGAAGACTGTAAATGCACATTCTTTGACCTCTTAATTGCATCCAGCTCCATATTCAGGCTGTCTAATGCTTGTCCGGCTATGCGTATCTCGTATTCCGCATCTCCCAATGCACTATGCTTCATAAGGGATGTAAAAAATCCTGTTGTAAGCATATCCAAAACACTTGCACTGCTACTTGTATTCACTGCCGTTTCTGCATTATTCAAACATTGCAATGCGTAATCAGCGGCCTCGATTGCAGAACGCACATCATACATAAATGCTGTATCGTCTTCATCCTCAACATCCTCTTGCAAATCTTCTGGTACTTTTAGACCTTGTTTCTTTGCAACTTCAATGATAACCTCATCATTCACTATTCCATATAATTCTTCTAACGCATCATCACTAATAAGGATACCTGCATTAAGCACAGCCGCCCTTGTGGTATCCTCATCACACAATGCAGATATTTCCATCAACTCATCTTCATGGAACAGCACCCCGGCTTCAATGGCTCTACGGATAAAATTGCTTGCTTCAACAATATCCGTGCTAAATAATTCTGTTGCGACTTCTACAACTTCCTCTCCACTGCCAAAATCATTGATTGCTTTAGAACGTGCTATTGCATACGCACTACTCCACTCATAAAATCCATCATAGAACTTACTCCAGCTTATAGGTGCAGATGTATCCGTACACAATTCTTCCGTGTAGTCTTCCTCTATGTCTGCCGGTGCTTTTATGCTATATTTCTTTGCAATTTCTACGATAAGCTCATCATCAACACAGCCGTACAAATCTTCCAAATCCTGCGCTGTCAATGCATCTGCCGATTGTTCCAATGCTTTCTTAAAACTATCCTCACTGCATATACTACTGATTTCCGCAAGGTTATCTCCTGAAAACTTTACGCCACACTGAATTGCTCTGTTAAGCAGTCTGGTAGCACCTTTCTCATCCTCAAATGCAATGATGTTCAATGCATCCACTATCTCATCTGCTGTACCCATATCTTCCAATGAGGATATTTTACTTACGGCAGTGCTGACCGCCCAATCATTTATTTTTTCGTAGTAATCTTCCCATTTCATATAACCACTCCAAACCGGCTATACTTCTTTTGCCACTTTCTGAACCAATGAGCGCAATGCTTTATCCAATCTAGGCATAGCATCACACTGGAAATCCTTTATCTTCTGCCAATCGTCAAGATTAACAATATTCACATCATCCAAACGGCTGCCTATTCTACAAGACTTCTTTTCATCCAATCGCTCCCAGAATAATGGTGCGCCAAATGTCTTTTCTATCTCATCCTTTTTTGCATATAGTAAATCAAATATCTTTTCGTTTGCTTCCTTATCCCCATGATTTATAGAAATTTCTACACTGGCATACTTCTTTGTTACCACAAACGTAAAAGGAATACCCGATACTCCTGAACCACCGGACAGCCAATGGTCAGTAGATGGATTTACATTCTGAAACTGCTTTGATACCGTTGCAAACTGTTCCAACAGCTCCAGCCAATAACGCTTTCTTAATTCTTCAATACCCTTATTGCTTTCTTTTACACTCTGGGATTCCTTTGCCTTATCAGCCATTTTTATATAGTAATCCGCAGCCTCCTTTACCGGGATAATCTGCTCCATGTCTAACAACAATTCATCCCCATGCTTATAAGGGGTAGCCTTAAAACATTTCACAGATATATTGTGGTTTATCATCCACATAACGGTACTGGTCACTTCTTTTCTGAAATTACCGGCTACCAATATCATTCTCTGGTCTTCCTCATTAAGCTCAATTTCATCAATGGATTTCCCATCATAAAATTCTACCAACTTATCCTCTGCTTTTTCTCCATTGAAATACTTATCCAAATACGCCTGATAGATGCTTACTATCTGTGTTTTAGAAAGCGTTGAGCAATAGGACACATATTTAAGTGCTTGCCATGTTACATCCTTACCTGTATCGTCCAGCTTATTTTCAATAATAACCAATGCTCCGGCACGGTCTAACGCAAGCAAGTCCAATCTTTCATTTGTGCCATCAAAACCATCAAATTCTTTCTGAATAATCAATAATTCCTCATCCAAACATGACGGTGCTTTTGCAATCCACTCTTGCAGATGCTCACGCTCCTTAAATCCCAACTCATGAAAAGTAGTCTTTACAATTTTGGTCAGTTTGTTATTTTCCTTATCAATCAGAAACATGGTATCCCTCCAATCTTTACAGTACCGTTATTGCTTTTTGCGCTTTAATAATATATTTTTCTACTTCCGTTCTCTCAACACTCTCTGTATCATCCTTTTCATATTGCAATGCTCTGGAAAAATCAAGCACTGCCCTGTCAAATACCCAGCAGTCCAAAAAAGCTAATCCCCGATGTAAATATGTCCGGTAACTTTTTTCTATCTCTACTGCCTTATTCATAATCAAAAATCTTCTATCTCTGCCGTCCACCTCATCAGCGGCCTTAATCAACTCTGATACATCATCTGTCTCAATACCGGGTACTGCATCCAACGTACTATCCAGTATTCCAATGTCGATATAATCCCCATTGTAAGAATTAACTATATCTACAATTTCATTTACTATGTTGCTATCCAGCTCATTTGCATTGCATATACCATGCTTTACAAGTGCCTCCGGGCTTTCCCCCTCAAACAAACATTCAAACACATTACATGGAAGTATCACTTTCCCATCACTCTGCTCATACTTAAACTGGTACTCGATTGTGCCTACTCCACTGCCTCTGACATTTACTTTCTGTACCGTAGGAAACAGCTGCACATTTCTAGCCCATCCCACCACATACATAATATTAAAGGATTCCACCACCCATAAAACCTGCTTTATCGGGTTTCTGCAATATTCCTCTGGTATATCCTCTGCAAGAAACCCTGTGAGGAAATGATTATAATATAATAAATGTTGCCAATAGGAGTCTTCATTTTCCGGATCATACGGAAATCTACAAATCACAAGTTCTTCTGATGCATCCAACACAATATCTGTCTTTTGTGCTTCTGGCACTTCTTGAATACTATTGAAATAATCTTCCAACTCTTTCATATACTGATTGTATCCGGGAAAGAGTTTCATTCTCGCATTGAATTTTGCATTATGATTCTTATGTAACTGGTGCGTATATTCATGAAAAATTACTGACCGAATAGCTTCTACGGATACTTTATCTGTATTCAGCATATTGCTTACAATAATGTGGTTATGCCAAAACTGAAATTCCCCATATCGGGATAACATATTATCTTTCGACCATGAAATAGTAGGAATGGCATAATCATCATTTTTTCCATAAGTCTCTATAATTTCATATAACATCTTGTTCAAATCAATACTTGCCATCCTGCCACCTTCCTATCTTCTTTTGAAATACTCACACCCGGCATCCTTACAACGCTGTGTATAACGCTTTGATTCCTCAAATGTACACCTATTCTTCTTATTCATGTGTACGCACAGCCCATGATTTATCTGAATAACCGGTTCGTGAGCTACTTCCTTTTTTCTGGGAACATTCATCAAAAACACATCATCTGCCTTTACAACTTGTAATACATCTAATTCCGTTGAATCCTGCAAATTAACATAGAACATTCCACAATATGTACATTTTTTCAAGGAATACTTAATTTTCTTCAAACCCTCATCACAGACCAAACATCTTCTTAAATCATCCGTAGGTTTATGGCACATAATGTTGTTGGATTTTGCTAATGCTCTTTTTTTCTTCGCAAGACCGGCTTTATATTTCTCAATATTCTCTCGCTCTATTTCATCAGCAGTTTTTCTTTCTTCCAGCTTCTTGTTGTAATCCTCATATGTTTCAGAGTATTCCCCACAATGACTAGAACCACCACAAGTCTCCTTGTAGTAATTTGAACGGCTGCTATTACACTCTCCATCCACATTATGAATACAACGTGCCTTATGTCTTCTAGGGTCGTCTTCTGCCTTTTTTGCATATCCTACGTGCCACGGTGTATCCGGTAATCGTCCTTCCATAGTAACCCTCCCATGAATTTTATTACTCTACACCCAATGCCTTAAAAACAGCATCTTCTACACTGTTATAGAAAATCAAATTGAAACATCCTATCAGCTCTGCCGGTACAGTCCCCAAATCTACTGCTGATGCAATCGGTAATAATACTTTCTTTGCACCGCTATCCAAGCATACCTGTAAGGTATTTGCTAATTCTTCCACTTTCATAACAGTACCACCAATACTAAAATCGCCAAGTACAACTGCACTGCTTACCACCGGTTTACTCAATGCAATAGAACATATAGCAACAACAGATGCAAGGGACAAGTTTTTTGTCATGCCTATACCATTCATATCCTGAACTTCCAGAATATAATCTTTGGTAGTCATGCTGATACTGCCACTGATAGACCGTGCATTTGCTTTCAGATACCGATATGCAGTATCCACCGCTTCCTTTGCATCCCTATCCGTTCCTATACCAGTCTTCTCAAACTTTCCATTACCTGCGGTCATTTGCATTTCCAACTTATACACGCCAAGCATACCAGACTTACTATGTCCTACGGTATAAACATGACCCGGCTTACTCATGCCTTCTGGAATGAGCTTACTGCCACCCTGCTCCGGCACTGGCACATATTCCTCTGCAAACGTATCATTATCTATGTATGAAAAATTGACATCATAGAACTCCATACCGCCAATTTTCTTCTGCTGTTCTTTTACCCTGCGCCTCATTTCAAGAGCAAAACGCAAGATTTCTTCCACGCTTTCACGGTCAAACTCTCCGTCCGGATGAATGAGCTTTACCAATCCTGATACAGTTTTCTTTACAGCTATTACGTCACGCTGATTAAGGTTGTTCCCCAGCTTGAAATAATGTGTATATGCATCCGCATAGGAAATCTTTCTAAGCTCACGCATAATTTCTGAAAAATAGTCCGTGATAAATCCATAATCATTTGTAAAGAACTCTGGTCTATACTTTGGAATTTCCCAGCCCGGAATATAACAGTGGATACGGTCTAAAAATGCTGTGTCATTTCCCATAGCTTCCGGGAATGGCTCAAACAGATGGGATGTCTTTAAGATAGCATCCACGCTCTGATTGATATTACCTACAAATACCATAGAAGCATAAGCGTTCTTTTCTTCCTTGCCTCTTGCAAAAGACCCTGATGCCATATAGTCCTTCATTATCTGTACGCCATCCTGATCCTTGAACTTGATACCTGCCACTTCATCAAAAGCTACACAGTCCCACATACCAACAAGTCCGACCTGCTTAGTTCCCATGTTATAAAACAGATTAGCAACCGTTGTCTGTCCCCCGGACACCAAAATACTGTTAGGACTGATTTCCTTGTAAACATGAGATTTACCAGTCCCTCTCGGTCCTAACTCCACAAGGTTGTAATTGTTTTCTACAAGAGGTATCAGTCTTGCAAGGTGCAGCCATTTTTCACGCTTATTAAACTGCACCGGCTCCATACCCACGCTTCGTAATACCACGTCAATCCATTCATCATCTGTAAATCTGCTTCTTGCGGCCTTAACCTCATCAAAATCCAGACTAGGCATCTGAATAGGAGTCAGCTTATGAATTAAAAAGGGACTGCGGTGCTTATCAGCTTCATCATAAAAATATTCCATCTGCACAATGCACCAAATACCACCACATAATAATCTTTCATAGTCCCGGACATAACTTTCTGCAATAGGCACTTGCTTAATACCCAGATTAGAAAACTCTGCTTCGTAAATATCCTCTTTTATATTCAAATGAACAGAAATACGGTCAATTACAGTATATGAACCCTTTTCACGCAATTTTGCTATTATTTTCTGGGCTTCATCCGGTCTGACATAATTCTCTGCCAGTATCCGCTTTACCGTTTCAACACCGGCTTCTATCTCATCCTCATCCAAAGAAGAACAATACATACCAAGCAAATATTCAAGCACATAAACTGGAACATTTGCTCCCTCTTTTATTCTTTTGGTTAAGTCTTTACGCACTATCTTACCAGCGAAGTTGTTCTGCAATTTTTCTAAAAGTTCTGTATCTCCTTCATAGTGAAAATCGCTCATGTTGACACCACCTTACGTTAAAATCCAAAATCATTTGCAAATGCCACGTCCATAATAACCTCATGACGGAACACCTCTACATCATTGCTCTCATCATAAGCAACCAAGTAGTATTTCTTGTTCTTATCATACTTTTTATTTTTGAATGTAAAGCGCATACGGAACAAACGCTTCTGTACATCCTCATCCCTCTTGTCAGCTACATAGATATTTTCGTTGGAAATCTTCTCATTATCCTCTGACAAGAAGAACAACTTATACTTAGTACCCTTTACCACATCACTTACCGGCTCTGACTGAATAAAATCAAGAGTGGTAATAAGGTTGGTAATCTTCTGTACCAAGCTGACAAGCATAATCTGTACGGTACGTGTTTCCACTGCACCCTTATCCATTTTTATATCAATAACCGGAACTAACATTTCTTGTGGAGAAGACCCACCATGTACATAATTCAGTCCGGCATTTCCTTTTGCGGAAAATACATTAGTGCTGCATGGGTAGGAAATAATCTTGCTATCATCATTACCAAGCATATATCCCAAGCCAATGTTCATGATACCATCATCACTTACCGGCTCTTTTGCCACAATATATCTACGCTTCTTTAGTTTGCCCGGTTCTTCTGCCGTACTTATTTTATCGCTCTGTGTTACCGGATTTCTCTTATAAATAAATCCGTGGTCAGAGGTTACAATAAATCGGTATGTGTTAGCACTGCCTGAAATCTTCTGAATCAGCTCTGTTATCTCATCCACAGCCTTAGTACAAGCATCAAATACCTCATCTTCCGTATTTTCTCCAGCATTATCTATCTGGTCATGGTAGATATAGACTACCTGCTGTGCCGTAAAAATATCACGAAGCTCCATACCCTTTAGGTTCTTAATATCGCTGTATTTTACACAACGGCTTTCCGGAACATAAGACTGTAAAACTGCCTGTCTGGATGGGGTATCTACTGCAAACTTACCGTCTACCAGCTCCTTGAAATCATCTGTCAGCTCTAATGTTTTATGCGGAAGCAAAGCCTCCATGCCAAGCCTTGTATATGACGGTAGCACACTAAGCATAGGCTTTATTGATAATGAATCCTTACACTTAGGATTATCCTGCATACGCTTGTATAATTCACATCCAACCTCAAAACGCATACCATCTGATATAATTACTACGGTACGTTCTTTGTTGGAACGGACATATTTATTGAAAAATTCACGCTGTAATGGAATAACTGCAAGCGCATCCGGCTCCTGCAGACCAGCGTTCCATTTTGGTAACAGCTTTCCGAGATATTCATTTGTGTAGATATTCTCTACCAGCTCACGTAGTTCCTCATACCCAGCTGTGCTTTCCAAATGGTCATAATTTGTGTAGAACTCACGATAACAGCTATCAATAACACAATCACAGGCAACATAGTTATCAATGATATTCTTAAAACCATCCATAGGTTTATAACTTGCCTGCATGATAAGGAAATATGCATTACTAAGCATCTTATAGATCTTTGCGTATTTTCTTCCGAAATGCATTTTGGAACGCATATCACATATCTCACAGATGCCTCTACTGCCAAGTTGAGCAATCAAGTCCTCTGCCAACAATCTATCTACAATCCACTGGATGAGGATTCTGTCAATATCTGAAAATGAATCACACTCTACCAAGTATTCCGGATCATACGCTGATAATACGCTTGATGCATCCAATACCCCTGCCACATAAGCAGAAAGCTCATCATACTTATCCCGGTACAGCACGTTATTCATCAGATTATCCATAAACGCTATGATATTGCCGGACTTATAGGATACAAACCCTTTCCATCCTTTAGGAAGCTCACAACTGATGTAACGGTCAGCATAGGTTACAAACATGGATATTAAAAACTTCTCCAGTGTAGGGGATGGGGATGTAAAACCAAATTGCTGTTCTACATATTTCCAGAAGCTATCCAATAAATCATACTTTTGGAAATCCGCTATATACTTATTGTCCTCTAGCGTATCATCCGTAAATAACACACGGATTACCTCATCAAAGGTACAGGTACGTGTTTTACATACAGCACTCATAAGTCCAATCAGGATATTCTCCTCATTGAAATTTTCAATTTCCAAATCATAAAACCGCTGCACTCTATCTTTATTTGCAAAGTATTTGATATGTTTTTCAATAATAGGCTTGTACTTCTCATCAATGCCTAAATCCACAGTCAAAAGGGATGCTCTATCTGCATAGAAACGCTTTGAATACAGCATAGTATCCTCTAAATGATTCTCTGCCACTGGTGGCTTTGGAAATGGTGCATATATCAAATAATTTGTAGTTGTATCTTCTTTCTCCAAGAAGTATTTTGTGTAAAACTGATTGCCCTTTTCCAGCTTATATACTTTTGCATTTGCAAGCTCTATACCATCAATATCCTCTGCAAACTCGCCTTTTTCGTCATACCAAAAGACAAGTTTTCTTGTATCCCCGGTAAATTCTGTATTTAGCTTATCTACAATCTGTTTTAGGTTCAGTTCTGCCATGATTGAACCGCCTTTCTGACTTAAATCTTTGCTAATACCTGATACTTCTTGCCATCATTTGCAGTCTGTACCTTTTCATAATTCACTTTAAAACCATCATCTAAATCTATCTCAATTCTGGATAATGCTAAGTGACCAATCTTCTCATCATACTCTTGACACTCTTTTAACTGTTTCTGCAACTTTTCTTTGCGTTTTGTTGCTATCGTTACCTCCCTAGAGTTACTGCTATTATCAATAGTATCCTGCATACGATTGATTTCACTTTCATAAATACGCTCCATTCGATGCAAGTAATCTACACGTAAATTGCCAATCGTATCAGCGTTATAACGATGCATATAAATAAGTGCTTTGAAACCATTTTGCTTTCCCGAATCAAACAACCAATAAATAGGTCTTTTACCAGAGCCATTTACCGAACAATCAGTTGCATGATTTTTTTCAAACTCATTTACAAAATATTCCCTTATGCCTTCTCTACCCGTCCCCTTATATCCTAGAGATTTTGCAATATAATCAAGATTACTTTCTAAATAAGTTTCTCCAAACATGATTTTAACAATATCTACAAATCTTCCAACTATATCATCCGTCACATATTCTTCATCTGTAATCAAAACTATATTATCTTTATCTGGTTCATAACAATCATATTTTCGGCTGTCCCATTGACCACCTGCATAGATTAGTCCTAACGAGGATAAAGAGTACCTACCAAACATGCATCCTACTGCATAAGATACAAATGATTGTACGTCCTTTATTGCATCAGCTTTTCTCAATGTAACTTCTTCATTTGACACATTTTCTTCCAAATCATTTTTGAGTCCGTAAATATTTATAAATATTCTATTAAGTTCAATTTCATTTCTTTTTACTTGTTCAAATCTATGATTTGCTTCTATCTCCCATCTTGCAAAACACTCAGATACCAAACAATTATTGCTCATTTCATTTGCATATCTCACAAATGGATGCACTTCAAAATCCCAACTTTGTTCATAAGAGTCCCATTCTTGTTTACATAAAGATATATTCTCTTTAACTAATGATTCAATATATTCTTTATCATCTACAAACAGCAATGGTAATGAAGCTATATGTCCTACTTCATAGTTTACCGTAGGGCTGATGATAGAAAGTATTTTTGCATTCACTATTGAATTGCAAAATCCAAGGACATAATACATATCTTCTTCGTTTATAAATAACGAACAACCCGCCACATCAAAAAGAAATCCTTCCGGAATATATCTCATTGAAAAGCCCGATATTGTTACTTTGCACCAAGATAAACACTTTTTAAAGTAAAATTGCGGACTTCTAATAACACTCTTTTTAAAGTTACGCAATTCACTACCATCATTTTCCCAATTTATTAAATATTCGTTATTACCGTACCATTTTTTATATCCGCCACCCTTATTATATGGAAACCACTTTTTACTGTTACCTTCAGCTTCTTCATGTGTTTTACATTCAAACGCGATACGAGACTTGTCTACTTCATACCAAAGCCTCAAAAATCTATTATTATCTGCTGTTGCTAACCCCTGTTTTGGTTCTGCAAAAGTATCAATTCTCTTTCCAACATAGAAAGCATTCAGTAATTCTTCGCTAGCACTATACGCAATACAATATCCCGGAACATTAGTAAATTTTTGTTGGTCAATTTCATATTTACCGTATCCTGACAAGAATAATTCAATTTTTCTTTCATTACTATCGACTGAACCTTGTCTTTCATATAATTTTCTAAAACTACTGATATATCTATCAAAGTGTGACTTTCTTAGTACAAACGCCGTTGTTCCAAAATCTGCTCCGAAAATTCCACGTCCTAAATGTAATAAATTAACAAATTGTTGCGAAATCAACATTTCTTTGCGAAGTTCTTCAAAGCTGCTTAAAAACATCCACACAGGAATATTTATCATTGAGATATATCCATCCACTCTTGCAAGGTTAATAGTTTTCTCCATGAACACTGTACTCATATCTGCTTTTGTATTAGGATACTGCTCTTTTACAAAATTTGATAATTTTGCGCCCATACCATTTGCACCCATATATGGTGGATTTGTAATAACTGCATCATACTTAACTGAAAGCATTTTTGCTTGTTTTGCCAAGATAGGCACAATTTGATTACACTCATTGTACCAAAGCATCATAACAACATTTCCTAATGAAGCCTCTGCGGTCAGCTTCCATGCTTCAAGGAAACCATCATAATCACGCTTTTCCACATTAAGGATAGAACCATATTCCTTTGCATCAACAAAGGTATCCAACAAATATTTTAGTGTTTCCCGGTGTTCATCACTAAGTAAGAAATCTCCCATGTCCTGATCATACTGCAAACCGTTACTTTCCTGAATGGCACACAAATTAGGCTCTATTTCAAGAGTCAAAAATCTTCTGTTATAGGAACGTGCTTTCATCATAATTGCAAAATACGCAAGCTGAAATGCTCTATCATCAATATCCAAACCGTAAATATTATTCTCTACAATACTCTTTGCTGCATCCCTCTGACTGTATCCATAGCTCTCATAAATCTGCATCAATACATCAAATGCATACACCAAAATATGACCACTACCCATACACGGGTCAATGACCTTTATTTCTTCCGGCTTGATATTCTTATATTCTTCCCGGATAGCTTTAAGCTGTTCTGCTACATCTGCCTCCTGCTCTGCCTCATCCAGATAATACTTCCATCCATCTTTAAGGTTATTATCCTCATGTCCCTCTAACCACAGTCTACCTACACTGTTCTCTACCATGTATCGTACAATCCAATCCGGAGTAAACAACTGGGTAGCAGCCGGGATACGTTCCTTTGTAATCTTCACATTTGATTTCAGAAGTGCAAAAGCCTCATCCTTCGGCTCTGTGTTGTAATACTGATACATCCATCCAATAATCTCAACCTGACCGGTAGGTTTGCCATCTTCTCCCAAATCAGTAATATTAAAATCTGCCTCTGCTATATCGTGTGTCAAATGGTACACGATACCGTCCTGATCCGTAACGGAAACATTCAAAAGAAGCTCTGTGTAATCAGAGGTCTTTTCAAAGAGCTTTGGCAAATATGCGTTAAGAGCATTACACTGTTTAATGAAAAGGAAACGGAAAAGAGCATCTACCTGATTATCATTCTTCATCTGCATAATCTTTTCTGTTTCTGCCTGTGTAAATTCAAGCTCTGCATCAAACGGTGTAGTAACCAAATCCGGCTCCAGCTTATTCTTGCTATCAGAGGATAACACTCTGATATGCGCTGGCATATAATCATTAACTTCCATAAAACGGATTGCGATAAGGCGGTTAAACCATGTGTATGCCACTTCCTCAACCACATTTCTATATGCATCCTTATAGTCAAGCTGTGTAGCTTTTCTCTTAATAGCGGCCACAAGCTCCTTACGCTGTTTGATTTCCTCGCCATGAATAGCATACGGCTCTTTTGTTCCTATATCATAAAACTCTGCATCTTGTGTGGACTGGGGCAGAGCATCTTTGATGCCCTCCTCCGTCACACCAAGCAGACCTGCCTTATATGTAATATCTGCAATCAGTTTATTTCTCGCCCAGATGGAGAAATTCTTTATGGCTGTCTTATCCATACCAACACTCCTTAAAATTCAATGTTTACAATAGTATCCGCTTCCAGCTCATTCATAAGTCTGGTACGAAGTTCCTCTACATAACGGTCTACATCTTCTTTACTTTCAATACGCCATGATGCAGTTTTGGTCATAGATTTTACTGGTACATTCTTTGTCTTCTTTACCTTAACTTCTTTCTTGACCTCAACCTCAATCTGCTCTTTATCAACAGTACCGGTCTGCGCTGCCTGTGCTTCCAGTGCTTTTCTCATTTCCTCTGCCTTACGCATAGCAATATCTCTATCCATCTTATCCATTTCATTCAAAAGACGGATTTTCAACGCCTCTGCTCTGTCAGCATAGCTTCTAAGCACGGATACATTTGTACAAGCCTTTGCTGCATCCTCAATTTCCATGAATAAAGAGAAGTATGAGCTGTTCTTCTGGTCTTTATATTCCTTTGTATTCAGAACCTCAAATACTCTCTTTTGTGATTCTTTTACGGAATCCATTACCGGTGCAAGCTGTTCATCCAAGATAGCCATATACACATCACTGAACTCTTTTAACAGCTCTGGTAACTTAGGAATATCTGCAAACGGCTTATCTTTTCGTACAATAGTTCTAATAGCATCAACTACACTTTCCAGTTTTGCATCTACAATGTAGGTCTTACTATCATCATATTTATCCAAGAACAGTAATGCCTTATCGAAAATAGCTTTCTGCTCCCCGGCAAAGAACGCCTTTATAGGCTCATAGTCCTCTGCAAAGTCAAGCAAATCATCCTGCTTCTTTGATACAGTCTGATAGAACTCTAACGGTGCTTGTATCTGCACAATATCTGACAGAACCTTAATACCGGCTTCAATCACTTTCTTACCCGGATATGCTACACGGTCATAATCCTTTTTCAGCACTCTAAGCTCTGTAATCAGCTTATTACCAAAGGTCATAAAGTAATTCATAACAGCATCCTCATCATCAGATGGACTGCTTGTGTGGAATAATTCCTTCAGAACATCACGAACTACCTTTTTGTCCTTATCTGCTACACGTACTCTTTCTTCCATCATCAGCTTTTCTACAAAGGCTTTCTTTGTAATATAGTTGATGATTTCCTCTGCATCCTTATTCATCTGGGTAACGCTTGCACCATTTACGGAAAATGCTAAATCGCCACGTTTGAACAGTTTTGCAACAAGCCACTGTACATCATCCTCCACAAAACCATACGGTGCTTTCATGAAACGGTCTTTTACAGACTTCATGGAAGTTTTTACGTGCATACGGCTGTTTCCGGCAATATACTGTAACACATCATCTACCGCATGGACGTTAGGCTCTGTTCCACCATCCAGATTGAGGGTAATCTGATTACTGGTCTTCAGCAGTTTTCTAATATCATCCTCACTGGTAGCATAATCAATGTAATCCAGCTTGTGATAAACTGTCTTTACCAATCTGCCGAGTGCTTCACTAATTCTTGTGGATACTTCCTTTGCGTTAATCTGCGCTCTATCGCCATTTACATAGATAACAGCATCCTTCAGTGATTCAGTCAGGAACAACTTAGCATTGCTGTTACGCTCTCGCATTTCCAGTCTCTTAGCTTCCTTAATACTCTCATACTTTGATAATGCGGATGAGGTATTGAGGCGTAAAAACTTCTCAATCTTTAAGTATCTCTGGATTTCATCCATAAATGCCCGATCATCAGGTAATACTACTAATACCTCTCTGCCCTGCCCGGAAATCATTCTAAGAGTAGTTTCATCTGTACCATAATCAGAAGCCGGAGTAAGGATACGCACTCCAATATCATAGCTCTGTGTAGATTTGTAAGGTCTATCATCCACTACCTGATTGAAGTTGAAAGAATATCTGCCGTTAAATGCCGGATACTTATACTTCTTGTCTGTAAAAATATCCTCAAAAATCATTTCAGATACTTTATTGATAACCTCTGCCATTTCTACACTCTGGCTTTCAATTTCTCTATTGATTTCCTGCTCCTCATCAGTAAGGAACACATAAATATCTCCATTCTTCTGCACAAGGTTCTGGCGCATCAATACCTTTAATGCATCTTCCACTCTTTCCTTTAATGCAATACGGTCATTATCCACATCATACGCCATAAGGCTAGTGATATTATCCACATTTGCCACTACTACCTTATCCACGTATTTAATCATGAATAACACCTTTAATACATCTACGGCAAATACCTTGTCCTTATGTTCCGGGTTGATTACATCATTATCATAGGCACGGATAATTACTCCACGGTGGCTATGGTCTAAGAAGTTTTCCAGAGCATCATAAAAAGCGTGGAATGGAATGATTGCACCCATTTCACAATCCTTATAATCAACAGCAGATTCCTTGAACATTGCCAGCATGGAACGCTCGCCTTCTGATAAGTGCTTACCGGAAGCTCCATGTGTACGGATGGATGTTAATACGCTTGCAAGCAAATTGAACTGATATGGGATAAACGGATATACCAGTGCAAAATCATTCTCATCTGCATACAATTTTTTCTCTACACCATCATTGAATGTAATGAGGTTTTTGATAATGGTTGTCTTTTGTCCGTACATCAAACGTAATGCCTGTGCTGATGTATCATTTTTCTCCAAAATTCTTTTCTTAATAACCTCATCAACATTTGCAGAAGATAAGGAAAGTCTGGTATCAAAACGTCCCTGAATTTTAGAGAAGTCATTACCCTTAACTTTTGTAACAGAATCAATATCCTGCTGACTGGTTACGATAACCCAAGCCTTACCCATACATTCCTTACCAAGTTCCTCTGTCACTGTCTGTAAGTTCAGCATGAGCTTAGAATCTTCTCCGATATACTGACCAATTTCATCCACCAAAAATACTACATGATGGTTATTGCCCTTGCGCTCAATATATGCTTTAACTCTCTTAGCAAAATCTTCAATACTAATCTGGTATGGCTCTGATGCTTTTTCGCACCAGTTACGTGCTGCCGCTTCACTCATAAAATCCATAGCAGTTAATACATCCACCACATCATCCTGAATGAAATCGAAGTCCTGTCTGGAATCTTCCCATGCATCTCCATACACTTCCTCAAATTTTTCCTTGAACTCTGCAAAACGTCCTTCCTCTGTCAGTCTTCTTTCCAAATCTGCAAGGAATGGCATAGCTCCACAGAAGCCCTGCATTTCATTGAATACCTTTAAAAATACATTTACGATTGCATCCTTGTTCTGTTTACTGTTACTGTCACTTTTAGAGTCGATATTAAACAGCACAACATCTGTACTTGTGTCAGCGGCCAGCTTCATATCAGCAAGTACCATCTGGTCTACAATCTTCTTATCATCTGCGAAGAAATCTATTGCCTTTCTATCGCCTACGGATTTATTTGCAAGCAAGTAAGATAAGATTTTTAAGAAATGAGATTTACCGCTTCCAAAGAAACCGGAAATCCATACACCCATCTTAGGTGTGTTTCCGACAATACCCTTTTTATATGCGGAAAAGAACTCTGCAAAATGTTTCTGCAATTCTCTTGTTACTACATACTCATCCAATTCCTGCGCTACATTTTCTTCTTCACTCTGACCAACAATGATTACACCCTGAATATCACGGTCAATCGGCTTCTCAAACATTTCTTTAATAAGCATCTGCATACCCTCCGTATTTTATTTACTGTTCATCTTCCCAGACATCATTTAATTTATGGTTTCTTGAAATCTGTTTCATAAGTCCCATCCATAAGGAATTATCATAATCATTAAACATCAGTTCCTCGATAATGAAGTTTTTCACAAAGCGTTTTAACCCCTTGCTTTCCGGGATATACTCCTTTGCTGCCAACGGCTCACGTTCATCACATCCGGCAAATCCGGCAAAAAACTCAATGCCATACACCTTAGAATTTTCCGGAAGTTCCTCACATACAACCTCTATGTATGGAGCATTAAAAAAAGTATGATTGCACTTATGTTCTGCTATGGCTTTAATATCTTCCGGAAAGATACCAAAGCGGTACATCTTCAACTCTTTTTCTTCCCAAAACTTAACCTTATTCATGGGTACTTGTCCTCCTATCGTACCAAACGAAATGCCCGGTAATAATTGTCTTCTGGATACTCATTAAAAATAATAAGTTCCTGTTCGGTGTATGTACCCGGATAGAATAAAACCATAGGTACACTGGCAAATGTTTGTGGCATATTATAGAGAATTTTATTGAATACTTCCGGAGCTTGTAAGAGAGGAAAACACTTACCCACTCCTACTAAAAATACAACTGCATTTTCCGGTGTATTCTCTGCAATATGCTGTACAATTAAATTTTCCTTGTCCGTAATTTTAAGTGTGTGTTGGATTGCATCCTGAACTTTTTTTATTCCACGCCGTTCTTCCTGTGCGTAGCATTTTTCCATGAAGTTCTTCTTTTGCAGATGGTCTATAATCAAATCGTACAAATCATATACCACCAATTCAAATCCATCTGTGCCTTTAAGGTTTTTATTTTTCAGATACTCGATACGTTCCCGGACAACAAGCTCATCCTTCGGGTCATAATCGAATACCCAATAATTTACCTCATTAGCTTTTCCTTTTGTCTGACGGAATGATGGTTTTCTGATGGATGCTTCCATCTGGTCTAATCGTTCTGCTATACTTGCCATCATCTTACCCCCGAAAGTGCTTTTACAATCTGCTTCATATCATTATCAATAAGCCAACGTTCCATATCCGGCTCCAAGATAGGCTTATAGATTTTTCTGACATCCTTACCCTTATCTGTTACACCTGCTTCATAAAGATAAGTCTTATAATTTCTTGACAACTTACCTAAAGTTGTTTCTGACCAACCAGCCATTTTTTCACACTGCAACTGCTTGTCCTTGAAGAAAATGTTCAAATCGCTCTGCGTATATTCATTGCTACCGATTATCATTTTTTCTCTTATGACCTCATACACAAAATCAAAAAATAATGTGTCATTGACCATCATTGCTGCCAGCGCAAATAACTTCTGTGTAGATACATCCCCATTCATAAAAACTGGATAGAAAGTATCTCCTAAAGCCTTAATTCTAGCTGTCACTGCATTATAAGTTTGTATTGCTCTTTCCGGTGTAGCTGATGCAAATATGTTTTCGGTCTTGCATAATTCTCTAATTTCTTCAAAGGTCTTTCCCTCTGAAAGTAATTTAACCTCATTCCGAAATTCCATAAACCAAAAGGAATGCTTTACAGCTCCAGCACTATACTCTTTTCTTTCCATTGTGCATATACACCTTTCCATTATGATTCTATATTTTTATCTGTCCCATTAACCGGACTCGGTAATACATCCATGATTTCATCAACGGTACAATTCATTTCACGGCAAATTTTTACTATGACATCCATTGATACATTTTCATTGCGTGAAAGTTTTGATAGCGTACCCTCACTGATACCTACTTTCTTTCTGAACTCTCCTTTTTTTAATCCCTCATCAATCAACATCTTAAATAATTTGTTATAACAAACGTCCACTGTTCTTTCTCCTCTAATGACTACTGAAACTTTGTGTATTGTTACTCTCTATCCTAATATGAATGAACCTCATATTGCATCACGCCATCAATCCATCCGGCATCCAATTCTGTTACCCGGTTCGCAGCCCAGTTATTAGTGCTTCTCTTATCCAGCCAGTGTAACCATTCACATTCAACCTCATATATAACCGCAAAATATAACGGACATTGCAACTTACTTTTCTGTACATACTCTTTCAGTTTTTTTAAATCATCTTTCATCCAATCAGCTGTACTCTGTGCAGTGTCACTTGTAAATTTTAGTTCCAATAGTGCCACTACATCCTCCTCACGGATGGATGAGTATAAAGTATTTTCTTCAAAGTCCTCACGCATTTCTGCAATGATAATATCCGGCTTTTTTTTCATCTCCGGAAAATATTTCTCCGTGTATATCCGAAGATTATTTTCTTTCAGAAGTGATGCCAGCTTTCTCCGCAGATGATAGCATAGAGACATCTTCAAGCAGTCCTCATTGATTATGTATCCCTCATCAAAATCTTTCGGAATATTTTTGAGCCATATTTCTTTTATCATTTGGTCAATTTTGTTCTTTATTTCCTCATTTACCAATGGCTTCTCCTCCAGTATAAACATCCGTCTGGGTATAAAATCCCCACTGTACAAGATTATATCACAAACCCCATAAGAATTAAATAGAAAACTGCACGTTCTTGAAGATTTCTTCATTTTCTTACATCATTCAGTCCTGATGTTAATACCTCTACGGTATTACACCCATCCTGAATGATAAGAAACGCCACCCTATCTCCCCATATCCACTTAATTTCTCACATTTTTTCTCGACCACCCCTACGATTTTTCGGCTAATATATGAGGGTGTCTTTTCTTAACAAAACAAGAGCAAGTTTCGCCTTGTAGTCCAAATTTCATTTGAACACAGGCATAACTTGTTGGGGATTACGTTTCCCCAAGCCCTCGTTTGGTGTCCTACGGACACATATTTTTTACCATATCGAAAGGGGGCTTTCTCATGAGAAAAAAATATAACACGCCAAGGCGTGACCGCTACATTCGTGCAAGGCTTACATCAGAAGAAAAAGCAGATTTTGATGAACGCCAAGCAGCTTCCGGATTATCCCAGAGTGATTTTATAAGACAAGCTGTATTTCACAGCAAAATCAGTCTGACCATCCGTACCGAATGTTCCATTGACCAACTGGAACGAATGATAGCGGAATATGGAAAAATCGGAAGTAATCTTAATCAGATTGCAAGACATCTGAATGAGGGTGGGACTGCCACCAAAGAAATTGTAGAAGAAGTCAGAAGCGCAGCTCTCGACCTTGCCGATTTGAAATATGAAATCCTAAAGATTGTGGGGGATGCTTATGGCAATAATTAAACATATCGCTTCCAAAAATGCAGACTATGGAGCTTGCGAAAGATACCTGATTTACAAACATGATGAATTTACCAACAAGCCCATTCTGGATGAAAACGGCAGAATGATTCTTAGGGATGAATACCTTATTGACGGTATCAACTGCTCCCCGGATACCTTTGCCATAGAGTGCATCCGGCTCAATAAAAACTGTAATAAAAATCTTACCCGGAATGAAATCAAATCCCATCACTACATCCTCTCTTTCGACCCAAGAGATAGGGACGAAAACGGTCTGACTGCTGAAAAGGCACAAGCAATGGGTGTGGAATTTGCCAAGAAAAACTTTCCGGGACATCAGGCTATCATCTGTACTCACACGGATGGTCATAACGGCTCTGGTAATATTCATGTTCACATGGTAATCAACAGCTTACGCATGATGGATGTAGAACGTCAGGACTTCATGGAAAGACCATGTGATTCCCTTGCCGGTAATAAGCATCATGTAACAAAAGATTTCATGAATTACCTAAAGCAAGAGACTATGGAAATGTGTCAGCGTGAACAACTCTACCAAGTAGATTTGTTATCTCCTGCCAAAGTAAAAGTGACCGAAAAAGAATACTGGTCTAAGCGCAGAGGTCAGCAGAAAATGGATGAGCAGAATGAGGAAGCAAAGAAGTCCGGCAAGCAGACTGATAACACAAAATATGAAACCACCAAAGATAAATTACGTGTGGCTATTACTTCCTGCATGATGCAAGCACACTCTATGGAAGAATTTAAGGAACTGCTCCTTCAGCAATACGGAATTGTTGTAAAAGAGAGCAGAGGCAGATTTAGTTATCTGCATCCGGATCGTAACAAGCCAATCACTAGCCGAATGTTGGGGACTGATTTTGAGAAAGAATTTATCGAGCGTTATATTGCTACTCATCAGCATACGCAACGCCAAGAAAATACAAATCAGAACAACAACCGCACACGGAAGAATCCTGGCAGACAACGTACTCCTATCAGCCCGGATACCCCACGCCTTATTGTGGATTTGCAGAATTGTATCAAGGCACAAGAGAACCGTTTCTATGCTCAAAAGGTAAAGATAGGAAACTTAAAAGAAATGGCAAAGACCGTATCCTATCTGCAAGAGCGTGGTATCAACTCTGTGGAAGAATTACGGTCAATTCTATCTGATACTAGACAGCAATATGATTCTATTCATGATAACCTGAAATCGGTTGAAGACAGATTGAAAACCGTAAACAAAATGATTCATTACACTGGTCAATACTTTGCCAATAAGCAAGTATATGATGCTTACCGCAAATCGAAAAACAAAGCAGCCTTCCTTGCAGAACACCGGGCAGAAATCGCTCTATATGAAGCGGCCAAGAAACAGCTTGCCTCTATGCAAGTGGATGGAAAGCTACCAAACATGAAAATCCTGAAAGCAGAAAAAGAAAATCTTACTGCTCAAAAGAACCAACTTTATGAGGATTACTCCATGTTAAAAGCACGTATGCGAGAGCTTGAAACTGTACAGAAAAATATTGATGCTATGCTCCATTCTCATGAGCAACAGCATGACCGTAAAAAAGAAGAACGTACCTAAAAAAGTTCCGGCTGTTAGTTGCAGTCGGAACTTCCTTTTTGTTTATCATTTTATCAGCCGGAGCAGAATATTACAGTTACGGTCAGCTCCTTTTTTGTGGTCTTTCCACAACTCATTTTCCCGGTCTATCTCAAAGTTATACGCACATATCTCCTCACTATATTCCATGACCTTTTTATAGAAAAAATCACGCTGTTTTGCAGATACCAACCTTATACTAATCCAGTCTTCTCCGAAATCCTCTATATCACAATAATCCGCAATGTACCATACAAAAGAGTCCCACGTAATATCACTATTGGTATGTAGCCAGTAACAAACTTTCTGCTTACTGATTCTGTTTATACCACTGGTAAAGCCATATCCTAAATCCATACCACTATTCCTCCAATCGTACCAGTTCTGCATTTATGCCTCTAATTTCTCTGGCATACTTTTCTTCCTCTGCAATCAGCTCTGCCAGCTCTTTACTAATGGTAACTACATCCTGATTATCAATTTTGAGGAAGCCTTTAGCAAACACATCCGGCACTGCAAATTTCTTTACACCTACCGGAAACTCCACCGTCAGATAACGTCCCTGATGTTCTGTAATCGTACCGGTTCCGTATTTTATATTTTTCACAGATACACCTACTATATCCGGATACTCAATTTCTTCTTTTTTACCGCTTACCTGCTCCAGTAATACATTTAATTCATCCCTACGTCCAGTAAGTTCATTCCGCTTCTCTGCTATTTGCTGTCTACGCTGTTCAGGACTATTTGCTTTTACCTTTTTACGAATAGTCATATCATAATAAAGGTTATAGGTATGGGCGCAATACATAATATCATAGGCAAGAATATTCAGTTTACCTTCCAAATCAGTAACCGGAAATTCCTTTTCATCATCAATCTCTGCCTCATATTGTAATCTGTCATTTAATAAATCACACAAAGTATCGTTCTGCTCAATTTCTTCTACAAGTTCCTGACACATCCTGTAATAGTTATCAAGCCTAAATGTCTGACCGCTTCCAATATCATCCCCATACTCATAGCACTCTGCAAAAGATTTTGCTTCTGTTGATTTAAACATGAAATTATCTGCCGGTGCAATAAAGCTCAAATACATAATTACAGCACGTCTGTCCTGATCATATTTCCACTTACCCGGTGCTGCCTTTTGCAACATCCCATTGATTGTATCTATAAAGGCATCTATCTTACTTTGACGATACTTAATATCCCCTCCATCCGGCGCAAGCAGTTTCTTGAACTCTGCCCTTACCGCTTCCTCTGTATCTTTGTCCTGCTTACACAAAAACACAATACCATTACTAGGCTGTACGATACTGTTATCAATTATATTTTCAGACTTACCCATAGCTCTTTTAAACATTTCCCCAAATGCCGGTTCTTCCAAATCCCAATGTCTCTGAAAATGATTTACTGCCGTCCACTTATAAATCTCATGATGTTCCGGATCATTTAATGTCTCATAGTTCTCTATGTAATTATCAAGTAGCTTCCGCACATTTTCCGTATTCATTTCTGCTCTCTCCTTTGCCATATTACTTGTATAATTCCAAACGCTTTAATAATACATCCAATGCATCTGCAACGAACATACCGCCAACCATTCCACTGCTCATACCGCCATGTGCAAATTGAGGTATATGCACATATTCATTTACACCATACGGTATCCCCAACTTTTCAACTTCCAACATATACTTTTTCCTGAATACATCAACTGACATAGGAAGCTCGTCATAGGAAAACAGTCTTGCCATGTGCGCCCAGAAAAAAGGTGCGCCCCGGCTTCCCCAGTTACAAGGCTGTGATAGAAATAGCTCATTTGCATAATGCTGTCCCGGCTCTCCAAACTTTAAAAATGGTTTTCTTTTATCCCATCCTTCCAGTCGCATCTTTGATTTATTTATCAGCTCACTATTTTCTATGCCCGGACAATATTCTCCACCACCAAGAACAGCACCCTCTAGCTGCCTCATATCAAAGTCACGGTACAAATGCATAGCTGTATCTTCTAAAATCTCATAAGTCTCTTTTTCATACAGCAACTCTTTCAAACTTAATTTAATACGTGCAACTGGCATAATGCTACCTCTTTCTACTTCACTACTGTTATTGTCCTTTTGTGGAACTGGTTAGGAAAGTTTCTAAAGCGTAACGCTGTTTTGGCATACGTCTTTTCCTGCTCTGTCAACGTAACCGTTACATATACCAAATCTTTTCCCTCAACATCTGTCACATAAAATACTGACCCATTTTCCATACCACCTACAAACTCAATAATACCATTTTCCTTCAGATAATCTACATATTGCATGGTAATGTCTAACTCCGTATTGATACCACCATCTACCATACCAATAGTCAACACACCATTATGAACAGCCTCCACCTGATTATGAAATCCTATGAGATTATCTTTTTGTAAAGGTTTACTCTCTCTATCCAGATTTACAAATAATTCTGGCATTACTATGGATATATTCCTACCATCCTCATTTTCCCATAATTCAGCTTCAAATGGTACTCCGGTTTTCATAATCCCTTGTGCATATCCTACGTTCTCTTTTGAAACACTTTCTGTATGGTTACAAATCGGAAATCCACTTGTAGCTTCATAATATGCCGGGCTTTCATCAGTAGTAAACTGCTCCATTCCCGTACAATCTTCTACCTTATCCACAAACACTTTACGGAAAGCATTGATTTTGTCCTCGTCATGTAAAATAGCAAATGCCACATTATCAAAAAACTCATCAAATCTTTCTTCAAAGAACAGCTTATAAAAATAACCTGCCACTGTTTCCGTGTCATGACCAAATGCACCACATCCCCATGCGCCAAGCACAAGATTTCTATATCCATACCTTGCGGCCATGTAAAGCATCCTACGAAGTCTGTATATCATAACTTCATCCAAAGTGCTTTGTTCAACATCCTTTGCTCGTCCGTTTTTGTTTGGGGCTGGTATCGTTACTACGGAAACATTATATGGCTCACGCAACAACTCTCCATGCAAATCCCTAAACACACATACATCCGGAGTAACAAGCATATAATCAGAGTCCAGCGGATTTAGTTTATTTCTGTTATGGTTGTACATTTCTTTTGCTTTATCAGATGCCAAAGAAAGATATAGTGTACTGTTTCTGCACAATGACTCTTCCTGCGCCCTTGCACCATTTAAGAATCCACCGCCCGGATGAATGGCATTAGCAAAATTCATGACAAGAGGATGTTCAAACTCATACGCAACCTGATAGGAATCACCATCTACAAGATAAAAATTAGCACCATTTGTTGCATAAAAACATCTTGCAAAATACTCGTCCTCATCATCCTCTATCTCATTCAATTTGTCCTCATCTAAGACCGACACATCATCATAGGCATACATACCATTGATTTTTGTCAGCAAGATTTTCTTACCATCCAGATAATAAAATCCTTGCTTTGATATTTTTATTGTTTCTTTTGCCATTTCTGCCAATTTGTAATTTCCCATAACAAGCACTCCTTATCTGTTATTCTTATAAATCCGTACATACGGCTTAACCGGATGCTCCTGCTTTATACGTTCATCATCCGTAATCTGTTCTCTCAACTGTAACAACTTTGGAACGGATATACTGTAATGATTCATCTGACGTACATATCTGGATGCTTCCCATACTCTGTTACCGGTTCCGTTATATATTTCTGTGACTTCTCCATTTGCTCTATCCAAATACAAAATAAGGATATAGTCCGGGTTTTCACGAAGTATAATATTATTTGACTGGGTAATTTTTATCTGCACCAGCTTACCATCTGCAATCACTTCCCCATCATGTGTAGGCTCTGACTGCTTAAAAAGCCGTATTCCATAATGGTATGCTGCCAGCACTTCTCCTATATTTCCAAGCAATATACCATCCAACTTAAAGGACTTTTCTGGATAAAGTGCCTCCAAGTCATTAGTTATCCGTATCAGCTCCATTACTTTTTCATGAACCGCTTCAATTCTATTTTTCTCATCCATAATCGCAACCTCACTAATCCCACATCAAAAAATCTATCATGATATGTTCACTGTCCCCACATTTTGTACATGGTATCTGTGCAAACTTTTTATACTGCTTTTCTGTATCCATCTTTACCGGTTTCATGATTGCTTTTCTGCATTTTCCACAACGGTACTGCTTTTGAAATGACTTATCCCCATAGGACATATTTATCTCCACACCCTGTTTTAAATACTTACAATCTTCACAGAAATAGACCTCATTCCGGGCATCAAATTCACATTCTGGATATTCAATAATAAACGCTTGTGCTTCTTTTCCAAATTTACCGGCTCTTACTTCCTCTTTCACTTCCTGCAGAAATGAAAAATATCGAAATCCAATCCCCTGTAAGAAATGCGTTTCATCCCCACAGCTCATACAACGTCTTGTAAATCCTTGTCCCATTCCACACACCGCCTTTACTCAAAAATGCTATCTATAAATCCAGTCAGCAACTCGTCATACGTGCCACCACCTACATCTCCATCTATTACTTTTTTATGACCGTCCATATAAGTAATCTGTAAAGTATAACTGCATCCATCACATACCTCACACATCACAATATCTGTTTCATCCATTTTCAACACATTTGACAAGTCCACCAAAAATCTGTGTTTCCGGTTCTCCGAAATATGCATAGTCTCTTTATCTATACATTTTCTGCTTTCCCCCTGATAGACAGAACGAGTTACTGTTCCATCCTGAAAAATCTCATACACAAAAGTCTTTAGTTCATCAATCGTACCCGGTCCATTTTCCCACATCTTAAAACGGACTTTTTTGATTGATGAAATTATAGCTTCTGTATCCTGATCATATAACTCAATCTCTAAAGTTTCATCCTCACAAAACTCTATAAGCCTGTTATCCTCCGTTTCAATAATCAGTCCTGCCTTGCCATTATGGTTATCTTCCGGGTAGATATAATCATCTACCATACCAACATAGGCTTTCATATCAACACAAGTGATTCTTACACGTTTTCCCATGCATTTACGCAAAATTTCCTCTGTAAACTTCATATATCCACACCTTTCACTATATTTTCCATCCTTACATTTTGATTATAATGTGTATAGTGTACATTATTCCGGACTTAGACCAGAAAACCTACAAAAACCAACAATTTTCTACATAAATCCACCACAAAAACTAACAGACATTTACATGATTCTGCATTATAATACACGTATCAAAGGAAATGAGGTATCGGTATGTATTCAATTAACTGGGACACACAAACTTCTCACACTGCTCATAGCTTCATTGCCGACATAGGCGATTTGCATATTGTTCTGAAAGACCGCAAAAATGACTGGCAGTTATATATGGGAATCCGGGTTCATTCAAAAGATGGTTCACAAAGCATGGTGCGCCCTACTGCATTAGTTACCCAATTCGACAAACCCTGTGATGAGGATACTGCAAAATCGCTTACCAATGAATATATTGACCGTTTTGTAACATCTATCCTTACTAATCTCTCCATGTAAGTATATCGGTAAAACAACTGCCAGTGATAAACAACACTGGCAGAAACTTCATCACTATTTTATTAACTTGCCTTCGAAGTCTATTTCATAATAATTATCTTCAAAGTCGTATAGGCATATTCTATCTTCTTCTATCGCAAAAGCCGGTTCATTACCATGATACCTAACAAAAATATCTCTACCGGAAAATTCCCATTTCACTGTTAAATCTTTTGAAATCCTATATATTTCAATTTCCCCATATAAAATATATTCATCCTCTATTTCATGCACCTCAAACATTGTTCCCAGCGGACTGATGTTTGCTTGCATGGTAATAGACATGGTTTCCGGGTTAAATACGCATAAGATGTCATTCAACATCAAAAACAATCCCTCTTTATGCAAAGCAACAAATGAATTAAGTGGTGTATAATATGGCACTACCATTAACACCGTCTTTACTTCTCCGTTCTTCTCTATTTCAAATTCAACTGCCTTATTGAAATCTGATTCCTCGATAATCAGCACCTTATCATAGGGCTTATTGTCAGTAGAATTGCATGAGTAAGGGGGAGCATCATGTACGCTGATATGATAATCTTTGAAAAAATACGGTTTAATCATAGTCCCTCCTTACTTTTTTATTCTGCCTGAATTATACCATATCGCATAGTAAATATATAGTCCCATTCGCCACTTGTAATAAAATAAATAACATTTGCTATTTTTCTTTTAGTTCACTATTTACAAGAGGTTTCACATTCTGCTAATATGACTATAATACACATCATGAGGTAAATAGGAATGAGCATAAAATTGAAAGATATTACACCGATTGACAGATACATATACAAACTTGCACAAGACTTAACACAGCCTTTTTCTCCAAAAGAATTGTTGGAAATAGTTCAGATAGAACACCCTGAATGGAAAATGGATATGATAAAGTACAGATGTAAAAAATACAAGAAGCAGAAGATGTTAAAGAGGACTGGTTATTTCCGTAATACACGGTACTCCTGCCTTCTGACTGAAATAGATATGGAAAATGCTACTTACGTCTTCTCGCCACCATTTGATGTGAGTAAGAGCTACTTAGTAAGTGGGCTATGATATTTTGCTCAATCGCAATTTCAACTGTAAAAATTTAAAGTATTTGTAGGGATTTTTGAATATGGTTGATACAAGAATCGGATACAAAATTTGATACTGGATGTGATGGCTGATACACCATCTACAAAGTGACTCCGAGTTATGCATACCCGGATTAAGATAAGATAGTTGCGTTTTTTCCCAATCAGTGCAGATAAATATTGCCACCGGGAATTTCAGATTCTTTGTAAAAATCTGCAACTCTTTTATATTGTCTGGTGCGTTAAGTTTCAAGTGTCCTCCTTTCCGTCCTCTGGCAAATATAATAGCATACACAGCATATTTTCATCAATATTTTCCAAATTAAAAAACCCGGTGCAGACAGCCATTAAAGCCATCCACACCGGGTTTTTACTAATCTATGGATACATCCTTCGATTTAACTTTGTTCTTAGGCACATGAGCCTCATTTTTCTCAACAACTGCTTGCTTTTCTTTGAGCTTTTCCATTACAGAAGACTTCCTATCAGCTTCCTTATCGTCTTTTTCTTTCTTAGAGCCATTGTTGATAATACCATCAATCATGCCGTAATCATCTTCCAGCATTTCCTCCACTTTTGCAATGGAATTTGCCTCAATAAACTTAGCCCATGCCACTTTTTCCACACCGAAAATACCACCTTTTTCTGCATGGTCAGTTATATCCGCTTTACTGTCAATGGCAGCTTCCGAATTATCCTGACGAAGCACATAAATCTCAACACCTGCATCATACAGTTTTTCTGCGGCCTGCTCTCTAAGAGGTATCATGCCGACCCAATCATAACCATATTCCACCATGTTCTCCTGTGTGATAGTTTTGTCTGGCACAACTTCTACTGCCATAGCTTCCACCTTTTCATACAGAACTTCATTTATGATGCCTCTAACATTGTCCCTCTCAACTGCTGTAATATCCTCCGCAATCAAAACACCTGCATGGTCTACCACAAGCATATTTGCATCCTGACCGTAGGTTTCACTCTCCATCAGAAAATAAGAGTTTCCCTGTACAGTAAGTTCTTCTATGGAGTGCCATGTACCATCATGCCCTTCCACAGATAAACCCACTGTATCCATGCTTACTGCAACTTCTATTGCCGATACAAAATCAGGAATAGCCGTAAATCCGTAAGAGTCAACATAGTGTGCAGTATCTACCCCATTCTCATGAAATACAATCACATCACTCACACTAAGGGAATGTCCTCTAAAGTCTGCCGGATGCTCCATGTTGAAGCGGTAGTAAATACTGTCTAAGGTATCCTCTGATGTCTTAGGAGCTTCATATACCTTTTCGTAGTTATCCGGATTGACAGTAAGCCCCCTTCTGTTCAGCTCATCCATAGAAGCAAAACTGTAATCCCTCATATCCTCATCACGCTTTAACTGATAGATGGAATAGGTTGCATCCGTCACGTTCTCCTGCTCATGAGTTTTCTCAATCTCTGCATCAGCTACCGGAAGAACCACAAGACTACCATTCATCTTCACAAACATTTCCGGTGTCTGGAAGTAATCCGAAAACTTCTCTACCTGCTCCAGTGTCAAAGAACCGAAATCATATTCTGTAAGACCTACCACAAGTAAGTTACCACCCAGAATATCATAAATCTCTCCGTCCTGATCCCTCAAACAACGGTTCATAGGCATACCATTAAATTTGTGTTCATCATTGCAGATAATGGCTACCTTATCCTCAAATGGATACACAGCCTCAATGCTGCCTCCAACCTCATTCTGCAAATTTTCTAAGGTATGCTCAATCTCTTTTACATACGGTTTCTTCATAGGCTCTAACACAAGCACTGTAATCTTTTCCGGTTCCCTTGTTTCACTATCCCCTAATCGGTACTCATCCGGGATGTCCTCTAAGCTGCCATCAAAATACTTATCCCACGTTACACCGGTATCTCTCATATAACCTTTGTCCGTAAACATACCGCCCTCGTTAATCTGGCAGTCGCTACCGTAACGCTCAAAATCAATGTAATGTGCAAGCTCTCCCATCTTCTCATCCAGATTTTCCCCATACATCAATTCTGCGTAGTATCTGCCTAAATCATCCTCATCCTCAACACCCGGAAGCATATCATAATTATCCAAGTTATAAGCAAGGTTGATAAGTCCATCAATACCATCCTGACCAAGAGAAAGCCCGGACTCCAATACAGCCTCATACTTTTCCCTATCACTTGCATCCAACTCTGAAATAACACCGGCAAGATAATTTAACTTATCCAAGTTCTCATACTCGCCAAGCTGTGAAGATACACCGTAAAGACTTGTATCATAGTCCGTAATAAAGATTTCCTCATATTCTGCACCAATGCCGATTCTGTCTAATACGGCACTCATTTCCTCTTTGGATACCGGAAACTTTACCCATTCTCCTACAAGTTCTCCTTCGTTGTACTTTCCAAGATTAGTTACATAAGCCTCAATAACGCCATTTTCCATAATCCTATTCCTCCTCGCTCTCAAAAATTTCTGCCGGATATTCCAAAAGTTCAGCAAATTCCTTATCACTGCACTTCTCCAGCTTATCAATCGTGTTTTCTACAAGCTCTTTCATATAGCCCTCACAATGGCGCAGAAGCCATGTAAGCTCCTGCACCATTTCCTTGCGTTCCATAGATACACAAGTCCTTGCCATATTGATTTCTTCAACAGTAAATTTAGCCATTATTCCCTTGCCCCCTTATCATGTGATTTTGTTTTCTTAACATCTGCCTGCGCTATCTGTGCCTGCTTTTTACGCAAGTTTTCCATAACCGATTTCTTTTTACCGTTTTCCTTTTCTACCGGCTTTTCGGACACAGAAAAAGACGGCTGCTCCTTTGCAACCGCCTCACGTACCGCTGGCTTCAATTCATAATCGCTCATCTGTTTTTCCGTTAGTGGCTTTTTATATTCCACATAACCCCATGCCTGCATCTGACCACCGCAAACACTTTCTCTGGTGTCAAAATTCTGGATGTTAGTAGGCTTCCCCGGAAAAGTTCCCGGTGTCACTGGTCTTTGTGTAGAATAATAACGGTACAAACCGCTGTCCTTGTCCGGCTCTACACTTTTACTCTGATTTTCCAAAGCATTTGTTCCATCTTTTAAGGCAAAAAAGGCTTTTCGCATATCCCCGGCACTCATATCCGGATGAGCATAGGAACTAACATCTAAACCAGCCTCAATGCCCCTTCTGATTTCCCTCATCTGCTTATCTGAAAATTCAGGATTTGCAAACGCTGATACATCCACGCCCTTATCCAGACCAAGACGAATTTCTTTCATCTGACCTGCTGTGTAATCGGGATTTGCATATACCTTTACATCCAGCTTATGCTTCATACCACTTTCAATTTCTTTCCACTGGTCAGGCGTGTATAACATCTTTGGGATACCATCATACTCAATTTGTCTTTTGGTATCCTTAACCTCATCCGCTGTCATTACATGGTCAGTAAGAGATACGTTTTTACCTCCTACATAGGTACTGTCAACATCAATCCCCATAGCAGACATTTCCGCTAAAAACTCTTTCTGGTAGTCTGGCAGTTCAATGGACTCCTGCACACTTGTCCTCTCTGCCAATACTTCCGGGTTCATACTTCTAAGATTTTCCTCCATCATACCAAATGACTGTAAAATCTCATTTCTGGCATCTGCAAAGGACATATTGCCATCCCCTACCTGACCACCATCAATCAGCTTATAATCACTGTCATACAAGGTGTAGTCCCAGCTTCCATCTGTTGCTACCTGCATGGATAAATACTTATCTCCAATGACGTATGCACCAGCCTCTATACCATCAGAAATCTCTCCCCCTCTGGCGTTAAGTTCCTCTCTGCACTGTCTGATAGCATCCTGCACCAATGGGCTGTTTCGATAATGGGTAATATAGTTAATCATTTCATCCTGAACCACACGCCCACGCATCAAATCAAATTTACCATCATAGATACTGCCATCATCTAACTCAAAGCCGATACCCTTAATGCCATTCATACGGTCAGATGGGATTTTCTCGTAAATATCAAAAGCCTCTTTTATGGTCAGCCCCTCATGAAGCTCTCCATGTTCCGGAAACTCCATACACTCTGCCACATAAAAAGTAATGCGGCCCGGTGTCTGTTCTTCCTTTGGCTGATAATATGCTAAATCATGCGGATTATCCATACCATAGAGGTTGTACACTTCATCATCTACGGCTTTCCTAAGTTCCGGATCATCAGAACGTGTTTCAAATCGAAAGCCGGATGTGGGTGCATATTCAATTTCATTCTGGATACAACGCAAGTATGCTTCCTTATCCGTGTACTCAAAATACTCTCCACTGGCATAAGAAACAACACCTACAATTTCCGCTTTTTCTGCAACATCTTCCTGCATCCCGGCAAGGTATCTGTCTGCCTCATCTTTGGTAGGAAACGTAATAACAGCACCATCTTCATTGTAGACATATTCCCCGGTTTCATTATCCCTAATGGCAAAATCCTCTCCGGGCATAAATGCATCACTTGTCTCTGTTACCGAATATCGCTCTGCTTCCTCAAAATCATCCATAAACGCATACAGTTCATCAATAATCTTTTGTGCATCCTCTGCCTCATTTGTTTCCTCATCCACAAGCTCCTGAAACCATTCCACCATACCAAATACCGTTTCTTTGTCCCCAAGCAAATCCTGTTGAAGCCCTAAAACAAATTCCTCACGGTCTTCTACTCTGTCCCGGTAATCGTAAAGGTCAGATTCATACGCCATAGTATCCATACTGATAGCAAGACGTAATGCCTTTTCCTCACGTGTCATTTCACGTCCAAGTGCGGCACCATCACGGTAAATCTCGTTAGTATCAACATCATACTCATATTCCGGATGCACCAAGCGGATAGGCTCATCATCAGAGCTACTACCAAGTGCAAGTACCGGGATTCCTTTGCTCTCAAGAAACGCTTCGATATTCTCAATCGGTGTATCTGTCTTACCGGCTTCCTTTACTTCCCTTAATGCTGCCTCAATCTGTTCCGGTGTACCAGCGATTCTGTCTACTGCATATTCAGAACCCATGCTGTTGCTGATTTTCAAATAGCAAGTGATATGATTATCCTGCTCTGACTGCAATTCCAGATTGATTTCTGCTATGTGGCTGTCAATCTCATTTATCATTTCATTAGAAGCCTTACGGATTCTGTCTAAGGATGCCTTCAGTTCCGGAGTATCCTTGCCATCCGACCATCCGGCAAGATAAGCAAAACTGTATTCTGACGTATCAATGCCGTAGTGCTGACAGATAACATACGCAATGGATTCCGCTTCAACTTCCTTTGCACTTCTACTAAGTTTTAAATCCTTATCTATGTTCTCTACTGCATGGAGCTTCTGATGTGCCATTTCATGAATTAAAGTCTTTACATTCTGCACCTCACTCATGCCCTCATTCAGTGCAATCCTACATTCTGTCTGATGGTAGTATCCCTTTGCACCACCCTCTATTTCCTCAAATCCAATCGGAACGGGACAGCTTCTTTCCAGTGCATCAAAGAAATGTACATAATCCTCTACATCCCCTAACAGCTCATCAACACCAAGACTGGGGATTTCCTTACCCTCTGTCTGGCTGACATCAAATACACTGACCAGCTTAAATGCCGGCTTTTTTACCTCTACCACTTCCTTGACCGGATTATTATTCTCATCAAGCACCGGCTTGTTTGTTACCGGATCTATTTTATCCTGTTCCACTTTAACCTTATATGGAGCTGGCGCAAAGATACGGATACCTTTTTCGCCTTTTACTACGTGTCTTTCATGATTTTTCTTCCATGCCTCATACCCGGCTACCAGCGTAGCTTCTGGCATTTGCATAGCAATTAGCATAGTATTATTCAGTGAATAGTTATGGAACTTCGACATAGTATGAAGAAATACCTTGTACTTTTCACTTTCAAACAGTTCCTTGACACCCTGCTCCAGCTTATCTGTAATATCTCTGATTTCCTGTTGCTGTTTATTTTCTGCCATAGTCTCTCCTTTCAGGGGGCTAGTTTCCTAACCCCCACTTTCTGTTACATCTGCTCTTTTGCAATCACATCCTCATACAACCGGTCTAAGGCAATCTCAAAAGCTCCAATACCGCTAAAGAAACTGCTTAACTTTAGGTCTGAAAACAGATACGGCATAGCCTCATACAATGCAAGCAGAATGTAAAACAAAACATCTGTTACAATCGAATTACCAGCCTGTTTATAAAGCTGCGTATCACTCATAATGCCTCTTACAGCATCAAAATGAGCATCAGAAAAGCCCATGAGTCTGAAACACTCTCTGGGCGTAAGTTTTCTGATATAAAAATTCCTTCCATCCCTTTCCACCACGCTAGTACCAAACTGCCTGTATCTGGATACACCACAGTCATATCTAGCCGGGATGCAGTTTGCCACATCCCTAAGTTGTGGGGAATTGATGGTACAGTCAGCACCACTTTGTCCTTCCGGCACATCAGAAGTGCTGATAATCAGGTTTAACATTTCATTTGCGTTTGCAATCTCCCTGATAATCTTTGGCTGTCTGTTACCCCCTTGCATGGTATTAAGTGTCGGTGCAATACCGTCCACTCCATATACCCTGCGGATTTGTTCGTTACCCTTGATAGGCAGAAGACCAACCATTTCAATGTTATTGTCTTCCATGACCTGCTTTGGCTGTTTATAATCGGATGCCATCAGAGTCCCCATGATACCATTTTTCTGATACACCACATCCCTTTGTCCGATAGTCCGGTACTCTGGCTTTGTAGTGCCTATGATACTTTTGGTAAAGGTTTCATCTGTCACTTGAAATCTGTCCTGAATTTCCTGACTTAAATAATACTTTTCAAGTACAGCATCCTCTAAAACATCCCGAAGACGGATACCATTATCAAATCCTTCCGGGAATAAAAATCTGCCGTTATCAAGCTCTTTTTTGATGAAAACAAGGTACACACGCTCTCTGTTCTGTGGTACTCCAAAATCTTTAGCGTTCAGAACTTTCCAGTAGGTGTTGTATCCATACTCATGAAGCTCATCCTCAAAACGCTTGAACGTAGTGTTCAAAAACTTCTTTCCCACAATATTTTTCACATTCTCGTATAATCCGAAATCCGGCTTCTTTGCCCGGATAATCCTTAGATATTCCACAAGTAATGAAGAACGTGTTTTTACAATGTTACTGCTACCGCATACCGGACACTCGCCTCTTTTGCTCCAGTGAACCATCAGCGGATTATATTCATGCTTACAATCGCCACAAGTCCACACTGAACCTTTCTGCTCCCCGGCAATGCTAAAATCCTGACAAGGACTACCACCACAAATCATGGTAAAGTCACTGATACTGGTTTCATCTACCTTAGTGATGTCCCCTAAATTGATGCTTTGGTCTACATTGTGAATTGCACAATAGCTCTGCGCTGCATAAGAATCAAACTCACAAAAATTAACCAACGTCCATCCTTTTGCGGAAGAATGATGGTTATTACAAATTACTCTTTCTTTCAATCTCCTTGATTAACAAGGATATGCATATCATTTCTTCCTCGGAATACTTGCTTTTCCTTTCTAAAAATTTTGTCTGGACTTTATGCGGTATTTGCAACTACCACATAAATCCTCTGTGTGTTGCAAATTAGTTACTGAAAATTACTCTGATTTTGATAACCACCCCCTTAAAATAAAAATGGCTGTAAGGAACACTTACAGCTACACATCTTTTCTGGTATTCAAAATACGGTTATCCGCTAAAGCTCTCAACCTATCTTTTTCTCTGCGCTGTTCGTCATAGGGTTTTCTTACGGATACCATACTTTTATCAATGCGATACGTCACACCACCATCCCCATTTTCACTAAGAAACGTGCAGTGGTCAGGGTATTCCTGCCTCATTTGATACAGCTTATTTTTCAGTCTGGCATTATGGGTATATACCGTAGCTGTATCCTCTGCCTCATTGAAAAGGATGATGGTTTCCTTTTCGTCCTTAGTTCTCATCTGCTAATCCCCCTTTTTCTTAGGAAACTCCAGCTTAAAATTCACATATTCCCCGGTATCATCCAGTACAAGGTAGGCATCAAATTCCTTATCCTTCTTCTGGGAATACAAGCCCTTAACAAATACCTTGCCATCTTTTAAGAGGGATGCGGCCATAGACTTAGTTACCTTTTTCTTCATGGATGTAAGAAACTTTGATTCTTTCCAGATAGAAAAATGGCAGTCCCTATCAGAACAGTAGAAGTTCTTCTGTCCCTCATAAACAGGGCTGCCACATCTAGGACATTTTCCAATCGCTTCCCTTCCCGGTCTGCTTCCGGCAAATCGTTCCTTTTCTGTATCAGACACAGATGCATTGTCCTTTATCAGTGCAGTTACCATATCTGTAATGTCACGCATGAAATCCTCTGCATCTGCATTTTTCTTTTCAATCTGCATCAGGATATTTTCCCAATCTGCTGTGAGCTTTGCACTCTTTACACTATCAGGCAGTACCATAATCAGATTTTTACCGGCATCAGTCGGAAGCACCTGCTTACCTTTACGCTCCAGATACCCATTTGCTACGAGCTTTTCAATGATGGATGCACGTGTAGCCGGAGTTCCCAAGCCTTTCTTTTCCGTATCATCATCAAAATCCTCATTCCCTGCTTTCTCCATAGCAGATAACAGCGTATCTTCTGTGTATGGCTTTGGTGGAGCTGTAAAATGTTCACTGACCGTAGCAGATGCATTTGCATATACCTGCCCCTTAGTGGCATCCACATTTTTCTCCACAGCTTCCTTAGTAGCCTTTGCCTTAACTTTTGCACGGAAACCATCCTCAAAGGACTTCCAGCCCATCTGCACAATGCTCTTACCTTTGGCAGAAAACTCATAACCATTGCTTTCCACAATTACCGTAGTTTCCCCATATACATGAGCAGTAGCAGTGGCACATAGTAACCTCTGTGCTATCAGCATCAGCGTATTTCTTTCTCCTTCAGACAAATCATCCAGCTTATCCTTTGCAAGCTGTACCGTAGGAATTATGGCGTGATGGTCAGTAACCTTTTTGCTGTTTAATACCTTTTCCACTGCCGGGTTAAACATGACTTCCCCCATAAAATCATAGGTGGCAAAAATAGCCTCAATGACGCTCTTTGCCGTATCCCCCATTTCATCAGACAAAAACTGGCTGTCTGTTCTGGGATATGTAACCAGCTTCTTTTCATACAAGCTCTGTGTATAATCAAGTGTCTTCTGGGCTGTGTAACCAAATACACGGTTAGCCTCTCTCTGTAAAGTGGTCAGGTCATAGAGCTTTGGTGCATTGACCGTCTTCTTTTCACTGATAACATCCTTTACGGTTGCACTCTTTTTATCACAAGTGCTTCTAATCTTTTCTGCCTCTGCCGGATCGAAAATCTTATCTATTACCACATCCATACCGTCACAGTCCAGATGGATATTGAAATACTTCTGTTTCTCAAAACCATCAATCTGCTTTGCCCTATCTACCACAAGGGCAAGGGTAGGTGTCTGTACCCTTCCGACTGTGAGCTTGCTGTCATACAATGTCGAAAAAAGTCTTGTACCATTGATACCAACAAGCCAGTCTGCCTGTGAACGGCATACAGCAGCCTCATACAAGGAATCATAATCTGCACTGTCCCTTAAATGATGAAATCCATCCCGGATAGCCTCATCTTCCATAGAACTAATCCACAGTCTGCGGAATGGCTTTATACACCCGGCTTTTTCATATACCAAACGGAAAATCAGCTCTCCCTCACGTCCGGCATCCGTAGCCTCGATAAGCTCTGTTACATCCTCACGTTTCATCAACTCTTTCAAAATGGAAAACTGCTTTTTCGTAGCCTGACCGACAACATATTTCCATGTATCCGGAATAATCGGCAAATCAGAATAATTCCACTTTTTATATTTTTCATCATAGGCATCTGCCTGTGCCAGCCCTACAAGGTGTCCTACACACCAGCTGACAATATATCCGCTACCCTCTACATAGCCATCTTTTCTGTCATAAGCACCTATGACTTTTGCTATGGACTGCGCCACACTGGGCTTTTCTGCAATAACAAGCCTCATCTTGCTTCGCCTCCTTTACTCATAAGTTTCTTGATACAATAACCGATACAGCGTGTTTCTTTCGCATAGGAACAACCAAAACACGGATGTTCCGGTGGCAGTTTTTCTTTCTCACTGCCCCGGTTATCCATCCTAGAAGCCCTATTGTGCTGCATCATGTACTCTAATGGACTTCCTGTAAAATTCATGCTTAGATGTCCTCCTCAATGTCCCCTACATCTTCATCCTCTGTTTCATCAGATGCATCCGGATCATCAGATTCCTCTACTTCTTCGTCCTCATTCTCGTAGTCCTCATCATCATAGAAATCCAAATCATCCTCCAAGTTGAAGTTCTCATTCTTACCCTTTACAAATTTAAGGTAATAGAAAACACCAGCACCACCACCGCCAAGTACCAGTAACACTAAAAGCAAGGTTGTACCAGAATTATTCTGTGCCTTTGGTTCTTCCGGTGTAGGCTCAACCTCTGTATCCGGTTCTTCCGGCTCTGGTGTAACTGTTACCCCGGCTTCCGGTTTTAATGTAACTTCATTTTCCTTACCGGTATCAGGTGTAGTAGTTTCGTTGCCCTCCTGCTCTGCGATGAGTGCCATCAAATCCTGCTCATCAATCATATTCAGCATATATACGTTGTCCGTATCCCTTGCCTTATCAATGACCAGATAGAAATAGTTGTCATTCTTTGTTACGAATGTATAAAACAACTTCTCATCCTCATCTGTTGCCTCATCTACAAGCTGTGCATTACCATCCGGGGTAAATGCAACCGGCTCATCAGGAGTTTCCGTTACTTCCGGTTCTTCCTTTTCCTGCTCAATCACTGGGGTAAAAATCGGGTCTGTCATAGGCTCATCTACCTCATCCCCACCACCTGCATAAGCAGTAATTGTACTGCCAAACATCATTACTCCACAAAGGGTAAGCATACCCATCATTTTCTTAAACTTCTTCATTTTCCTTGTCCTCCTTATTCATAAATGGTTTGTTTTCAGGTACAGAAAAAGCAGGTGCTTTTACCGCCCTGCTCTCCTGCATCTTTGCTACTAATTCAAGCACATCCATATCCCCGGTATTCATGGAACGGATTGCCTTTACAATTTCCAAATCTTCAAGCATCTTCTTTTCTGCCCTAAGATTTTTTAACGCTTCCTGTGTTTCAGAAAGCCTTGCTTCCATCTTTGCGATTTCCGCATTTACCTTTTTAATCTTTGGATTCATAAGCCCTCCTTTAATTTAATCTGCCAAAACAATAAAAATGGTTCTGCCAATAAGTAGTTTCTATACTCGCATACTGGATAGGATTACCACAGTGTATCATCATGCCGTTACCAACATAGATACCCACATGACTTGCCCCGGATGTGTTATATGTTCCCTCAAAGAAAATCAAATCCCCCGGTTTAGCATCTTCCGGAGATACATAGGTACAGCTTCCTAACAATCCATTAGCAGTAGTGCGGCCCACATTACCTACGGAATGATTGATTACCCAGCATACAAAGCCGGAACAGTCAAAGGATGTTTCAGGACTTGAACCACCCCATACATACGGATAGCCAAGATATTTTTCCGCTTCCGTAATCATTGCACAGAAATCCTCATCCTCTAAGGCTTCCGGTGGAATATCATAATCAATACCGCCACCTGCCACATTTCCGGACACGGCATCTCCAAACAAGTATGCACGGTTTCCTTTGGTTGCCTGATAAATACGGTACTCTCTTAACTGGTCTTCATTTAAAAGCGGTGTAACTACTGCATCCAGTCCATGATTTGTCAGCGTTACTGTTAAGATATAGTAGTCATATTCAACTTCTACCTCGTACTCGACTTCAACCTCATATTCCACCTCAACCTCATACTCATAAGGCTCATAGGTTATTGTTCCATTCGGATTTAGCACCGGACGGTATCCGGTTCTTGTCTCCGTCCTTGTTCTGGTTTCTGTCCTCGTCCTTGTCTCTGTTCTGGTACGTGTTTCCACTGTTGGCGTAATGGTAAGGTCATACTGTAAATCAAAAATGCCCGGTAAATATCCGGCTACATCTGATTCTGTAAAATCCCCATACCGTGCCGTGAGATAAGATGCCAGCGCATAAGGGTCATGGTCAATTTCATCCACGTTGTACCGGTATTCATCATAGCCGGGATAATCACTTTCAATGCTATCAATCTGGGACTGCAAATCAGCCTCATACTCTGAATATGCATTGTTGGTATTTACAATCGCTTCATCCGTAGACAGATATGTTGATGTGGTCACAGCACCTCCACCGGTGGAAAACATTGCTGCACAGCTTGATAGCATGGAAGACATCAGTATGATTACAAGTAAACTGATACCTACAACCGCAAGCACTCCTTTATTCTTTACAACAAACTGTGCCAACTTTTCCTTTACCTTATCAGCGGTCTTACCTACTGCCTTACCTGCACTTCCGGCTGTCTTCTTGCCGGACTGTGCTGCCTTATGGGCTTTCTGGTATTCCCTCTTAATCTGCTTTTTCTGTTGCATCTGCTTAGAAACACTCTTTTTCAACTCTGGATTTTCCGCTACATCCTTTTCAAACTGCAACTTTACATGAGCTTTTTCAGCATTATGCTCCAACTTAGATACCTTTTTATGAAGATTTGCTTCATGCCTCTCTGACAGATTTAATGCAGTCTGCATACTATCACAAGCCACATCCTCTGCACTGTGCATTGCCTCTACCGCATAATTATCATCAGCATCCTCATTTGCTTTACTGCGGCCAGCACGTAAAGAAGCATACTCGGCATTGCTCACAAAACGGTTCGTACCGGACGGAACTTTCCTAACCTCATCCGTAAACTGCAATCTGCCTTTGGTCTTCCCGGACTGCTCATCATAAAGCCTCTGGTACTTCACTTTCTTTTTCTTTGGTAGCTTCTGCTTTGCCTTTTCAACCTTTACATCCGCTTTCTTAGCCTGATGTTCCAATTTACTAATACGGTCAGATTTACCACCATCTGCTTTATTTTCTGGCTTTTTACGGTAATACTTCTTTTTGCTTTTGGATGAAGACTCCTGCCCTGATCCTCTCTTACGAAATTCCACATCATCATTCTTCTTTCCAAAAGACTGTTGTGCATCCCTGCCACTTACACGGTCACTCTTTCCGGTAGACAGATTTTCTTCAACCAATCCGTCTTTTGTCATACGCTGTACGGTTTTATCCCTTGCGTGTAGCATAAGTTCATCCTTCAAGCCACCACCTCCAATCCATCCTTAAACATAAATAATTTCTCTACACGGTCATTCCCTGCATCCCCACGCTCTTTTGTGCTTGAAATGAGTGTCCTGACCGTCTTTTGCCAGATGCAGATAAAATCATCCGGCATGGCATACTCACTGATAAGCACTATGTTTTCACGGCTCATCATCCTAGCCCACTGATAAAATTCCTCATACGGAAAACTCTTTTGTGCATACTTTGTAGTTCCCTTGTATGGAATATCACAGTAAATCACATAGCCCTTATATGCATCCGGGGAAAGCTCCCTAAAATCAGCGCATAAAAAAGAAATGTCACGTAACAACACTTGCTGTCTTGTAACATTTCTATACGCTTCATCCCCATAATCACGGACACCTAATTTGTCCCTACTGTATCCAGCAAACCATTTACCACCAAAGGATAACTGATACCCTACATAGCCGACCAAATAATCCGGGTATTTGTCCGGATGGTCTTTTATATCCATGTATTCAGCTTCCGTTACCGCTTTTGGTGGCTTCCAGCCCTTTGCCAATTCCTGCAGAAGTGCTATCTGGTATTTATGAACATCTGCTCCGATTTTTTTATGACACACTATCTTATCAATCATATTTGCACCACCGACAAACGGCTCAATGTATCCTGCCACATTCTCTGTGATAAATGACTGTATTACCGGTGCCAAATCCTTTGCAATTCTATTCTTGCTGCCTACATATTTCATGCTTCCCCTTTCTTGTCCGGTAATGTAATATGTCTGCTTACATTTGCTCTCATCCAGTATCTATCAAGCTCTATTACCATAGAAGCCTGCTCCTGTGCAGTTTTTAAACTGTCAGGACTGATAAAGCCGGTGCTTTCATAACCCATAAGCACCCCGGACATTTCTTTTACTGCATCAAAAAGCAGATTAAGACTACCCATAAGGCGTGCATAATCTGCTCCGGTCATAACAATATTCTCTTTATTCATGGTTCTCCCCCATTTCTATCCAGCGTTCCAGTACATCATCTGCAACTGCCCTGGTGCTATTGCAGATATTCATATACTGTGCCACCAAATCATCCGGCAAAGTAAGAACACCCACAAGTCCTTCCAGATTGTCTGCAAGTGCATCCACACATTCTGTCAGACATAAGGTATCATCCAAAATATTGTTGAAGCTATCAACGCTCATCATCACACCGTTTTCTGCTTCCTGATCCTCGGTCTTTTTAAATGCATCTGTTCCGAACTGCTCTACCATAGAGGCAAACCAGCGTTTCTGCATTGCCTGTAATGCACATGAGTAAACCTTACACATCTCATCAGCCTCATCCCTCACATGAAGATAAGCCTTATGATGCTTCTTTAACTCACTCTCTAACTGATACATGGAAATCATCTTTGTAAGCATCCCATGTAATGCATTGATGTCCCCAAAGAGCATAGAAACCATGCTCTCCGGTACTGATACGTTCTTATCCATTGTTTGCGCCTCCTTCTACTTCGTCCAGCTTTGTAGTCATGATGCTGTAAAGCTGTGTATCCTTCGGGAACTTGTCCTTAAAAGGAATGATTGTGTTGCCATAAAAAAGCAGCCCCTCTCCGGCATTACTGTTGGTCACATAGGACAACTGATGTGGAGAAATATTGAGCTGCTTTGCAAGAATCTGTCTGTCTCCACCTGCCTGATTGAGCATATAGATAAAGTCAGAGTTCTCAAAAATATTCTCGATTTCACGGCTTGCAAGCAAATCCTTTACGTTCTGGGTAATACCGGTAGGGATACCACCCCATTTTCTGAAACGCTTCCAGATTTCTACGGAATAGGCTGCCGTCTGCTCATCCTTTAAAAGCAGATGGAACTCATCAATAAAATATCTGGTGGACTTACGCAAGCTACGGTTCACGGTAACACGATTCCAAATCTGGTCTTGTACTACCAGCATACCGATTTTTTTGAGCTGTTTTCCAAGCTCTTTGATGTCATAGCAGACAATACGGTTATTCACATCCACGTTGGTTCTGTGATTGAACACATTTAATGAACCCTTAACATAGATTTCCAGTGCCGTTGCTATTCTTTTTGCCTCTACTTCCTCCTGTGCAAGAATGGTATTGTAAAGGTCTTCCAAGATAGGCATATTCTCCGGATTAGGATTTTGCAGATAATCTCTGTACACGATTCTTACGCATCTATCAATGATGGTCTTTTCAATAGGCTCTAAGCCGTTTTTACCGCCAATGATAAGCTCACATAAGGACAAGATAAAATCTGCCTTCAGACTAATAGGGCTATCATCATCCGAATAATCAAGGTTTATATCCATAGGATTGATATAATCCGTACTGTTCGGAGAAATGCGGATAACCTGACCATTCAACCTGTTTACCAGCGGAGAATATTCTCCTTCCGGGTCACAGAGGCAAATATCATCACGAGTCATGAAAAAGCAGTTAGCAATCTCTCTCTTTGCAGAGAAAGACTTACCACTGTTATGCACGATTACTCCGCACGCTAACATGAAGTTCTCATATTCATCTACGCTCACATCATAGACCGGAATTTCTTCATCAAGCACAACTCTCATAATATCCTTAACCTTATGGTCAGGAACTAAGGCAGTGCCTTCCGTCAAATCCTGCGCCTCAACGTAGCCATTTTCTGCTGTCAAAAACCAGTGTTCCGGGGTACACTTAATCACATCTCCGGTATCAAGTGTTACTTCCATGATTTCCTTTACGTGCTTCATGACCTTTGCATCCACACCATAAGAAACCACCGTTTTCTTTTCCCTCAAATCATAGCTGATAAGAGGTAATTTCTGCTTTCTCCTTACCATTTCCTCAAATGTAATGGTACTGCCATCTGCCATCCTTACCCTCATGTCCCCGGTAAAACATCCCGGTGTACCTAAGATAAGTCCGTTAGGGTTTTTTAACTTCTTACGGTCTGCCATAATCATGTTATTGCTTACAGCATTGATACCGTAGTATAAAACCTCATCCCCATCCTGAAACAATTCCTGTGTAGTGAATGGTACAAAAATAGCAGTGGCAGATGTGGTAAGTCCTCTCTGAATCTCAATCTGGTTAAGACCAATCGGAAGACTACTCATAAGCCCTGCTTCCTGCTCAAAATCCAAACGCTTTAAGGAACAGTTATATTTCTGCGCCACACCTGCCGTCTGGAAGATGATGTTATCAAGTTTCTGCTTTGTCTTTGCCATGTTACAGATAAGCACTGTCACAAGGAACATTCTTTCATTTCTGGACTGCAAATCTTCCAACAGCTTCTTTGCCTCTCCACCGTAAGTAACAAGGTCACTAGGCAGTACGTCCATATCGTATCCGCTACGGACAGCCTTTTTCTGCTCCTCAATCTTCATCTTATCAAGGTCAGTGATTTTTAACTTAATCTGTCTGATAGCCTTTGCCTGATCTATCGGCTCTACATGAAGATTTACGATTACCGAGTTATCCATATCCATGAAATCCGCTAACATCTTATCGGAAAGCTCCGGTGCTAAAATCTGCAAGAATGATACTGCACCAATGTTAGTACCCATACGGAAATACTTACCGTCCCTGAAATCAAAACTGGTAGGTGCAATAAAATCCTTTGAGGAAAGCCCGGTACGTGCAATCATATCGAAATTGAAGATGAACGGCTCTTGTGTTTCCGGGTTCATTGTTTCATATAACAGCTTTAATCTCTCATAGCCGGACAGTGAATGTGCCTCAACACCCATCTGCTTTAAGTTGCTGATGATGTCTGCCTCTACTCTCTCCAGCTTAGATTTTGCTGTGCGGATGCTGTCAGCTTCCAAGCCAAAGGTTACAAATTTCTTTCTAACCAAGCCATTGTTACCCTTAGATAACTGCTCCTTCAACATCTGCGAATATTCCTCACGTATATCATCAAAATCATCCCCTACAAGCGGGATTTCAATAGTGCTTTCCATTTCCAATCTGTTTGCGTACTGGCTCATGCACGATAACTGAATATGGATACTGGAATCAAAGTAATTATAGAAGTCACACCAAAACTCAAAGGTTGCGGTCTTATCTTCATTCTGTGCCAGCTGATAGTTAATATCATAAAACTGGATACACTTTGTAAAATACTTCTCATCCACACGGCAGATACCATCTTTGTACATTTCCTTATACGGAATACTCTGCTGTGCTGTACGAGGGACTTTTTTCTGCTTCTTTTCACGTAACTTCTGCTTTACAAGCATCTGCTTCTGTTCCCCGGAAAGAATATGTCCCATTTCCTTACCGTTATTTACCTTTACTTTTGCGCCCTGCACTTTTACCTTTGCCGGACTTGCCTTTGTAGGTTTCTGTTTCTGTTCCAATTCCTAATACCTCCTGTTCGTATATTTCCCTCTGAATGACTGCATACATATTTTCTGTCTTGTATGGTCTGATACCCGGTACAAGGAACTTTGTACGGATAACATTCATCAGGACTTTTTCAAGCGGTCTGCCGTCCTTTTCATAAACAGCAAACATAAAAAATGGCAGTACCAACAAAATCATGATGGTTGCTGCCATAGTAGTCCCAAGTGCATTTTTCGTGAGGAAGTAAAAGCCTACGCCCAATGCTCCACCACCGCCAAAACACACCAACTGTCTCTTTGTCAGATTAAACATTACTTTTGTTTTAACTTTCGTTAAGTCTTTGGGTACTTGTACATACGCCATCTTTATCACTTCCTTCCAAATCTACATCACACTCAACCTCATTTCCCCAGACATCCCATCCTTCGGTTTTCTGTCTGGCAAACATTTCAAGCCGGGGAACATCCCCCATCAGTGTGATAATTCTGTCTCTTGCTTCCTGCGGTTTCTTACTATGTTCTTCAATGTGGCTCATGATTACCTGATGCACACCGGCACTCATTCTTTTCGGTCTTCCCTTTGTGGCAAGGATACAAATTTCTGCATTTGCCCTAGTCCAGTAGCCCATTCCCCAGAATAGGGAATCTGCTTTTTTATTCTGCTTTACCCATACAAATGCTACGGTCTTGAATGTGAAGCCCCACGCTTCCAATACGGAAAGTCCCTCCTGCAAGCAGGGGAATGTAACCCATAAAAACAAGGCACAATCCTCTGCTGATACATTCTGGACTGGCAAGGCTCTGATGTCTTCAATACTCATTGTTGGGTAATGGCTCTCTGCACTTCGTCCCTCTCCTTTTTTGGAATAGACTTCATAGTGCCAAGGTGGGTCAGCGTAAATCACGTTATATTTCTTCTGCTCCATGCTTACCCCCTTAATGTGCGTTAAATACCTGCTTTGCCAAACCACCGGTCTTAAACAAAGCAAAACAAAGAATGACGGTGTAAGCTGCGATTGAAAACAGTGCGGAATGCACGTTTGCGGCTATCGTCATACTGTTTACAAGCACTGCATAAATGCCTACGCATACGATAATGAAAAATCCCTGAAAGCCTAATGCTAACAAGCCTCTTGCATAATTTGTACCGATTGAACCCCATTCCCTGTTAGTCATAGTGGCAAAAGGTACTGGTGCAATGGATGTATATAGGTAAATCTCAATCATTCGACCATACATAATGACCGTAATTAAAATAGACATAATTTTCATACACATACTAATGAGCATGGTTTCTATGGTCAGCTGTAACAGCTCTCCCACTTCCATACTCTGCATACTGGTACGCATCTGTTGTAGTGTACTGTTTACATCTATGTTGGTATCTCTGCCAATTACCCCGGCGGCTGACGTGACAAGATGTTGCCCGACATCAAACACTGCCATGACTATATCAAAGGTATTTGTTACCAGATACACGGCTACCATAGCCTTAAACACCCACTTAAAAAACATCCATGTATCAATATCATGCATATTGTTCTTTTCCGTTATCATGGTTATAAGCTCATAACAAAGTACAAACGTGATTATCAGTCCGGCAATCGGAATGACCACCGATTCTGACAAGTTCTGAACCATGTTAAAAATGCCACTATTCCACCCCTGCGGAGTCTGCCCCACTTCGGTTGCAATAGTGGCTGTTTTATCGTTTACATCAGTGAACATAGTAGTCAGATTCGACTCCACGAAACCCATCAGAATATCTTTTATCGCCTGCTCAATTTCTTCAAATAAGTCAAACATCTGCTACTGCCTCCTTTACTCTCTTAGAAAAGACCGGCAAGAAGTGGTACTAAGGTAGTTCCGATTAAAGCTACACCACCACCAGCCATGAGCTGTTTCATACCCTGTGACTTTGCACCCGGATTATCGTTACCGTATCCTTCCATAAGGTTGATTACACCCCAGATACCAAGACCTGCTCCAAGTGCAATTACTAAAGTCTGTAATACGCCTACTGCGCTCTGAAAAAATGCCATGTTATAAATCCTCCATTTTCTTAAAATTTTCTGTTATGCCACTTCTGGTCAGATTGACCAGAAGTAAGCTGTTATGTGTCTGCCTTTCTTAGAAAAGACCGGCAAGTAAAGGTACTAAGGTTGTGCCGATTAACGCTACACCACCGCCAGCCATAAGCTGCTTCATACCCTGTGACTTTGCACCCGGATTATCATTACCGTATCCTTCCATGAGGTTGATAACGCCCCATACACCAAGACCTGCTCCAAGTGCGATAACTAATGTCTGTAATACGCCTACTGCGCTCTGAAAAAATGCCATAATTCTTTATCCTCCATATTCTTTTTATGATTTTTGTTGCGGATGCCCCTGCTTAGTGCAAGAGTGCATCCATGTTACGGTTGCCTCTGACTAGAAAAGTCCGGCAAGAAGTGGTACTAAGGTTGTGCCGATTAACGCTACACCACCACCAGCCATGAGCTGCTTCATACCCTGTGACTTTGCACCCGGATTATCATTACCGTATCCTTCCATGAGGTTGATAACGCCCCATACACCAAGACCTGCTCCAAGTGCGATAACTAATGTCTGTAATACGCCTACTGCGCTCTGAAAAAATGCCATAATTCTTTGTCCTCCATATTTCTTTGTTTTGTTATGGATGCCCCTGCGCTCTGGCAAGGGTGCATCCTAGTTACTGTGTTACGGCTCTTGCCTAGAAAAGACCGGCAAGCAAAGGTACTAAGGTTGTACCGATTAACGCTACACCACCACCAGCCATGAGCTGCTTCATACCCTGTGACTTTGCACCCGGATTATCATTACCGTATCCTTCCATGAGGTTGATAACGCCCCATACACCAAGACCTGCTCCAAGTGCGATAACTAATGTCTGTAATACGCCTACTGCGCTCTGAAAAAATGCCATATTCTTTGTCCTCCTTCGATTTTTGGCACAAAAAAAAGACAGTCGGTTTCTCTTGAAACTACTGTCTGCCAGTGCCACTTGATTAAATTGTTATAGTTTGATTTCTGTTACTTCGACCTGCTGATTCTTTTTCAGTACAAGTCTGTGTTTCAAATACTTCTCTACATCAAAAGTATTCTTAGGGTTTGCCTCGGATAATTCCTTATATCGCTTGTGCTTCGTAATATCGTACTTATCACTAAGGAATGGTCTGACACCACGTAACTGCATAATACACTTACTGCCGTCCATAACCGCCAACTCATCCCTTGACATCAAATCCTTACCGGTCTTCTGGTAATTGATACCGTATGACTGGCTCTGTCCTCTGGTATCTGATGTATTGAATAAATCAATGGTTTCCTTACCAAGCGTTTCTGATATTTCCTTCAGCGTTGTACCCTCTTTACCACCTAAGAAAATGGTGGTGTCACAGTTACCCTCAATGGTATCTGCATTGTCCTTGTAAATACTCTTTAGCTGACTTTTTGCCTGTAAAATCAGGGCGGCGCTTATTTCTCTACTTCGGATTACGGCTATAAGCCTCTGCATATCCGGGATTTTGATATTTGCGAACTCATCTAAGAGACAGCGCACATGAACCGGAAGCCGTCCCCCATACTCATCATCTGCCTTTGTACACAGAATGTTGAACATCTGGGAACAACAAAGGGCAGTAACAAAGTCAAAGGTACTGTCTGTGTCACTGGTAATGATAAAAAGTGCTGTCTTTCTATCCCCCAGCGTATCAATTTCCAATTCATCATAGCTCATAATCTCTCTAAGCTCTGCAATATCAAACGGTGCAAGTCTCGCACCACAGCTAATCAATATAGATTTTGCTGTTTTTCCGGCGGCCAGCTTATATTTACGGTATTGCTTTACCGCAAAGTGTTCTGGCTCCTTTGCTGCCAGCTCCTCAAACATCAGGTCAACTGCGTTCTTAAAGTTCTCATCATCTTCCCTTGTCTCTGATGCATTTATCATTTCAAGCAGAGTAATGATATTCTTTTCCTCATCCGGTGCTTCATACCAGATGTATCCGATATATGCCTGATACAAAAGTCTTTCTGATTTTACCCAAAAATCTTCCCCGGACTTATCCCCCTCGCCTTTGGTATTCTCTATGATGATATTTACCAGCTTTAGGATGTCCTTCTCACAATGGATATACACAAAGGGATTGTAGTGCATGGACTTCTTAAAGTTAATAGTGTTCAGCACCTTAATCCGATACCCACCCTTTTGTAGCATACTGCCAAGACGGATAAGGATAGTGCCTTTGGGGTCAGTTACCACATAGGAGCTATGCATCTGCATGATATTAGGCTCTACAAAAAATCTTGTCTTACCTGATCCAGAACCACCGATTACAAGAACATTTTTATTTCTTGCATACTTCGGCATCTTTGGACGGCTATTCATTGTCAGCCCCTCTGTCTGGGTAAGAATGATATTCTGCTCCGGGTTATCATCCATATAAGGCTTGATGTCCTCCGGCTTACCCCATCTTGCAGAACCGTATTCCTCTCCTTGCCTGAACTTCTTAGCGTTTTTGCTTTTCATATACAGTGCCAGTTTTAACACCAGCGCAAGCGCAACACCAACAAGTATGTCTATCGGATGGAAACTGGGTAGTGGATTTGCAAATGCACTTGAAAAATACATGGTACATCCATATATCTTCATACCGGCATTAGGCGCATCCACCATACGATAAAGCCAGCTGATTTTGTCAGCAAAGTACCACACGAACACAAACGGCAGATTGAGGATAAGAAGTTTCTTAATATCCTTTTTCATTATCTGTCTTGCCCCCTGTCCTTTGTCTTGACCTTTTCACGCTGCCTCATGTTCTTCACAGCCTCCATAGCCTTTGACAGCTTCTTTCGGATAGATTGTTTCATCTGGGACTTTTTCAGATTTACTTTCGTATAATCCTTAAATGCCTCCGTCATGACATCCACATCCCTTGCCTTGAAAAAGACAATGTACTTAGGTGGGTCTACTGATTTATCCTTTTTGAGTGCAAAATCAATATTGTACTTCCGGGCTGTCTTCTCAAAATCTTTAATGTTTCCATCTGTGATTTCAAGATTTGTAAGTCCGGTATTCTGCTCCATCAGTTTTGCTATGGACTGCTTCCCATGTTTCACAACATCCCCGGTAGGCTGTTTTGCTTTCTGGTCAGCAAGATATTTTTCCAACGCCCTGCGTAGCTCTGATGCACCCATTTTGGCATTGTTTACCACCAAAGCTACTACTTTCTCATTGATTTCATCCTGCATGGGTTTCCTCCTTTCCTCATTGATACCGGGTGTCTATCCACTAAACAGGGTGGATGCACCCTTTCCCATAACCACAGTTTCATTAAAAACCACCTCCCATATCATGATTGACCAACTGCTGATAATAGTTATTTATCGTGAGTGGTGCATTATATAAAACAGCAAGTAGATACTGCTTTACATTTCTTATCTTTGAACAATTACTATTCAGACTATCAAGCACATAGCGTATGTGTGAGTAGTCCAGTTTAAGTAGCCGAGATTTCACTACCTCTTTTGGTCTATCATCCCCGGCAATGCGGATTACTGCCCTCTGACTGCAAATGGTATCTACCATCAGCTCTACAAGCTCATCCAGCTCCTCTTTCCTATACTCTTGTAGCAGAAATGGATATTCAATATTCTTATGGATTAGCTCCAGATATTGTTGCCGTTCTCTGCACATTCTGTCTGCATCTTCTTGTGAATACATCCCTGCCTCCTATCAAAAAAAGAGCATCCTGCCCTAAGACAAAACGCTCTCTGTTATAACCTATTTTGTTGCAAAATACATTTCCAGTGCCTTTTCTATAATAGATACTGCTTCCTTTGGCTCTACCTCACGGAAGTACCGCTGATATACAGCCGTTTGGAGCTTCACACTCTGGAACTTCTTTTCTGTTTTCTTACCGTTGACCAAATCATCAACCGTATCCCTTACCACCTGCTCTGTCAGTGTTTCTTCACTATCACGGAACAGCTTAGCAATTTCCTCACTGATTTTATAGCCATAATCATTTACTGCATGGAACACCCACAACTGCTGTTCCTCCGGCATGAAAGAAATATGGAAATATGCACCCTTATTTATAGCATTTGCATCCACCATATCCTTGAATGGCTGTACCAAATGATTGATTCTAAGCATCCTTGCCATCTTACTGCCAGACATACCATATTCACTACTGATAGCATCACGCTTATCTAACTTCTGGTCAGATTGACCAGAGGTTGATTCAATACCGCTTAACTTCTCAATCTCACGGATAATGTCATTCCTCTTACCCTGACTGATTACCTTATCATACTCAATTTCCAATGCTGCCGCCTGTTCGGATGGTAACAGCTCTGCAAATCCTCTCTGAATGAGGTTGGTTTCAATAACATAGGTGTAGGCTTCCTTTTCCGAAAGTCCAATCTTTTCAATTACCGGTACTTCACTAAGTCCTGCCTTGATAGATGCATTTAATCTGTTATGACCAGACAAGATTTCCAACTTGCCCTTATACATCCTAGCAAGTATCGGTATCATCACACCATGCTCTTTGATACTTTCCACCATATCATCAAGTCTCTGTCCTTCATACAATTTGAATGGATGGTTATGGAACGGTACAAGTTTATCTACCGGGATGAGCTTCACTTCATTTTCTTTTGTTTCTACGCTACTTTCATCATCCAGATAATCCAACACATCTGATGCCAGCTTTCTTTTCTCTAATCCCTTACTCACAGCCAAGTACCTCCTTTGCCAATTCTGAATATGCTATACTTGCCGGGGAAGTCGCACAGTATGTAGCAACATTCTCTCCAGCGTACAAGGACTCCCCTACCTTTACGGTATAAGGTATCTTTGCATCATAAATTCTAATTCTGTCAGCCGTGTACTCTAAAAGGTCTTCATACACCCTACGGTACAGCTTTGTTCTGAAATCACACATTGTAAGGCAGATACCAGCAATTCCCAACTTTGGATTCATACGCTTTCTTACCTTTACAATGGACTTAATCAAATCATCCAGTCCTTCCATAGAAAAATACTGTGGACTAACTGTAATCATGACATCATCTGCCACCGCTAATGCATTGATAGTAAGTATCCCCAGTGATGGGTTCGTATCAATAAGGATGTAATCATAATCATCCCTAAGTGGCTCAATAATCTCTGCAAGTGTTCTTTCCCCACCCGCTTCTGCCAAGAGCTTTGCTTCGATTGTAGATAAGGTACGGTTTGCACCAATGAAATCCACACCATTGCAATGATAGATATACTCTGCTCTGTCCGGTAATTCCGGCTCATCCTCACTCTCCATACAGATATTCATGAGGTTTGCTATCGTCATATCAATGGACTGCTTACCCTCTTTTGCCAAACAAGAGGTCAAATTACCCTGATGGTCAAAATCTACTGCTAAAACTCTCTTACCCAGTGCTTCCAGTGATGAAGCCAAGTTAAATGTTGTGGTGGTCTTTGCTACCCCACCTTTCTGATTTGCTACTACAATAATCTCTGCCATAATGAAATCCTCCTATGCTATAAGGCATTTAATCATGCCCTTAATTACTCGCCAGACAAATACCACTCCACCAATAAGCCCTGCCAACATGACATTCAAAAACCAAATGCCTATTGTTGATGCTAAGTCATGCTTTACTGGTACAAGGAGACATCCTAACTTAGTGATACCGAATGGAAATCCTACTACTATCCATAGCCATAAAAAATTGCAACCATCTTCTGACACATATACGGTTCGGAATACGCTTGCAAGGACAATAGCCACTGCAATAGGTAGTACCACTTCTGTTACCAAAATAACCACTTTTCTTTTCATGTTCGTTACCTCCATTATTCTGTATATTAACTGTGGTTTGTCTGACAAAAGGACTTCACTATCTATGGCTTCTATATTCAGTTTTACTGTTCTACTGCATACACACTCTTACTTATCTACTGTGTATAGTGTTTTACTTCTACCTCTATTACATCCATAATCTACATTATTTACACCCCTTATATATAGTAAATATAACGACTAATACCAACACCAGCTCAATCACCCCCACACCCTGTTCATCCTTCCAGAACTCCCTTAATTCTTTTCCTAATTTCATGGCTCTCCTCCTTATGCTTTACTTGAATTCCATCAGCGCCGGAACAGCTATCATAACCATGACCACTGACAGTAGTATGAACAGCGGAAGCAGCAGTTTTGTTCCAGCTTCCTCCCCCAGGCGCCTGGCCTGATGTTTTCTCTGTTCAAATGCATCTGTCATCTCTGTACGCAGCAGATTCTTAAGATTCTTTGAACCGTTTTTACGGTTTTGTTCCAGCAGACCTCCCAACTTCATATAAGACTGGAGTCCACACCGCCTTCCAAACTCCTCAAATGCACTCCCCTCCGGCACTCCCCCCTTCATCCGGCAGCTGGTCTCATACATTTCCTCATAGACATACCGTTTCCTGCGCCTTCCCTGCTCCACCATCATGTTATATTCCAGGGCAATCTTATCCCAGGCCGTCCGGATACTCATACCGGCGCCCAGAAAAATGGTCAGCCTGGACAATACCTCCGGGTAATCCAGTGCCAGCTGGCGTTTCCTCGCCTCTGCCCTGTTTTGCAGCCCGGCCCGGTCCTTTAGAAAACATAAGACGGCTCCGGCCGCTCCCAAGCCCATCACCGGAACAAAGACAGACTCTTCCGGCAGACTGTATTGCAGGCTCCGTCCCTGATACTCCTTAGGAAGCTTCATATAAGCTGTAGTGGACTGCAGTTCATCCTCCTTCTTGAGAAACTCGGCAAATGCCGCCTCCGTCTGTTCCTGTTCCGTAAGCACCGGTGGCTTTACGCACACGGACAGTTCATATTCCTCCGGCCATTTCCCCTCTGTCATACGCACATGCAGGTTGATTCTGATTCCCTGCTCGTCAATCCCCCTCTGTTTCATCTCATGGACATGCAGTTCACCAAAAGAATCCAGAAGCTCCGGCTCATCCGATTCCCACCTGAGCCTTATTCCATAGCTGTCCAGATATGTAAGCAGGTTCAAATCCTGCCTTACATCCTCAAGAGACGGATTATTTCCCAATATAAGCTTCGGAAGCTGTTCCATCACAGCCTCGTACGCCTTAAGGGCCTCCTGTTTCGTATATACCCGTTCTGACAGAACCATTTCCACAGGAACCGCCTTCTTCTCAAGACCCTCCACCATCAGGCTGTATGTCTGATTCCCCTGTCCATAGCTTCCCCTGGCCAGGGTATTGCCTTCCAAAAGCCCGCTGTCTGTGCGCTGCCACAACTGTGCCGCCATTCCCAAGAAAAGGCCGGCTGCCAGGCATATAATCTGTTTCCGCCCAATCCGGGCCCAAAGCCTCCCCCCAGGTCTGTTTCTAATCCTTATCGTCCGCTCCACCTGCCTTTCACACCTCAATGTCCAGTATCTTCCCGGCCATAACCAGCGCGCCCGCATAGGCTGCCAGACACATGGTCATCACTCCCCGGCCCATCCAGGTGCCGTACATCACGCTGAAAAATCCAGGGGATGTAAGATCAATGTAGAGTACAATCAAAAACGGTATCAGATTCATGATTTTCTGTTCAAATATCCTGGAAGCAAGCATGGTGTGTATCTCCTCCTTAACCTGCACCTTATCACGGATAATTCCTGCCGTCTGGCGGATGATTTCCACCAGCTCACCTCCGCTTCGTTTAGCCGCGGACAGTACCTGGGCAAAATTATCCACATCCTCCAGTCCGCTGCGCCGGCCAAAATCCATGAACAGCTCTTCTGCCGGGCGGTTCATCCGGATTCCATCGCACAGGATCCGGAACTCCTCTGTAATCATCTCCCTCTTTCCAAACAGTACTTCCAGCTCCTTTATGCTGAGGTCAAGTCCATTTTCCAAGGAATACCCCGCGCTGAGAAAGGAGGACAGCACCTGGATTCCCTCCTTAAACTGTAATTCCAGCCGCCTGGCCCTCTCCTTCTTTAAATCCTCCCTCCGATATAAAGGATAACAGGCTCCAAAGGGTATCAGAATCAGGAACACCACCGCACTGCGGTAAAATACATAGGAGGCCAGCCCGCAGGCCCCTATCCCGCAGGCGCCGTATAACAGCCACTCCCTGGCTGTAAGCCGGTAGGTGCTGTAATCCACTCTGTCGGGAGGCCGGGCTCTGGGAGCCCTCTTTTCCGGTTTGCTCCTGGCAATCTCCTGCCTAACCAGGTCCCGCCTGTGTCCCGGCCCTTTTCTGACGAAGCCGGTCCTCCTTCCCGTCATATTCAAACAATGGCTCCAGTTCCACCTCTCCATTTTGCAAACCTCCTATTCTCATAATGGATAAAACTCTTCTCTTTCCATCCTTCAGCCGTCCCAGATGGACCATGATGTCCAGAGCCGACACAATCTGGTTCCTGATTGCCGCCAGCGGAAGGTCTGCCGCCATCAGCACCATGGTCTCCAGCCTGCTTATCATGTCCCGCGGGCTGTTTCCATGACCCGTGGAAAGACTGCCGGGATGGCCTGTGTTCATGGCCTGGAGCATATCCAGGGCCTCTTTTCCCCTCACCTCGCCCACTACGATGCGGTTGGGGTTCATGCGCAGGGCCGCCTTGATTAGCTGGCTCATGGTAATTTCCCCTTCCCCCTCCGTATTGGCGTTTCTTGTCTCCAGGCGCACAAGATTGGGAACCTGCGTTATCTGCAGTTCAGCAGAATCTTCAATGGTAATTACCCGCTCACCGGAGGGTATGAAGGATGACAATGCGTTTAGGAATGTGGTTTTCCCGGAGTTTGTCCCTCCGCTGATGAACATGTTGCATCCCTCCTCCACCAGCTGCTCCAGAAAGCCCGCGGCCTCCGCGCTTATGGCTCCGAAACGAATCAGCTTTTCCATGGTAATCGGGTCCGGGAATTTCCTTATAGTTACAACCGGACCATCCAGGGCCACAGGCGGAAGCACCACATGGACTCTGGAGCCGTCCTCCAGCCTGGCATCCACCATGGGAGAGGATACATTCACCACACGGTTGACCCTGCTTACAATCTGTTGTATGATATCCTCCAGCTGTTCCGGCTTCTCAAATTTCCTGTCCCATAATTCCATCCTTCCGTTTTTCTCCATAAATATCTTTCCTGCTCCATTAACCATGATTTCCGATACGGAGCTGTCATCAATAAGCTCCTGCAGGATATCCAGACGGCGGAAGCTGTCAAAGAGGCTGCCCCGCAGCCAGAGCCGCTCTTTTAACGGCAGGAACATTTCCTGTCCCATGTCTCCTATGGCCCTGTCAATCATCTCCATCAGTTCCCCGTCGTCCATATGGTGACTTTCCTGCAGCTCTTCCATGATGCGTTCCCTTATGACCCACCGGACACCTTCTCGGTTCCTCCTCCTTGTACTCTCCCTCTCCTCCATGGCTCACGCCTCCTTCCTCACAGCTTCCTCCTCATTGCTCCTACACCCCCTAGCTCTCCGGCTGCTTCCCGTTCAAAAGCTGCCTTACATAATCCCCCATCTCTCCCCATGTCAGCTGTTCCAGGTACCCCTCCCGCCTCATAATACCTGTATGTCTGGGCAGTCTCAGTTTCTGAATCCTGTCCCTGACCCCGGCATCGTCTGCTTCCTCCAGGTATTCCTCAAATTCCTCTATCTTGGCTGCTGAGATATAGTCCTCCCTGACCGGCATATACACCACATCACACATGGAGAGAATGGGAAGTGATCCCCTTCCCATCTGGCCCACGTCCACCACCAGCCTGTCATAGCCGCTCTCCCTCGCAATCCTGTCTATGAGCTGCGCCATGTCCTCCGGCGCCACCTGGCTTAGGTCCTCCGCATATCTCACCGGAGGTATATAATCCATATTTCCCCAGTTGCTGATCATAGACTTTAGCTTCATCCAGTTATACCCTCCCTGCCGGTACAAATACAGCACATCCGATAAATCAGCCTTGCACTCACTGTTAATCAGCCTGGAAAGCCCTGAATATTCCTCCAGGTTTAGATACAGCACCGTCTCCTTTTTTGCCATCACCTGCCCTATGGTTAGGGCCAGGGAGGACTTAAAGCACCGGTTCACAGGGGAATATATGCCCATGACCAGGGCCCTGGTCCCAAGAAGGGCCAGCGACGGCTCCACAGGCCGGCTGCAGTAGGAAGCCAACACCTCACGCATGATACAGTCTCCGGACTGGTACTTGTAGATGGACGGAAATACATCCAGCCCATCCACCAGCTCCCCGTCACACAGGACCATGACCTGCTTTGCCTTCACATCCCCCACCAACGCCCGGGAGCACTCATCTACCAGCAGGATTTCTATGGGATGTTCTTCCCCATATTCTCTGAGCCTGTCCAGGCTGGAAAACGCCATGGCTGTAAACGGAATCTTTTCCTTCTGATTCACATAATCCGCCAGCCGTTCCCCAAAGGCGGGGTCAGCGTCATAGACTGCCAGAATCTTTACCATATATTTACTCCTCACCTCGTTTCTGCCTGGCGCATATGCGCCTTAACACCCATCACTCATCCCTTCCACATCACTGTAATAAGAGTCCCCGCAAAAAAACAGGCTCCCAATGGAATTACGCACTTATATCCATCCCGCTCCGGGCAGTAATACGCCTCTATTTCTTTACTCTGAATCAAACGCCTGATATAGGCAGTCAAATACAAGAATCTCTGACAGACGCTGCCCTCTCGCAGCATCTTTCCGAGAGCCAGAACAGCTCCCAGACACAAGCCAATCACCACGGACCAAAATCCTCTTTCCAGGCCAAAACAGCCTGCCACAAGGGCCATAAACTTAATATCCCCGGCTCCCACCATCCGCAGCAGGAAAAATGGGAAACCGGCTGCAGCCGCCAACACCAGCCCCATTATAAAAACAACAACGCCTTCAGCCGCGGCTGCCCAAAAGCCAACGCTTCCCGCTCCGGACACGCAGGCCTCCGCCGAAACAGCCAGTCCTACCGCTGCCACGGCCTCCAGGGCCCTGTTAGGTATCCGGTAATACCTGATATCCATAAAGGCGCAATAGGCCATCATGCCATACAATGCATATGACATAAAACAATGTAAACTGAATACGCCCCCCCCCCTTTCTCCGTTCCATCTTTCACTTATTTCTGAGGAAATTTCTGCCTGAGCCAGGCAACGCAAAAATAATGATGTAAATAAAACCATTGAGATAAATCAGACTGTCATGAAATAGACTGTGTTGGATGTTGTTCCATTATGAGGGATTTTCCGGCAAATGTCAAGGGTGAATTTCAGCGAGTTTTATGCATTTCATTTCCGATTTCCTTGACCTTCCTCTCTATACATGGTAAAATGAAGTTGGTTCAAATTTTTAAACCAAAGGAGGAAATGGCAGATGACAACTGCCCAGGAATTACAGAAACGTTTTCATGCCTGTATGCCGCTGTTCATTGCCCTGGGCGATGAGATGCGTCTGTCCA
>ENA-ORSX01000273-ORSX01000273.1-human-gut-metagenome-genome-assembly--contig:-NODE-273-length-62834-cov-5.564185_pt1 | contig 62834 bp, 49 predicted proteins | sample MGYA00241904_ERZ509172 | MGnify/ENA primary metagenome ERZ509172 (study PRJEB26280, sample SAMEA2338795) | human gut metagenome | biome: human gut; feature: human-associated habitat; material: faeces... | reverse complement strand
TTCCCCCTCCAAACCTCCCCCATCCTCCCCAAAGACTTTTGACCTTATCGAATCCCTCTCGTCGGTTATGCCGGATAAAAAAACGCTCCGTACTGGAGCGTCTTTTTTTGAGAAAAAAGGGAAAACGGGTGCAGGGAAATGTTCATCTCTTTTTCTTGGGTTCCGGGAGCGCTTCACAGGTCATCCGCACGAGTTTTTTCAGAAAGGCCCTGTCTTCCAACCGCTCGACCCGGAGCATCGGCTTTCCCCCCTCGTAAGGCAATTCCAGCTTGCCATCCGGCATAAAGGCTTTTCCCGGTTCCGTGATCTTCACGAGCAAGCGATCGTCGCAAACGCAGCCGAACAGTTTGCCGTCGCAATAGACGCAATATTCGCCGAACATCTTCCTGTAGGTGATGGTTCCCGCGTCTTCCAACAACGCCGCGACGGATTGCATGAACTCAGGGCTTGAGGCCATTTCTTCTCCTCTGGCAGCAAGGGGCTCTCCCCTGTCTGGAGGAGAGCCGGATGTCCTGGCCTGTTGGCGGAAAATCCTGGGAGGTGCCTTTACGCCTTAGTGGGTATATTCGAGCAACGGGATGTCGCCAATCTTCGCACGGATGGCCTGCACCATCTGCTCACGGTTTGGACAGGGGAAGCCGATAGGCGATCCTTTGCCGATACAGGAGGCGAGCGCAACGGCCTCCGCCCCGCGATCCACCAGCATCTTGGCGCGGGCTACGGCACGCTTGCCGGGACAGCCGCCGCAGCTCACGAAGCCGACGATCTGGCATTCACCGAACGCTTCGAAACTTCCCTTTCCTTTGGCCGCCGTGACAAAATCCGTCGTGCCGGGGCACAAATCCTCAGTTTGCTGACAGCGGATGATACCAACCTTTTTCATGCCGATCCCTCTCGTTTTCTTTACCAAAACACATCTGCCCGCCCCGTCCGAACGAGGCTGGCTCAAAAACCGATACCAGCTTTAACCAGCCCATGCAACGGCAGGAACAAAAGAAAGCGGGACTCCCATACATGACGAGAACCCCGCTCCACAATATCTTTTCCCTCGTTCCCCGGCGTCAGCACTCCCCCATTACAAAAGTCTTAGGAGGGAGAGGGGTGGGGTTTGGGGAGGGGAGAGAGCCCCTTCTTCAGAAGGGTTCCCTCTCCCCTCCCCAATACTCATCTATCCCTACTTCTTCTCTTTCTCAGGGGGAATGCGCGCGTCGATGACCTTGACGCCGAATTCGGCGGCGTTGTCCGGCGGGCTGTAAAAAACGACCATGAAGGGAACCTCTCCGCCGGGGAGGACATTGGTATTGGTCGCCATGATGTCGATCTTGTTGGCGAGGGCCTGCTCGATGTCCTGCTCGCCGAGGACCTGCAGCTGGAACAGCGACAGGGACGTGCCCGCAAGCTGCTGCTTGGAAACCAGCGCGTTGCCCGCGGAATCGTACAGTGACGCTTCGATGCGGATCAGTTCGCGCGGCTGGTTGAAGCCGTTCACGACCTTCCCTTCAACCACCGAAATGTTGCCGAGCTTTTCGTTGCTGATGTTGTACTGCCGCACGCCGCGCAGGGCGATGTTCTTAACCAGCTCCACCGGGTCCTGCTTCTTGGGCGGCGCGATCATCTCCTTCACGGTGTCGAAGAGCGGCGTGTAGGTCCAAGCCCACCACGTGCCTCCGGCCACCGCGCAGAGGATCAACAGCGTCAGCACCCAACCCCATATCCCGCCCTTCTTCTTGGGCGGCATGGAGAGGGACGGGGAAGAGAGGCTCAAGTCCGGCTCCATACGGATCTCCGCGGGCTTCACGCCGTCGGAAAGCTGGAACACGTGCTTGCACACCGAACAGCGCAATTTGGCCCCCGGAGCGGCCTGCGTTTCGGGCAGATTGAATTTGGTACTGCAATTAGGGCATGTAACGATCATAGGGACTCCGCCATTCGTCATTCTTCTATTTCAGCCTCGTAGATCGCCGGGAGTTCCCGATAACTCTCAGCGTAGTCCAGACCATACCCCACGACGAACCCGCTAGGCAAGGCAAACCCGACGAAGTGAGAAGTGACGGGCACCTCGCGCCGCTCGTTCTTGTCGACCAGAACCGCAAGCCGCAGGCTCCGGGCGCCGCGCGCCTGAAACTGGCGGTACAGGAAATCCATACTGTGCCCGGTGTCCACGATGTCCTCGACGATGAGCACATGCTTGCCTTCGAGCGGGATTTCCACGTCCTTGGTGAACGTGATCGTCTTGGAACGCTGCGCCGCGCTGCCGTAGCTGGCGAGGCGCACAAAATCGAGTTCCGGCTTACAGGTGAGATGCCGGACGAGATCGGAAAAAAACATGAACGCGCCCTTGAGCACGCACACCACGACCAGAGGCTCGTCTTTATAAAGTGTGCTGATCTCTCCGGCCATTTCCTTGACGCGCGTCTGGATGGCTTCTTCGCTGATCAGAGGTTTGAGATTCGTAATACGCATGTAAAGGGCTCCTTCGGGGACGGCCACGTCCCTCGAGGCGGGTTAGATTTCCAGCAGGACCGCCGTTTCGTCGCAGTCCGGGAATTTGGGGCAGTTCACGCAGTCCACCCAGACCTTCTGGGGCAGCACTTCCTTTTCCACAATGGAAAAGCCGAGCGCATTGAAGAAGGGCAGCTGGTAGGTCAGGGCAAACAGGCGGTGGATGTCCAGCTCGCGGGCTTCGGCGATGCAGGCTTCCACAATCAGCCGACCGCATCCCTTCCGGCGCGCATGGGCGGCCACAGCCAGTGAGCGCACTTCGGCCATGTTCTCCCAAATGATGGACAGGGCCCCGCAGCCGACGGTGGCCCCGTCGCCCTCCACGACGAAGAAGTCGCGCAGGTGACCGTACAGATCGGTCAGGGAACGCGGCAACAGCAGGCCGTCGGCGGAACTCGTCATCAAAAGGGCGTGGATGGCCCGGATATCGCCCATACGGGCCTTGCGAACGCTCAGGTTCATCGACTTCCTCCCCTCAGGGGGTAGCCGCCGTTGATCCGGCCCCCAAACAGGCCGGGAAAACGGCGTCCGGGAAACGGCGGGTCCCCCGGACGCATACCAAATCAATTGAGAAGACCGCTGAACGCTTCCTCAAGGTCTTCCTTGCCGACCATGCCGGGGCCTCCGGCGACCAGCTTGCCGGTCTTGTCGTACAGCAAGTTGAACGGAATGGACGAGATCCCGAACAGGGCGGGGACGTCGGGCTCCGCGAGGTAAACCGGGTAGTTGAAGTTCATAGCCTCGGCGAATGATTCCAACTTCCCGCGATCGCTGTCAAGCGAAATACCTACGATGACCACCTTGTCGGCAGGATAGGCTTTGCGTATACTGATCAGTTCGGGGATCTCCTCCCGGCAGGGCGGGCACCACGTGGCGAAGAAGTTGATGAAGACGAGCTTGCCCTTGTTGGCTTTCACGATATCGAGGACCTTCTCACTGGAGATGCCGGAGATGGCATCGGCCTTCTGAGGGGCGGCGAACGCGGGCAGGGCCAGCACGAGGCAGGCCAGCAGGGCGATCAGGCAGGAAAGACGGCGCATGGCTGTTCCTTTGGGTTACTGGTTCTTGCGGGCCGCGATGAGGCTCTTGGCGAGCCGCACGGCGTCCACGGCATCGGACGAATAGTTGGCCCCGATGCTTTCCGCGAATGCCGGGGTCACGACCGCGCCCCCGACCATCACGTCGACCCCGAGGCCGCGCTGCTTCACGAGATCGACCGTGTCCCGCATACGGACCATCGTGGTGGTCATCAGCGCGGAAAGCCCGATGAGATCGGCCTTGTGCGCGACGGCGGCCTCGACGATGGCTTCGGCCTTCACGTCCTTGCCCAGATCCACGACCTTAAAGCCGTGGTTGCCGAGCATGAGGCTGACGATGTTCTTGCCGATGTCGTGAATATCGCCCTCAACGGTGGCGACAACGATGATTTTCTGCGCTTCGGCATTGGCTTCGCGTTCCAACAGCGGCTTCAGGCGTGCGAAAGCCGTCTGCATGGTTTCAGCGGAGCGCAGGAGCTGGGGCAGGAAGTATTCGCGGCGCTCATATTTCGAGCCCACTTCGGTGATCGCGGGGATGAGGCGCCCGCGCACGAGTTCAAAGGGATCGGCCCCGGCTTCCAGCTCCTTTTCCACAAGCCCGACCACGCTTTCGCGGTCGCCAAGGATCACGGCTTCCTCCACGGTCTGCGCCGTGGCCCGGGCGAACGCGGCGGCGTCCGCCGTCCCGCCGTTCCCCGGGGTCCACATGGCATAGCCGTTCACGAACGCGGCGGCGTCCCGGTCATGGCCCATGAGCACGTCCCCGGCGGCCTTGGCTTCACGCAGGCGGCCGCTTGAGGGGTTGGCGATGCAGGAGCTGAGCCCCGCGCCCATCGCCATGCTGAGGAACGTCGTGTTCACGAGTTCGCGGGCGGGCAGGCCGAAGGAAATGTTGGACAGGCCGATGGTGGTCGCAAGGCCGTGCGCGGCGCACCAGCGGATCGTCTCAAGGCCCTCGCGGGCCGCTTCGGCCTTGGAGGCCACGGCCAGCGCCAGCACGTCCACGAGCACAAGGCGGCGCGGAATGCCGAGCATGGCGGCCTTGTCGAGCATATTCTCGATGATGGCGATGCGGTCCGCCGCCTTCACCGGCAGCTTGCGGCCCTGAATGGGCAGCAGGATGAACGGCGCGCCCCACTGCCTGCACAGCGGACCGAGATGTTCCATGCGGTCGGCTTCGCCGCTGATGGAGTTCACCAGCGGGGAACCGGGGCAGAACGGCAGGGCCGCGGCAATGGCTTCCGCGTGTGAGGAGTCGAGGGAAAGCGGTTCGGCGTATTTTCCGGTGAGGCGCTGCACGAGTTCGGGCAGGAGCAACGCCTCGTCGACCATGGGCGCGCCCACGTTCACGTCGAGGATCGGCGCGCCGAGGGCCACCTGCTCGGAGGCGAACCGCATGGCGAGGCCGTATTCCCCGGCCTGCAATTCCGCTTGCAGATCTTTCTTGCCCGTGGGATTGATGCGTTCGCCGATGATCTTGAACGGCTCGGCGGGGCTGACGCGCACCAGCCGGGTGCGGGTGGTCAGCACGATGCCGGAAGGCGTCACCGCAGGGGCGGGACAGGGGCCGACGGCGTCGACGGCCCGGCGCAGGGCCGCGATGTGATCCGGGGTCGTGCCGCAGCAGCCGCCCACAAGCCGCGCGCCCATGCCGACGAAGGCCGCCGTCTTTTCGGCAAAGGGTTCGGGCGGCAGGCGGAACACGGTCTTGCCGTCCACCAGCTCGGGCAGGCCCGCGTTGGGCTCGGCCAGCACCGGCACGGACGAACAGGCGAGGAAGCGCTCCATGAGCGGGGCCATCTGTTCGGGCCCGAGGCCGCAGTTCAGGCCGAGCGCGTCCACGCCGAGGTTCTGCATGGTTTCCGCGAAAATTTCCGGGGTCGTCCCGGTAAGGCTCGTCCCCTGCTCGAAGGTCATGGAAACCATGATCGGCAGGTCGCTTTCGGCCCGGATGGCGGCCACGGCAATGCGCACTTCCGCCAGATCGAACTGCGTTTCGATGAGGAACAGATCCACGCCGCCTTCCACAAGGCCGCGCGCCTGTTCGCGCAGGGCTTCATACAGCTCAAGCGGGTGCAGGTCCCCGAGCGGACGCACGAACTGCCCGCACGGCCCCATGTCGCCGGCGACGAAGGCTTCCCGGCCGGCGGCGTCCACGGCGGCGCGGGCGATCCGGGCCATCGTGCGGTTGAACGGCGTGACGTCGATGCCCGCCGGAAGTTTGAGGCGCGAGCCGCCGAAGGTGCACGTCAGGATGATGTCCGCACCCGCGGCGAGGTAGTCGGCGTGAATCCCCCGGAGCACGTCCGGCCGATCAAGGCAGAACTGTTCCGGGTGTTCCCCGGCGGGCAAGCCCCTTGCCTGCAACATGGTCCCCATGCCCCCGTCGAGCAGCAGGGTACGCCCGGAGGCGAGTGCGCTACGAAAATCCGCCACGCGGTTCTCCTTTATGGTATCCTGCCCCTTCACAGGCGGGCAGGTCTTGAATGGCTCGTGAACAGGAGCCCGCACCAAACGGCACGGGCTCTCCCCTTGGGTTTCTGTCTACTGAAAATCGTTGAAAAGGACAAACCAAAACTATAGCATCCGGTTGAGGAGCCGCCCCGTACGGGCCTCCCCCGCATGATTTTTTCGTAACACCATGAGGCGTGTCCGCGCGGAGCGCCCCGCCCGGCGCCGGAGCCCGGACCACCGCCCTCAACTCTGATAAACGGATTTATGGCAAAAGGACGTACAAATCATATGAGCCGTCGCATTTCCACCAAGGCCGCCGAGAGCGGCCAGACGACCGGAGAGCCCGCCGCCGACGCGATCGCGCCCCCGGTTTCTTCCGCAACGGCGGCTGAAGAGCATCATACCGTTGTGGAACCCGAAATCATCGAACCGGAGATCCTTCCCAAACAGGCCTCCGGAAAAACCGCCGCGCACAAGGCCGCCAAGCCCGTGGACGTTACCGACGCCGAGGACGAGGACAGCGAAGACATCGGCGACGATCTGCCCGAAGACGACGTGGCCGCGCTCGACCCCGACGCCGACATCCTGCCCGAAGGCGATACCCTGCCCGCACCGTCGCAGCAGCACCTGCCTTCCCTGTCGTCCAGCAAGGACTCGCTGCACCTCTACCTGCGCGAAGTGAGCCGCTTCCCCATGCTCAAGCCGGACGAAGAATTCGATCTGGCCCGCCGCGTGCAGAAGACCGGTGACAGCGACGCGGCCTTCCGCCTGGTGTCCTCTCACCTGCGGCTGGTAGTCAAAATCGCCATGGACTTCCAGCGCCGCTGGATGCAGAACGTGCTCGACCTCATTCAGGAGGGCAACGTCGGCCTCATGCGGGCCGTCAACAAGTTCGACCCGGACAAGGGGATCAAGTTCTCCTATTACGCGGCGTTCTGGATCCGCGCCTATATCCTCAAGTTCATCATGGACAACTGGAGGATGGTCAAGATCGGCACGACGCAGGCCCAGCGCAAGCTGTTCTACAACCTGAACCGCGAACGCCAGAAGCTCATTGCCGAAGGCTTCGACCCAGACGCGGCGGTCCTTGCGGAGCGCCTCGGCGTGGGCGAGGATCAGATCGTGGAGATGCAGCAGCGGCTGGACGCCTCCGACATGTCCCTCGACGCCACCGTCGGCGACGAGTCCGGCAGCGCCACGCGCATGGACTTCCTGCCCGCGCTCGGCCCGGGCATTGAGGAAAGCCTTGCGGGCATGGAAATCGCCGAACTGCTCCAAAGCAAGATCCGCGACATCCTCCCCTCGCTTTCCGAAAAGGAGGCCTACATCCTCGAGCACCGCCTCCTGACCGACGATCCGGTCACGCTGCGGGAAATCGGGGAGCGCTACAACGTCACCCGCGAACGGGTGCGCCAGCTTGAGGCGCGCCTGCTCCAAAAGCTGAAGACCCATCTCTCCACCGATATTCAGGACTTCTCCGAAGACTGGATCTCGCACTAGGAGGGAAAACAACGTTCCGGATGCACAATCTCCGGTTGTTGTTCGTTCCCGTTTAGGGTATTCGTTATCCCCTGTTATCGTGTTTCAACCCCCAGAGTTTGCTCATGAGCTTCCGCATTCGCCTCACTCATCCCGCGGCCCCGCTTGCGGCTGCGCCATCCCACGCTCGCCGGGGAATCTCCCGCTGCGGCGCGGGTCTTGTCCGCAATCTGCTGCGCGGGATGGTCTGCGCCGTGCTGGCCGTGCAGATGCTCACCGGGTGCGCCCGCAGTACGCCGCAGGGCCCCGTGCAATGGGACCTCTCGCCCGAGGCCCAGCGTACCTACGCGACCCTCCTGCTCGACCAGTCCATCCGCGGCGACGACAAGGAAGGCGTCCTTGAAGCCGTAAAACTCCTCCTAACGCTGGAAAACAGGCCGCAGCCCTTCATCGACGCGGCGGCATGGCTCATGCTCAACCGGGAAACCAGTGAAGCCCGCAGCCTGCTCGAACAGGCCGTCAAGCGCGTGCCCGGCGATCTCGGGCTGCACCTCCTGCTCGCCGAAACGTGGCTCGAACAGGGCGACAACGAACAGGCCCTCAAGATTCTGAAAGAATACCGCAAGCAGCGCCCGGACTCCGAACTCGTGCAGCAGGAGCTCGGCATCCTCTACGTCAAAACCGGGCACTTCAAGGACGCCGACAAGGTGTTCTCGGCCCTGCCGCAGCGCCTGCGGACGTCCTTTGTCCGCTATGCCCACGCGCAGGCCCTCGTGGGCCTCAAACAGCCCCAGAGGGCCATCCAGCAGCTCCGGCTCGCCGTGCAGGAAAGCCCGGAATTCGTCGACGCGTGGTTCGAGCTGGCCCGCCTGCTGGAGGCGGACAGGCAGTACTCCGAAGCGAACGAAATCTATAACAGCCTCATCGAGCAGGACCCGGACAATCCGGACATCTGGATCAGGATGGTCGAAGGCCAGATCCGCGCCGGAAAGGGGCAGAAAGCCCTGGACTACGCCCTGAACGGCCCCGCCACCTACGGCTACAAGCTCACGGCGGCGACGCTTTTTCTGGACGCGAGGATGTACCCCGAGGCGGAGGCCCTGCTCGACGGCCTCAAGAGCGATCCCAATGCGCCGGACGAGGTGCACTTCTACCTCGCCGCCATCGCCTACGAATACCACAAGGACGTGCAGGAAACCCTGAACTTCCTTGAATCCATTCCCCCGGAAAACCGCTTTTACGACCGGGCGCTGCGCCTGCGCATCCAGCTGCTGCACGATCAGCAGCGCTATGAAGACGCCATGCAGCTCATCCTTCAGGGCCAGAGCCAGTTCCCCACGGAACGGGATTTCCGGCTCATGGAGATCCACCTGTATCTGTTGCAGGACCGCTACAAGGAGGCCCTGACCGCAGCCACGGCGGCACAGCAGATCTGGCCTTCGGACGACGAAATCGCCTATGTCTACGGCAGCGTGCTGGATTCCCTCGGCCGCAAGCGCGAGGCCCTCGCCGTGATGGAATCCATCGTCGCCCGCAATCCCGAGGATTATCAGGCCCTGAACTATGTGGGCTACTCGCTGGCCGAACAGGGCAAGGATCTGGACCGCGCGGTCTTGCTGCTCGAAGCGGCGCTCAAGCAGGCCCCTGACCATGCGTACATTTTGGACTCCCTCGCCTGGGCGCACTTCCGCCGGGGCGAGAACGCCGAGGCATGGGCGCTCGTCCGCCGGGCGACAAGCCTCCCCGACGGCGGCGATCCCACCATATGGGAACACTACGGCGACATTGCCAATGCCCAAGGGCTCAAAAACGAAGCGCGCACAGGATGGGAACGGGCCCTCGAACTGGACCACCCGAATCCTGAAAACATACGCAAAAAGCTGAACTCGCTATGAACATCCGCCTTTCCGGTCCCTTCCGCCTGATACTCGCGGCCTTGCTCGTCCTGTCGCTCCAGGCCTGCGCCACGCGCGGCCCGGAGATCGGGACGTCCGCGCCTTCGGACGCCTCCAACGCCGCGTGGCAGGCCTACCAAAGCTATGCCTCCGCCCGCGCCTCGGATCACGATCCGTACCGCCTGAGCGGCAGCCTCCGCTACGGTTCGCAAGGCGACACCCGCCGCGTGGAGACCCTGCTCTGGAGCAACGGCTATCTGCCCATACGTCTCGACGTCATGGCCGGGATCGGCGCGCTGGTGGCCCGCATCCAGGAAACGCAGGACAGCTTCACGGCCTACGCGCCCAACGAGAACAAGGCCATCGTCCACAAGGGACCGCAGCGGGTGCAGCTCAATTTCGGCAGGCCCGTGCCCTTCTCCCTGCGCGACTTCTCCTCGCTCATGCGCGGCCGTTTCCACGAAGTCTTCGGCGCGGCCGAGGGGCTCACCCCCCGCGCCCTGCCCAACGGCGACATCGCCTTCACGCTCTCCGGCGGCATCCTGCCGGGGATGCTGGAACTGCGGCCCGACGGCCTGCCCGTCCGCTGGTCGGCGGAAAAGGGGTGGGTCATGGATATCACCTATGACGACGGCAACCCGCCTCTGCCCTACAAGTTCAAGCTGACGCATCCAGACGGCTATTCCGCCATTCTGCTGGTCAAGGACCGCCAGAAGCCCAATGCGGCATTCCGGGACGACCAGCTTGCGCTGGAGCTTCCGGCGGGTACCATCATCGAACCCATCAAGAAGGGGGGCTACTGATGGACGTCCAGACGTCTCTGAACCGTATCGAAGAACTCTTTCGGATCATGTATCTGGGCCTGTGGGTGCTGTGGGCCGAAACGCGCTGGATTGCCGGGCCGGATATCGGCTACCAGCGCCGCCTGACGCTCATGCGCCGCCGCCAAGAGGCCATTCAGGATGAACTGTCGCGCATGGCGACCCTCGCCGATCCCCGGCGCGAGCAGCTTGCGGGCGACCTTGCCCTGCTTGAAGGCGACATCGCCCGGCTCGAAAAAGACCGGGAAGCCCACCGCGCAGGGCATCTCGCCCCGCTCCGCGCCCGGTTCGGGTGGCTGCTTTAGGGAGGATGGGCTTTAATCAGGCTGAACGCCTTGAGAAGGGAAACTTTTCTGAAAAAACGTTCCCTTCCCCGAGCCTTCCGGCGCGGAGCCCATCCCTCTTTTTCCAAAGGCTTTCCTCATTGGGCGAACGCTTCGGCGGGCATTTCCTTTTTTTCCGGGAAACGGTACAGAAGAAATCAGTAATGGCGGGCAAACACTCATCGCCCGCCTGTTGACACTTCGCCATGCACGCTTATGAAAAAGGCAGGCATGTCCTTTTTTTATTGGAACCGTCCCCAGCGGGGAGCTTTTCTCACATCAAAAAAAGACAGGAAAACGATGGCTACCGTCTATATCGGCTCCGATCACGCCGGACTGGAACTCAAGGCCGCGCTGGTAAAGCGCCTTTCCGAAAAAGGGCATGACGTCCACGACCTCGGCCCCGCCACCACGGAAAGCTGCGACTACCCCGTCTATGCCAAGGGCGTATGCGGCAAAGTCCTTGCCGACGCGGGCAACGCCACACCCGGCGACGAACCCGCCTCTTTCGGGATCCTCGTGTGCGGCACGGGCATCGGCATGAGCATGACCGCCAACCACATCCCCGGCATCCGCGCGGCGCTGTGCGGATGCGAATTTCAGGCCCGTGCCACCCGCCAACACAACAACGCCAACGTGCTCTGCCTCGGCGAGCGCGTGACCGGCCAGGGCGTGGCCCTCGACATCGCGGAACTGTTCCTGAACACCGCTTTTGAAGGCGGCCGCCACCTCCGCCGCATCAACCAGATAGAAGGATAAGGGCCGAGCTCGTCCGGAAACGGCTTCGGGCCGCAACGGACGGCCTCCCCAACACGCCCGCCCCATACGGCAGGCGGCGGATTTCCTTCCGCTTGCTTCCGGACCCGCGCGTAACGGAACTCCCGCCGTGCGGCCTCCCCACCAGCCAAAGTTTTGCGGGTGGGGTCCGGGGAGGGCGCTTTTTGCCAAAAGCGCCCTCCCCGGCTCCCCCTTTCCCCGCGTCCAAAGGAGCCCCCATGCAGTTCTACAATACCATGTCCCGAAAAAAGGAAATGTTCACGCCCGTCCGCAAGGGGCTGGTGGGCGTCTACGCCTGCGGCATCACGGCCTACGCCCTGTCGCACATCGGACATGCCCGTTCCGCGGTGGCGTTCGACATTCTGGTGCGCCTGCTCCGCTATAAAGGCTATGAAGTCACCTTCGTCCGCAATTTTACCGACGTGGACGACAAGATCATCAAGCGTGCCAACGACGAAGGCGTTTCCAGCACCGAAATCGCGGAAACCTACATCAAGGCCTACCATGAAGATATGGACCGCCTCAACGTGATCCGCGCCGACATCGAGCCCAAGGCCACCGAGCACATTCAGGAAATGCTCAACCTCACCGAGCGCCTCATCGCCGACGGCAAGGCCTACGCCACGCCTTCCGGCGACGTGTATTTCCGCGTGCGCTCCTTCCCCGGCTACGGCAAGCTGTCCGGCCGTACGCCCGACGACCTGCGTTCCGGCGCGCGCGTCGTGCCCGGCGACGAAAAGGAAGACCCGCTGGACTTCGCCCTGTGGAAAAGCGCCAAACCCGGCGAACCCTACTGGGAAAGCCCGTGGGGCAAGGGACGCCCCGGCTGGCACATCGAGTGCTCGGCCATGAGCGAGAAGTACATCCCCCTGCCGCTGGACATCCACGGCGGCGGGCTTGACCTCATCTTCCCCCACCACGAGAACGAAATCGCCCAGACCGAGGCCGCGCTCGGCAAGCCCCTCGCCAACATCTGGATGCACAACGGCTTCGTGCAGGTCGATTCCGAAAAGATGTCCAAGTCGCTCGGCAACTTCAAGACCATCCGCGACATCCTCGAAAGCTACCTTGCCGAAACCCTGCGCTACTTCCTCGCCGGGAAGCACTACCGCAGCCCCATCGACTTCTCGCTCGACAACATGGACGAGAGCGAACGCAGCCAGAAACGCGTCTACGAATGCCTGCGCGAAGTGGACAAGGCGCTGGCCCGCGAGAACTGGAAGCCCGGCGCGGCTCCCGCCGAGCTGGTGGAAGAGCTGAAACAGCAGGATCAGTCCTTCATGGACGCGCTGGAAGACGACGTGAACACCGCCGCCGCCATGGGGCACCTCTTCAACATGGTCCGTATCGCCGGGCGCGTGCTCGAAGACAAAAAGCTCCGCAACAGCGAGGGCGGCCGCGACATCCTCAAGGCCTTCCGTGACGCCACCGCGAAATGGGACACCCTGCTCGGCCTGTTCGCGCAAAAGCCGGAAGACTTCCTCGCCTCCCTGCGTGAAATCCGCGCCCGCCGCAGAGGATTGGACATGAACAAGGTGGTCGAGCTCCTCCGCGAACGGCAGGAAGCCCGCGCCGCCAAGGACTTCGCCCGTTCCGACGCGGCCCGCGACGAGCTCGCGGCCCTCGGCGTGGAAGTCCGGGACACCCCCGAAGGCCCTGTATGGGATATCATCTGAACGCACGCTACGGTGCGGCCGGGAACGCTCCCGGCCGCCTCTGGCGCGGCCTCGTCGCCGTGATCCTCTCATTCGCCCTGTTCCTGCAGGGCGCGATCCCGGCGCAGGCCGCGCTTTTCGGCAGTTTCGGCGTCAAGGACGAAAAAGAACTCGGACGCAAGTTCGACGTGCTCGTCCGCTCCCGTATGCCGCTTGTGGAAGACCCCGAAATCAAGGGCTACATCCAGTCCATTGTGGACCGCCTCTCCAAAACCTTCCCCCCGCAGCCCTTCCCTTTCACCGCCAACGTGCTGCTGCACAACAGCATGAACGCCTTCGCCGTGCCGGGCGGTTCCGTCTTCGTCCACACCGGGCTCATCATGCAGCTTGACCACGAGTCCGAGCTCGCGGGCGTGCTCGGCCACGAACTGGCCCACGTCACCCAGCGCCACATCGCCACCCGCATGGAGCGGGCGCAGGCCGTCACCATCGGCAGCCTCGTCGGCGCGCTGGCGGCTGCCCTTCTGGGCGGCGGGCAAGGCAGCGGGGCCATCTTCGCGGGCAGCGTGGCAGCCGGGCAGGCCGCCATGCTCAACTACAGCCGCATGGATGAAACCGAAGCCGACCAGATCGGCCTGCAATACCTCACCTCGGCAGGCTATCGTCCGCAGGGACTGCAAGGCGCGTTCGAGAAGATCCGCCGCAAGCAGTGGGCCTCGGGCATCGACATTCCCGAATACCTGTCCACCCACCCCGACGTGGGCGGCCGCATCAACGAGATCCACGCCCGCATTCAGGGGCTTCCCGCCGCCGTACGCAACCGTAAGGACGACGACACGCGCTTCAACCGCGTCAAGACGCTGATCTGGGCACGCTATGGCGATCCCGACGCGGCGGCCCGGTTCTTCGCCAAGCAGCTTGAAGGCAAAAAGCCCGATTGCCTCGCCTACATGGGGCAAGGCATCCTCGCCGAGCGCCGCAATCAGATCAAGGAAGCTGACGCGGCCTTCTCCAAGGCGCTGGCCTGTGCGCCCAGCGACGCTCTCGTCGTACGCGAGGCAGGGCGGTTCTATTACAACAAAGGCGATGCCCGGGCCGGAAGAACACTGCTCCGGGCGCTGGAGCTGGACCCCAACGACATCATGGCCCAGTTCTTCTACGCCCGGCTGCTGGACGGCAGCGGCGACAAGGCTTCCGCCCACAAGTACTACCAGCAGGTCCTCCGCAGGCTCCCGCAGGACGCGGAAGTGCATTACTACTATGGACGTTCGCTCGGCGAGGCGGGGAAGGTGTTCGACGCCTACCTGCATCTCGCCTACAGCGCTCTGTATCAGAACGACAAGCGCAAGACCGAAAGCTGGCTCAAACAGGCCCGCCCGCTTGCCCGAACGCCCGTAGAACAGGATCAGCTCAAGCGCTTTGAAGCCATCTACGCCGAACGCCAAGAGGTGTGGAAATAAGGGGGGTAGGATGGCTGCTTGAGGAGGGAGGCCGCGCTGGAGGAGTTCGTCCCGGCGGCGGTAATGCCTGAACGCTCCCCTTTCTTTATGGGAGAAGGCATATTCCAGTCAAAAACGGTTCCGCGGCCGGGCGAGCCCGATGCGGAACCGTTTTTTTGTATCTTCAATGGAGCTCTCGGGAAGGAAGGGAAACGGAAGGCGTTCCGCGAGAGCCAAGGGTGCGTCTTCAGTGGGCGGTGCGTGCCTACAGAGAGTTGAAGTCGCGCAGGTTCGAGCGTCCCTGAATACCGAGCTTCCGGTAAATGCGGCGCAGGTGGACACGCAACGTCGTCTCGGTGATGTTGAGCTTCACGCTGATTTCCAGATTTTTCATGCCGGTCTGCACCAGTTCGGCGACTTCGCGTTCGCGGGGCGTCAGCTGTTCGAACGGATCTTCCTGAATGATCGGCACAAACACCTCTTCCAGCGACCGCCTCGGCGTCGTGACCATCAGGTGCTGCAACGGACGCCGGATCAGATACACGAAGAACAAGCCGAGAATGGCGCCGATGGTCAACAGATGCATGAACAGCACATGTGAGCCGAGATAACTGTTGTGGATATTATCCGCAAACTTCCACAGCAAATACCCGCCCATGGAACCGAACAGCGTCAGCAGGAAAAGCGCTCTGGATAACGTGCGGAACAGGAACCCGCTCCGCTGGAAGAACTGGTGCAGGACAAACAAGGCAAATGCTGCGCAGCAGCCGGAAGACAGCTGCATGATGTAAAAGGCTACGGAATTCAACGGCGGAGAAGGGAAAACCGCGGTCAGCAGGGAGCCGCATCCGAACAGAGACAGGCCGAGCATAGGGACCAGCAAGGAGTGGCTCGGGAAGAAGGCTATCAATGACGAAGCGAGAAACGCCCCGGAAATTTCTCCGGACATGATGAGAAAGGCATGTCGCTCCAAAGGCGGATCGAGCATCAGGTTGAAGGAAACCATCGGACAACCAATGGAAAAATCAAGTAAAATCTGAACACCATACATAATTGGGAACACGCAAAGAACCAGATAGACGCTTCCCTGCTTGGAGAGAATATCCAGATAGGAAAGGCGGCGCAGCAACAGCCCGCGCAAGAGGACGCCCTTGACCCGAAGCCCGAACAAGCGCTGGCGATGATGACGCCGGACACGCCTCCGGATGTCGTCTGAAGGCGGCATGGCGAAGAATATCAACGGGATCGACAGAAGAGGAAACAGCATCCTGAAACGGGCCAGGGACTCTACCGGGGCCGCATCCAAAAGCAGGGAAATAAGGATGCTGAACGTGATTGCCAGGCCATAGGAGATACAGCTCCAAACTCCGGGCAGCAGGGTCACGAGCACAAACCAGATCAGGCCGAATAAAGCCGAAATCGTTCCGAGCAGCCACGGCATGAGGCCATCCAGACAGGGCGGCAGGAAAAACGTCAATATCAACAGCAAAAGGATGGCGCAGAGTTGAGCGAGGATGAGGGGCGTACTTAAATAAATGCGCTCTCTTATGGCCGGAGGGATCAACGCATAGTCGGCGTTGGGAAAGGGCTTTCGGCGAAAGGCCACTCGATCCAGCGGGAACGCCAGAAAGAGACGCTCCATGACGGGACAAAGCGCGAGCAGCATGATCATTTTAAAGAAAATACTTCCCGACAGCGTGCCGAAAAAACCGAACGGCGTCGGCATACTGACCGCCTCGATGTAATCGCGAAGCCACAATCTGTGCATCGACGGAAGCCAGTCCCATCCCGCGGACATAGCGAAACCGAGTGCCGCCGTGAAAGCTTGAACGCAGCTCATTACCTGTTTCTCCCCGGAAGGAGCGGCAGACGGCGGATAGGTTATGATTTCATCAAACTCGGAAACATTGCGTTCCTGATGTCTCATGTCAATATCCATCTTTGGTGTAGAGGGTCCCCCGAGCGCGGTATTCCCACACTCCCCTCATGGCCCGGCACTGTCCTGCGCCGAAGCCCATCCAGCGTGTTGCCCCTCCGGCATCCAGCCGATTACGGAAACAGCACCCATTCCGTATGTCCCGGAACGTGTTCCCGAAGTTGCGTCCCTATGCGAATGTGCCCACAAAAGCACATGCGCTGGCAAAGATCAACAGTAAAACTATATCTAATATGCTATTTAACAATTTTCCCCTCTTCAAGTAATGGACGCCTACCAAGGATTCTGCAACAAAGAACCGATCGCCACTGTAGCCGCCGAGGAAAACCGTGCCTTCCAATACCCCTGCCGAAATCACCCCCCTCCTGTCACAACTTGGCCCTTCCGGGCCTGAAGGGCTCCGGCGCTGTGCCCGAAATGTCAGCACGCGCTGGAAAATCCTGCTCCCGCTCTCCGTGTGTTTCCTGCTCGCCGGGCTTGCCGGGCTTTTCCTCAGGCCGGATCGGCGGCCCGATCTTCCTTTGCTCCAAAAACGCTTCGAACTGCTCATGACCTGGACGCTTCCCGAAATCCATTGCGATGACATGCACCTTTCCGGGCTGCACAAGCAAGGGAAGGAGTGGCTTGCCACCTATCGCTTCGTGGTCTACGCCACACAGGGCTCGGAAGCCTCTCCCGTCATCAGGGCCCGCCTGAAACGGCGTTTTCCCGAATGCGGCGAACTGCTCTTCCAGACCGGAAAAGCCTGTACGGTGGAAGAACGTGTCCGTTTCGTCCCCGTCCAACAACACGGCCTCGTCCCGGAAAAGGTCGTCCTCGATTACCCCGAGCTCCTTTCCCAGATGTGACCGCTCCAGCCGGCTTTCCTGGGGAGCGCCGGCATCAGTTGAGCACGAGCGGCGACCAGGCTTCAAGTTCCCTCCGGACGGCCTTCCAGTTGGGCAGCAGCCGCTCAAGGACGGCGTAATACCGCTGGCTGTGGTTATGTTCCTGCAAGTGCGCTATTTCATGGAGTAAAACATAATCGAGGCACTGCGGGGGCGCTTTAATGAGATGTGTATTGAGCGTAATCACCCCGCTTCCCGTACAGCTCCCCCAGCGACGCCGCATCGTGCGCACACGCCACGTGGGAACCGCCGCAAGCCAAGGGATGCGGGGGCATAACTCTGCTAATCTATACGCTATATGCTTTTGTATTTGTGTCTTATACCACAAGAAAAGCTGTTTGTGTACCGTCTCGGGATCGTCCGAATCCACTCTTAACTGAATAAGTTGTGATCTTCCAGTAACAACGGACTGTCCAATTTTTTCATCGGAGGCCAAAATTTTTTTTTTGACGCCGCATACAACAAGTTGAAGCCGGCAGTAGGTCCCTAAAAAAAGATGTTCCTCACCATCTGTGTAATATAACGGAGACGGCTGTGGATAACTCTGTATTTCACGTAAGCGATCTAAAATCCACCCCCCTCGTGACTGAATGGCGGCGAAGGCCTCTTTTCGAAGCAGGAACGGGGGAAGAATGACCTCCACCTTCCCCGCGCGGGTCACCCGGATAAGCGTGCGCTTGCGCCGGGGCGATCCGCGACGGATGGTAAAAGCGATGGATTGGCCGTTCCAGAGAAGGTGTTCGACACCTTCCTCCGGGCCTTCGGGTGATTTCTGGGCAAAGCAAGAGAACCGCACGGAACACTCCTTGAAAACAGGGAAAGGGCACCATAAGCGGAATAACGAAAAGAGCAAAGGGGTGTCCCTTATAGCCGGATACGCTCCTTGAGGGAATCATAAACAGGGGGACAGTGCAGGAGGTTGGCTACCTTACAGGCGATCAACCCCGCGAGCAAACTGCCCGGAAGACAGGTGTACGTGCCCGACATCTCCGTAACGAGGACAATGCCCGTCAGCGGCGCGCGCACCGTTGCCGCAAAATAGCTCACCATGCCGAACAGCACATACGGCTGCACCGAACCGGATGCCAGCCCATGCGCTGCCAAAGCCGAAACGGGCAGCTCCGCCCAGAGCCTCCCCCACAGCGCGCCGAGGCACAGGATAGGCATAAGGAGGCCGCCCGGAATGGCCGCAACGGTGCTGTACTGGGCGAACAGGTACTTGAACGCGAGCAAAAGGATAAGCGTCTTCAGCGCCACATCGTGCTCGCCCACGAAGATGATCAGGCTCTCCCCCCCGCCGATCAGCAAAGGCGCGAACAGCGCGAGGCATCCGGCGAGCAGCAGCGGCGGCAAGGCCCTCCAGCGATCCGGGATCAACGTCTGTCCGGCCTCCCTATCGTGAAGCCACAGCAGGGTCTTGTTGTATCCCACGCCGAGCACCCCAAAGACGGCGCCTTCCAGCGCCACGATCCAGAAAGAGGACAGCGGAGGCGCTTCGAACCCCGCAAACGGAAGGATGCGCCCCATGCCGAAGACAATGCGGATCATGAGGTGCGCGCCGATGGCCGAAGCACACGCCGCCACAATCAGCGAGGTCTCCCGCCGGGACTTCATTTCTTCGAAGGCGAAAAGCACCCCGGCGGCGGGTGCCCCAAAGGCGGCGGCAAGGCCCGCCACGGCCCCGGCCACAACATAGGGGCTTCCGGTCAGGGCATGGGGAGCCGCCGGCCTCCAAAGCGCATGAAACCCCGCGCCCACGGCCCCGCCCATCTGGATGCTCGGGCCTTCCCGGCCAAGGGCAAGCCCGCCGAACAACGCCAGCCAGCTCCCTAAAAATTTTGCGAGCAATACACGCCACCATGTAAAGGATAGACGCCCGGCCAGCGCCAACTCCGTCTGCGGAATACCCGAGCCGCTGATGAGCGGTTCCTCCCTGACGATGCGCCTGAGGATCACGGCCAGCGCAACCAGTACGCCGAACCAGATCGGTACCGTCCACCATACCTCGCGCCACTCTTCCATCCAAAGCGCCACACGCGCAGCGGCCCGATCGTGGGACAACCGGAGAAGCCCGACCACGCACCCGGCGCAAAGCCCCGTCGCCAGGCCGCGCATGGCCAGCATGGGCAGGACGGACTTTGCGGATGTGGAATGAATCGGATTGGACATGAAACGTGCTCCTTGTTCCCGCCCCCCGCACGCCGGAGGAACGAATCTTTATGATGAGACAACCTGCTTTCGTTTGATACTATTTATTCCATATTGCCTTATAGGTGAATATTCCGTACTTCTGCCTACAGGCATCATCAAAAACAGGACAGGCCACCCTGTCAAAGGAGACTATCATGTTTTACGACCTGCTCGTGCATGTGGATCTGCCTGATGAATCCCGCTTCGTCATGGCTCTTGGCAATATCACCAACTATCTCGCCGCGCTGAACGGCGAACCCTGCACCGTCGTGCTGCTCGCCAACGGCGGGGCGGCCCGCTTCCTCGCCCGGAAAGACAACGCGCAAACCGAAGCCATCGAGAAACTGGCTCAGGCCGGGGTTTCCTTCCGCGTGTGCGCCAACGCCATGAAGAAGGTCCCCATCACCAAGGAAGACCTGCTCCCCTGCGTCGAAGTCGTGCCCGCCGGCGTCGTGGAAATCGTCCGCCTCCAACGCGAAGACTTCGCCTACATCAAGCCGTGATCACCCAAACAGCCGGGGCCTCGTTGTCCCGAAGGCCCTTTCCCCTCCACCGAAACCTTCGGCGGAGGGCTTCCTTTTTATGAAGGCAACATGAAAAAACACATCATCATAGGCACCCTCTTCGCGCTTGTCCTGCTCGCCTCCGTGGCGCGGGCGTCGGAAACCGTCGAGCGAACCGATTTGGCGGATATCTTCCAAGGGTTTGACGGTACATTCATCATGTATGACGAAGGGGCCGACCGCTATACGGTCTTCAACAAAGCCCTGAGCGAAACCCGCCTTCCTCCCTGCTCCACCTTCAAGGTTTTCCACGCGCTCATCGGGCTGGACAGCGGCGTCCTGGACCGCGACGACGCCCGCACCCTCATGAAATGGAACGGCAAGCCCTCTTCCATCGCCGCGTGGAACCATGACCAGACGCTGGCCTCGGCCATGCGCCATTCGGTGGTCTGGTATTTCCAGCGCGTCGCAACGGGCATCGGAGAAGAACGGATGCAGCGGGAGCTGGACCGTATCGGCTACGGCAACCGCGACATTTCCGGGGGGCTGACCCGGTTCTGGCTCCAGTCCTCGCTCAAGATTTCCCCGCGTGAACAGGTCGGCCTCCTGCGCGCCCTCTTCAACGGCTCCCTGCCCTTCGCCGCCGAGGACATCGCCGTCGTCAAGCGGGACATCACGCTGTCCTCCGGGAACGGCGTGCGCTTCATGGGCAAGACAGGCTCAGGCTCGGACGACGCCGACAGGGGCATCATCGGCTGGTTTGTCGGCGGCGTGGAAACCCCGCATAACCGCTGGTCATTCGCCGTGAACATCCAAGGGCCGGACGCCTCCGGCGTGCGGGCCCGGGGCATCGCCGAAGCGGCGCTCAAACGGCTCAGCATCCTGCCCTAGCGCCCCCGCCCCGCCGAAAGGCGGTTGCGCCGCCGCCCCTCAAAAGTTACAACCCTTTCCGGCAGTTCACTCGCTCACCATTCCCATGTCACACGCGGGAATGGTGAGCGAGCTCGCAAGCGCGAACCGTTTTTCCGCCGTGCGGCCTGCCGCCCTGTCCAGACCTTCACTCTAACCCACTGAAACATCATGAACAAACCTTTCAAGCAGGATTGGCGCTACGCGCAGGCCAACCGCGAAGCCCTGCTGACGCTGGGGGCCTACGGCCTGTACTTCGTCTGGTGGTACGCGTGCGCCTACGGGCTCGGCGACGGCGACCCGGAAGGGTATACCTATATCTTCGGCCTGCCCGCATGGTTTTTCCTGAGCTGCATCGCGGGGTATCCGCTGTTGTCGGCGCTCTTGTGGTTCATGGTCCGCCGGTTCTTTAAAGACATCCCTCTCGATGAGGAAAGCGGCGCCCCAAAGCGGGAAGGCCTTGAAGTCACCGACGAACGCCATCCGGAGGCCTTCTGATGGCCCAGCTCAGCACCATCGTCCCGGTCGTCATCTATCTGGCGTTGTCCTTCCTCGCCGCGCTGTGGGCCCGGAAGCAGTCCCAAAAGACCTCGGACTCCCACGGGTTCATCGAGGAATATTTCATCGGCGGCCGCTCCATGGGCGGCTTCGTGCTCGCCATGTCCATCATCGCCAGCTATACCAGCGCGAGCAGCTTCGTGGGCGGCCCCGGGGTGGCCTACAAGCTCGGCCTGAGCTGGGTCCTGCTGGCCATGATTCAGGTCCCCACGACCTTTCTCACGCTCGGCGTGCTCGGCAAGCGTTTCGCCATCATGGCCCGCAAAACCCGCGCCGTGACCCTGACCGACTTCCTGCGCGCCCGCTACCGCAGCGACGCCGTGGTCGTCCTCTGCTCGCTGGCCCTGCTGGTCTTCTTCATGGCGGCCATGCTGGCCCAGTTCATCGGAGGGGCGCGGCTCTTTCAGGCCGTGACCGGCTATCCCTACATCGTCGGGTTGGCGCTGTTCGGGTTCACGGTCATCCTGTACACCGCCGTGGGCGGCTTCCGGGCCGTGGTGCTCACGGACGCCATCCAGGGCATGGTCATGGTTTTCGCCTCCGTCGTGGTGCTCGTCGCCGTGGTCAACGCGGGCGGCGGCATGGAACGGTGCGTCGCCACCCTCAAAGCCATCGATCCCGGCCTGATCACGCCCACCGGCCCCGGCGACGCGGTCCCGCAGCCCATGATCCTGTCCTTCTGGGTACTCGTGGGCCTCGGCATCCTCGGCCTGCCCCAGACCTCGCAAAAATGCATGGGCTACAAAGATTCGCGGTCCATGCACGACGCCATGATCATGGGTACGCTCATCATCGGGTTCCTCCTCCTGTGCGTGCACCTTGCCGGGACGCTCGGCCGCGCCGTCATCCCCGATCTGCCCGCAGGGGATCTGGCCATGCCCACGCTGATCATGAAGCTGCTTTCGCCCTTCTGGGCGGGCGTGTTCATCGCCGGGCCGCTGGCGGCAATCATGTCCACGGTGGACTCCATGCTCCTGCTCGCCTCCGCCGCGATCATCAAGGATCTGTACATCCATTACGGGCTGAAAGGCGACGCGTCGCGCATGACGCCCGCACGCCTGCAAACCATGAGCCTCGTCTGTACCGCCGTCATCGGGCTCATCGTTTTCGCCGCCGCCATTGAACCGCCGGATCTGCTGGTCTGGATCAACCTCTTCGCGTTCGGCGGACTTGAAGCCGTCTTCCTCTGGCCGATCATCCTCGGCCTCTACTGGAAGGAAGCCAACGCCTCCGGCGCGGTCGCCTCCATCGTGGCGGGCGTCGCCTGCTTCTTCGTCCTCAGCATCCTCAAGCCCGGCATGGGCGGCATCCACGCCATCGTGCCCACGTCCATCGTCGCCTTCGCGGCGTTCGTCATCGGCGCGAAGTGCGGCCGCCCGGCCTCGGACGAGGTTATCCGCCTGTTCTGGGGCGAAGGGAACGGAACAAGCTGAACTCATGAAACTCTTGGGGAAGGGAGGGAAAACGTTTCTGAAGAAAAAGGGGGCGTGTCCCCATGCGTTTTCCTCCCTTTCCCCCATCCCTCCCTTCCCCAAAAGACTTTTCCATGTATCGAATCCCTGCTCACAGATTTTTCTGGAGCGGAACGCCTTTGAAAGGCTCTGAAATATGAAGAAGGCCTTGCCCCAAAGCCGGGAACAGCCTATCCGATCCACGAATGCCTCCCCTTCTCTTTCCAGACTCATCACGGGCTGTTCTTCAAAAAAGATCAGCCCTTTTCTCTCTGTGTTTTCAGCAAGATACCTTTCCACCCCCAAGGCTCCCTTCCCCTTTGCACTTTCCCATTATTGACAATCCTCATCATACATCATATTTCGTTAATCAACGAATTAAGAATGACGTGCAACGGAACTCATCCCGAGCCGCCTCCCCACCAGCCAAAGAGTTTTGGGGGATGAGGGGAGGGGGGTCGGGGGAGGGGAGAAGAAGACTCTTTCCAAAGGGGCCCTTCTCCCTTCCCCCGGCTCACCACTCCCACCTCCCTCCCAAAAAAGGAAAACGCCATGTTCGACTTCCTGACCACCTGCCGCGCGCTTGCCGACGAAAACCGCATACGCATCCTCATGGCTCTGAGAGGCCGCCAGCTCTGCGTATGCCAAGTCACAGCCTTTCTGGATCTGGCCCCGTCCACCACCTCGAAGCACCTGTCGATCCTGCGGCAGGCCCGCCTCATAGAAAGCAACAAACAGGGCCGCTGGGTCTACTACCGGCTTGCGGACGACTCTCCGCGCCCCAACATCCGGGAAGCCTTGGCATGGATGAAGGATTCCCTCACCAACGATCCGACCATCATCGAGGATGAAGCCCGCATCGCGGAAATCCTGCGCGCCGAAGAAGCCTGCGGCTTCGGGCACGGAGAATCCGATTGCTTCCATTCCCTTGAAGTGCATTCGCTCGCCCAACGCTTCGAAAACGCGCCGCAAGAAGAGGAAAAACATGACTAAGCGCTACGTTGTACACAATCTCCGTTGCGCCGGGTGCGCCGCCCGGATCGAAGACGCCATCGCGGGCCTCCCCGGCGTGAAATCCGCCGCCATCAACCTCGACAGCGCCCGGCTGCGCGTCGAAGGCGAACAGCCCGAACTCGCGGCGATGATCCGCCTTGCGGACGCCATCGAACCGGGCACCCTGTTCTCCGAGATGGACGAAAACGAACCGCTTCCGGAAAGCAGCGAACCGCAGCCCTCCCTGTTCCGTTCCGAATACAAGCTCTGGATCGCCGCAGCCCTGTTCGCCGTCGGCATGATCTTCGAGGAACGCCTCGACGCCTTGCTGACCCCATTCGTCGCCAAGGCGGTATTCTTCGGTATCCCCTACCTGCTCTGCGGCCTGTCCGTCCTCAAGAAGGGCCTGCAAAGCCTGCTCAAGTTCGACTTTTTCAACGAATACACTTTGATGGGCGGCGCAACCATCGCGGCTGCGGCCATCGGCCAACTGCCCGAGGCCGTGGGCGTCATGCTGTTCTACTCCATCGGCGAAGCCTTGCAGGATCGCGCGGCGGGCAACTCGCGGCGCTCCATCCGGGCACTGCTGGCCGCCCGGCCCACAGTGGCGCATCTGGTCGAGGAAAAAGACGGCAGGCAGATGGTGAACGACGCCGATCCAGCGGAAATCAAGCCCGGTATGCGCATCCTTGTGAAGCCCGGCGAAAAAATCCCGCTGGACGGAACCGTTCTGACCGGCTCCTCGCAGGTGGATACGTCCCCCCTGACCGGCGAATCCGTGCCGGTGTCCGTGGGCGCGGGCAAGCAGGTCTACGCCGGGACGGTCAACCTTGAGGGTGCGATAACCGTGGAAGTGACCTCCCTTTTCGCCGACTCGTCCGTGGCCCGCATCCTTGAGCTCGTCGAGCAGGCTTCCGCGAACAAGGCCCCCATCGAACGCTTCATCACCCGCTTCGCCCGCTACTACACGCCCGCCGTGGTGTTCATCGCGGCGCTGGTGGCGATCATCCCGCCGCTGGCCGGGCACGGGACGTTCGACGAATGGCTGTACCGGGCGCTTGTCCTGCTGGTCATCTCCTGCCCCTGCGCGCTCGTGATCTCCATTCCGCTCGGCTACTTCGGCGGCATCGGCGCCGCATCCAAGAAAGGTATCCTCGTCAAGGGCGGGCATGTGCTCGACGCCCTGCACAACATCAAGACCGTGGCTTTCGACAAGACCGGAACCTTGACCCGAGGCGTCTTTGAAGTAACCCGCGTCCTGCCCGCCGAGGGAGCTTCCGAGGAAGACGTGCTCAACGCCGCCCGGCTGGTGGAAAGCCGCTCGACGCATCCCATCGCCCGCGCCATCATGAAGACGGCTCCCGGCTCGCACGGTTTTGCTCTGGAAGCGGTGGAATCCAAGGAAATCCCCGGCAAGGGCCTCTCCGCCGAGCATAAGGGGCGGACGCTCCTCGTCGGCAACGCGCTCCTGCTTCAGGATGCGGGCATCAGCGTGCCCTCGCTCCCAGCCGGTCAGGGCAGCGTCGTTTATGTCGCCGTCGGCAATGCCTATCTCGGGGCCATTGAAGTATCGGACGTACTGCGGCCCGAATCCGCTCCCGCCATCGAATCACTGCGCGGTCAAGGTATTGAAAGGCTGGTCATGCTGACGGGCGATCGCCCCGAAAGCGCCGCCATCGTCGCCAAGGAATTGCATCTCGACGGGTACCGCGCCGGGCTGCTCCCCGAAGGCAAGGCCGCCGAGCTGGAATCGCTCGGCCCCCGGCAGTCCGTACTTTTTGTAGGCGACGGCATCAACGACGCCCCTGTACTCGCCATGTCCGGTGTCGGCGTGGCAATGGGCGGCCTCGGTTCGGAAGCGGCCATTGAAGTGGCGGACGCGGTCATTCTGGACGACTCGCCCTCGCGCCTGCCGGAAATGTTCTCCATCGCCGCCAAGACCCGCGTGGTCGTCTGGCAGAACATCGTCATGGCGCTCGGCATCAAGGGGCTGTTCATGATCCTCGGCGTGGTCGGGCTCTCTGGCCTCTGGGAAGCCGTTTTCGCTGACGTAGGCGTCGCCCTCCTCGCCGTCCTCAACGCGACCCGTACCGCACGTTAAGAGGAACAGGGGGAGAGAAGCATTGGGGAGGGGGAGGAGAAACTTTCTGAAGAAGGGGGGAGCACCCCCACGTTTCTCCTCCCCCTCCCCAAACCCCACCCTCTCCTCTTCAAAGACTTTTGTGTTTATCGAATCCCTGTTCAGAGTTTTCAATATGTTAAAAGATAAAGCGCTCTTCTTTTTCCTTCCTCAATAATCCTTCTTCCAGTTCAGCCCCACCTCGGAGCCCTGGGGCGTGGAAACGCCTTCGAGGTTAAGGTTGGGGGCGAGCTCGATTTCGACGCGGACGCCGCTGGCATCACCGTTCATCCCCTGCTCCAGGCCGACATAGACGTTGTCCAAGACATACTTGCCCACCTCAAGGGACGGGATGGAGTCCTCCTGCGCGCTGGCCCCGCTGTTCTGTCCCGGCGGCTGCAGCAGGCCGACATTGCGGCTCGTCTGCTGCTTGGGCCCGTTCTGCATACTCCCGAACCGGAGCACGTCGAAACCGAGCGTGTCGCGCACTTCGCCGAGAACCCCCATGCCGCCGGAACCAAACCCCGACAGCGACGCGAGTTCGGCGGCAAGCTGAATCGCCTCCATGCGCCCGAGGCTGGATGCGCTCTGCCCGAACAGCACCTGCGCCACCACTTCATCCTGCGGCAGCGGAGGCTGGCTGGACAAGGTCAATGTCGGAGACGAGGCCGGGCCGCTTACGGTGGCTTCGGCGGTGATATTCGCCGCCGCGTAGGTGACGAGCACGTTGAGCAGCGGATCGGGCGGCGTGGCCCCGCTGAACTCGACGTCGCCCCGGCTCAGGGTAAACTGCTTGCCGAGCAGGCTGAACTGCCCCCTGATGGAATTGATGGACCCCGTGACCACGGGATTCGTCGCGGGTCCGGAAACCTGAAGGTTGCCCTTCCACTCGCTCTCAAGCCCCTTGCCGCGCACAAAGAAACGGTTCGGGATGAGCACGTTGACGTCAAGTTTCGGCCCGGATCCGGAGGAGGAAGGGGTGCTCTCCTCCTGCCCGGCCTCCACGACGTTCAGCGTCGGGATGCTGGTGCCGAATGAGCTGACGATCTGGAACTGCCCCTTATTGACGGTGATGGCCGCGCGAACATCGGGCGACGTCGCCGGCCCGACGATGTCCGCCGTGCCCGAAAGGGTGACGGAAAGATCGTTGCGGTGCAGCGGGGCAAGCTCCTTGATCGTCCCATGCAGCGAAAGGGGCAGGCCGGACGCCAGCGGACCGATGGTTCCGTTGACGTTGATCGCGCCGCCCTGCCCGTCCGTAGCGGAAAGGGACAAACGGGACATCCCTCCGGACTGGAGAGACGCATCAAGGTTGATGTCGGACAGGGCGAGGCCGAGAAGGATCTCTTCGAAGGCGGCCTTTTCGATCTTGAGCGACGCGGAAAGCTCGGGAGCGGACAGCGAGCCGGACAGCGTGGCATTAAGGGAGCCTTGCCCGGTGAGGCTGGAGTTGGCGAGCGGCACGAACCGCCACAGCGACGCCAGCGAGCCCTCCCAGTTGACGTTGCCGGAGCACGGCTTGTTCAGCGCCGGGGACGGCACGCCGGACGCGGAAAAACTCAAGGGCAGGGAAAGCGTTCCTGTGGCCGGAGAGGTCCCCATACCGTCCGTCTTCACATTGAGGACAAGGGCGGAAGACTGGAGCGTGCCGTTGATATCCACGGCGGCGGGGGGCATGTCGCTCTCCGGGAACGCGATGTTCCTGAGGGACACGTCCAGCGTGCCTCTCGGCTGCGACGGCGTGCCGGACAGGGCGATGGCGGCGTTGAGCAGGCCGTCGGGCACGGGCACGTCCGTAAACAGCCGGGCCATATTGATGGCCACGTCGCGCAACCGGGCCTCAAGGGCGAGCTTGCGCCCGTCAAGGCTCCCCAAGGCCGTCAGCGTGCCCTGCGGCAGCACGGACAGATCGAGGTTGTCCACGGACAGACCGTTGCCGAAGGCAATGTTGACGGGCCGATTCAAACGCACGCCCACAAGCGTCCGTTTCCGCCTGTCCGTGAACGTGAGGCGTTCCACCTGCGCCTTCTGCCCGGCAATGTCGAGCGCCAGCTTAATGTCGGCGGAGGTCTTGCCCTGGAGGGCCACGGACGCCTGAAGCCTTTTCAGGGTTCCTGACACGTCGATCTTGCCGTTCCGCCAGCGGAAATCTGACGCGGAGCCGTTCCCAAGGGAGGCGGACAGGCCGATCCCCTGTTTGCCAAACAGGTCATCCAGCCGGAGGCTGCCCTTGAAGGAGCGCACGGAAAAAAGCGAACCGGCACTGAGCGCGCCGAACGACCAATCCGCGGCAAGCTGCTGGGTTTTGGCCTGCGAAAAAGACACGTTGGCAACCGCTGCGGAACCATTCAGGGGCACGCCGGTAAGCGAGGACAGCGCCGCCCAGTCCGTGACCGCCAGCCGGAACCCGCCGTCCAGCCGCCGTTTGGCGGGCAGGGCGTCCAGCGTGCCTGAAAGCGCTATGCCGGGGGCGTCGAGCTTGGTTTTGTGCAGGCTGAAACGGTCAGCCGCGAACTGCCATTCCGTGGAAAAGCGCAAGGGCGCGCCCGCCTGCAGCGCCTTGACGGACGCATCCCTCAGCGTGGCGGCTACGTCGAGCGTCCCCTTGCCGCCAGCGGCCCCGACGGACGGCGTATTGAGGCGCACGCGCAGGCCCTCCAGCGTGGCCGTCTCCACGCCCAGATGCGGGCTGGCAAGCGTCAGTTCGCCGCCGGGCGAAAGCAGCGGCCCGGAAGCGCGGAGCTTGAGCTCAAGCGGGCCGGACAGGGAGGGAGCTATCCCCTTCAAGGAAGACAGCGCGAGGGACAAGGCCGCATCAAGTTTCTTGCCGTCGGTGGAGGCATTCCCCTTGCCGCTGAGCTGACCGGCTTTGAGCGTCAGATCGCTGACGGAAGCGGAGCCGGATTCCGGCTGCGCGCTGAACGATACGCCGAGCGAAGCCGTCTCGCCCACCGTATCCTGAAGTTGGGCAAGCCCCCAGCGCATATCCGCAAACTTGAGGCTCAAAGTCCCGGCAAACGGCGATGACGCGGCGGCGCGGCGCACGTCGGCTTTCACGCCTACCGTGCCCGCCAGCTCACGGAACGGCGAATCCGTCAGCAACGCCGCCACGGGCGGGAACTGCGCCAGGTTGCGCAGCGAAGGCATATCCAGCCGGAGCGCCGCCGCAAGTTTGCCCGTCGCCGTTTCCAGCGAAGCGTCGCCAGCCAGAGCGAGCCATTCCGACTCCACGCGCAGCGCCTTCACCGTGAGCGTTTCCGCCGTTTCGGAGGCTTCAACATGCAGCCTGATCGGCACTTCGCCGGAGCGTTCGCCTTCTTTGCCGTTTTTTGCGGCCTGATTGGCGGACATGGCCTTCCGGACAAACGGGCCGCCGAGGTTCACGGTCGCATCGGCCGTTACGGAAGGCTCGGAAAGCAGGGACCGCACGGCAAGCGTCCACGAAGACGCCACGTCCAGACGGGCATCCGGCTGCGCCGCATCCAGCACGATTCCCGGCACCGCGGCCTTCAGCACCAGCCCGGGCGCATCCAGCGTTCCGGACAGCGCGGCCTCAAGATTCGCCGAAGCCAGCGGCAGCCCGGCCTGAGCCTCACCCGTCAACGCGGCGACAAGCCGCATCAACGCATCGGGATCGCTCAACAAAACGGACAGATCGCCGCCGACCTTCGCATCATCGAAAAAGAGCCCGTGCCCGGCAACCAGCCCGCCCGGCACCTCCGCCATCAGCTCGGGCACGGAAAACCGCGCACCCGCCAGCGTCAGCAACAACCGCAGCGAGCCCTGTTCCTGGGCATCCTGCGCCCCCTGCGCCTCGTCTCCGCCATTTCCGGCAGCGCGAGGGACGGCAAGCCGCAGATCCAGCCCCACCGCCGCGTCGGGCCGCTCTTCGGGCTGCGGTCGCTTCACGCCGTCCGACAGCCAGCTTCCCTCGTTGCCGAGGCTCAGGGCGCCGGAGAGGGCCAGCAAAGGCTCAGCCGCCCCCTCAGCCTTCTCAGTTTGTGGGCGGTACAGCGTGGACTCCAGCTCACTCCGGAAATCCGTCAGCGGACCGGTGCCTTCCAGCGTCGCCTCAATGGGGATACCCGCCACGGCCTGCCCGAGCCGGAACCGCTCGATGCGCAGTTTTCCGACCGTCGCCAGCTTCAAATACCCCGCAATGTCCGAAGCCAACGGCTGCAAGAAGGAGGGCCGCAGCAGATCCAAGGGATCGGACGGCGGAGGCGGGGGATCGGCGGGCGGGAACTCAGGCACACGCAACATACTGGCATCGAGGACACTCAATTCCTCCACCAGCAGATGCCCTCGCAGCAACGCACCGGCACCGATGTGCAGCGTGGCTTCGGGCACATCCAGCCAAACGCCCTGCCCGTCCGCAAGCCGCACATCCCGCAGGTGCAGAGAAAACGGCAGCGGACCTTCCAGCGAGCCGATCTGAGCTTCAATGCCCACATTTTTCAGAACGGAAACAGCCGAATCCGTGATCCAGCGCTCTCCGGGCTGGGTACGCAGAAATACCATGCTCCCGGCAAGGGCAAAAAACAGGACAAGGACAAGCCCGAGCAGGCTCCAGCCAAGAATGCGCCCGGCGCGCCGAAGGGAGGGAGGTACGGTCATCAGAACGCCTGCCCTATGCTGAGGTAAATCTGGAACGCCTTGTTGTTGTCGCGGTCCTGCAACGGCGTGGCGATGTCGAGCCGGATAGGGCCGATCAGCGTATAATACCGGAAACCAAGGCCCACGCCCCACGAGAGATCGCGGCCCCAGTCGGGCATGGTGGTTTCATAGACCATGCCTCCATCCACGAACGGCACAATGCCGAACGACTCGGTGATCCTGAACCGGGCCTCAAGGCTCACGTCCGTAAAGGAGAGCCCGCCGAGCGGATCGCCGTTCCTGTCATGCGGGCCGAGCGACTGGTACTTGTAGCCGCGCACCGAGCCGCCCCCACCGCTGTAAAAACGCAACGAGGCCGGAATATTCCGGACATTTTCACCGGTGAGGCTTCCCGCGGCGGCGCGTCCGGCGAGCACAAGCCGATCCCACCCCGGAGACCAGTAGCCGCTGGCGTCCAGCCGGGTGCGCACGGTGGTCAGAGGGCCGTTGAACGTGCCCGTATACGGCGTCACCTCAAGGGTCACCCGCGTCCCGGTGGTCGGGTTCAGCAGGCTGTTGGTCGTATCCCGGCGCACGGACAGGGGAAAACCGAGCAGGCTGTACGTCCGCCTGCCCCGGTAGTTGTCCTTGAGGCTCCCCGCTTCCACCGAAACGCGCGCGCTGGCCCACCAGTTGCGCCAATCTTTGCGGAAGCGCCGCTCAAGGCCCGCCGCGAAAGACAAGGCACTCTGGTCGTAGGCGTCGGTCGTCTCGTTGATGGCCCACGCCTCGCCCACCAACGCCTGATCCCGGATGCCGAAGGCCGGTTTACGGAACGAGGCGTTCAGCGACTGCGAGTCTTCAGAAATAGGGGCGGTCACGCGGAGCTGTTCCCCGCCGCCGAACAGGTTGCGGTTCTCCCACGCCCCGCGCACGCCGAAACCCGTATCCGTCGAATACTGCAAGCCGCCGCTCACGGTACGCGGCGGCGCATCGCGCACGGTAAGGCTTACCGGGGTGGTCCCGTCGCTCGTCATCCAGATCGGCATGTCAGAGCCAGCCGCCTTCTTCCCGGTTCCCCCCGCCGGAGGGTCTGCCGGAGGAGCCGGGGAAAGTGCATCGGAAGAATCCCCCAGAGGCAGCTCTGAAAAACCGGCCTCGGCAAGCGATCTGTCCGTCCACCCCGCCGCCTTCGCCTGTTCGGGAGAAAGGCGGGCGGGTTTCATATCTATGGCGCTGAACAGGCCGGTTTCCTGCAACGTGGTCCTGTATTCCCTCAACAGGTCGTCGTTCCAGTACTGCCCTTCAATCCACGGGCTCAGCTTGTTGAGATAATCCTCGTTGACCGCCGGAGCGCCGGGCGCATCGGGGTTGTCGGCCGGCCTGACGTTCTCTTCCTTGATCAGCACCGGCCCCATGCGCAGGAGCGGACCGGTTTTGATGAGCACGTCCGCTTCAAGGGTATGGGTGGAACGATCGATGATGTACCGGGCCTTGCCCTGTTCCGCGAGCGGATAGCCCGCCTTGCGCATGGCCGTCACCACCGAGGTAACGGCGTTGAGTACGGTCTGCGCCTCGGCGGGGCTTCCTTTGGCGAGCCCGAACGCTTCCAGCGTATCAGGAGCGTTTTCCATAAAATCGACGCCGCGGACGGACTCGGGCAAATCCTTGTCCACAGGTTCGCCTTCCGGCCCGGTGCGCTCGTAGCGCAGCTTCGTCGGCCCTATCACATACCGCTCGCCGGGCCTCAGCGTGATGGAGGCTTCCGGGGGCTGCGCCTCCCAATTGATGTGATGGCGCACCGTACCGTCATAGTACCCCTGCGAATGCAAAATCTTGCGGGCCGTTTCCACATCTTCGAGGGCCCGGCGCTCAAGCCCCACGCGGCTGTCGGGGAGATCGTCATGCAGCCAGACAAGCTGGCTGTTCTCCCGAAGTTCCGAAACAAGATCGCCGTTCTGCGGGTCGGACTGGAGCCTTACGCTGTAGCGTATCGTCTTTTTGGCGGGATTGGGAGCCTCATCGGTCATGGGCTGCAGCGTATCCTGCTTGTTCCCCGAACCGAAAAGGCAGCCGGACAACAGCAGACACAGGGCGAATCCCACTGCATACGCACGGATCGCCCCATTCCGGAAAACAGAACGGACAGCCTTGCGGCACCATGAACAAAGTACGGATACGAGCATGACGGCATAATGAATTCGGGAGCAACGGACGTCAAGATGATAATCTCCACGGGCAGGGGCGTGTCCCCCGCACAAACGGGTTTCCCTTTTCCATTTCCACTTTGGACCTTTCCCGTAATGGATTGCGTAAAAGAGGAAACTGGAGCCAACCCTTTGTCGACAAAAAAGATAAAGCCATTCTCCCCTCATAGCCTCCCTCACCGTCCAAGATTCTTTTTATATAAATATATCAATATATTAAAAAATATACTTTCGTTTTGCACAGTTTTTTCTCCCCGTTCTAAAAAAATCGTCTGTTTACTTATACTCAACAAAGGCTTAGACGCTTTAGAATAGCAAAAGCGTCTTTTCCGTTCGGGAAGCCGCGCTCGCCGGAGGAGGGCGGGTACGGTCACGACGCCGTAACCTTCGATTTGCAGGAGAATGAGTCCCGTGATGGAACAGTTGACCAAAATCGTGTCCGAAATCAATGGGTTTCTGTGGGGAATGTACTGCCTGATTCCGCTGTTGTGCGGCGTGGGCATTTACTTTACCCTGAAACTGGATTTCATCCAGATCCGCCGTTTCGGCCTTGCCGTTAAGTCGACATTCGGCGGACTGACCCTGCACGGCGAACGGGCCGGAAAGCAAGGCATGAGTTCTTTCCAGTCCCTCGCCACCGCCATCGCCGCGCAGGTGGGCACAGGAAACCTCGCGGGCGCTGCGACCGCCATCGCCATGGGCGGCCCCGGAGCCATCTTCTGGATGTGGATCGCGGCCTTCTTCGGCATGGCCACCATCTTCGCGGAAGCCGTGCTCGCCCAGACCTACAAGACCACGGACGATCAAGGCCATGTCACCGGCGGCCCCGCCTACTACATCTCAAAGGGCCTCGGCAGTAAAAAACTGGCGGCCTTTTTCTCCATCTCCATCATCATCGCGCTCGGGTTCATCGGCAATATGGTCCAGTCCAACTCCATCGCCGATGCCTTCCAGACCGCCTTTTCCCTGCCTCCGCTGCTCATAGGCGTAATCATCTCCGCGCTCGCCGCGTTCGTGTTCTTCGGCGGCATGGGGCGCATCGCCGCCTTTACCGAAAAGGTCGTGCCCATTATGGCGGCCCTCTACCTGCTCGGCGGGCTTATCGTCCTGTTAGCCAACGCCTCCCACATCATCCCGGCTTTGAAGATGGTCTTCGTGGGCGCGTTCGATCCCGCCGCCGCCACGGGCGGCATCATCGGCGCGAGCGTCAAGGAAGCCATGCGCTACGGCGTGGCGCGCGGCCTGTTCTCCAACGAGGCGGGCATGGGCTCCACCCCGCACGCCCATGCCGTCGCCAAGGTGAAGTATCCCGCCCAACAGGGCTTTGTCGCCATCATCGGCGTTTTCGTGGATACCTTTATCGTGCTGAATATGACAGCCTTCGTCATCTTCGTGACCAACTCCATCGACGGCTCCACCACCGGCATCGCTCTGACCCAGAAGGCTTTTGAAAGCGGCCTCGGGTCCTTTGGCATCACCTTTGTGGCAATCTGCCTGTTCTTCTTCGCTTTCTCGACCATCATCGGCTGGTATTTCTTCGGCGAACAGAACATCAAGTACCTGTTCGGCACCAAGGGCACGACGCCGTATCGCCTCATCGTCATGGGCTTCATCGTGCTTGGTTCCGTGCTGCAAGTGGACCTCGTGTGGGAGCTGGCCGACATGTTCAACGGCCTTATGGTCCTTCCCAACCTCATCGCCCTCATCGGGCTTTCCAAGATCGTCAGCATGGCGCTCAGAGACTACGACGCGAACAATCCCCGCTGACCCTCCCGCAGCCCAAACGCCAAAGCCCGCCGGACAACCGGCGGGCTTTTTGCATTGTTCCGCCCGGTTACGGGAGCGCATGAGAGTTTTCAACGCTAATTCATTATAATCATTGAAGACAACATCTGCCTGCCGCACACTGAAACCAGTTCAGGAGCATAACACCCTTCAGTGAGGATACAAGGAATGACACAGGAAGCCGCCAAAAAAGAACGCGTGGCCAAGGTTATTGAAGTGTTGAACAAGGCTCGGAGCATGGAACTGTATGCCGTGCATCAGTACATGAACCAGCACTACAATCTGGATGACCTGGACTATGGCGAATTCGCCAGCAAGATCAAATTGATCGCCATCGACGAAATGCGCCATGCCGAACAGTTTGCCGAACGCATCAAGGAATTGGGCGGCGAGCCGAACAGCGAGCTGTCTTCCAAGATCACGAAAGGGCAGAAGGTTATGGACGTATTCCCCTTCAACGTGAAGGTGGAAGACGACACCATCGAAACCTACAACAAGCTGCTGGAAACCTGTCGCACCAACGGCGACAGCGTGAGCGCCCGCCTGTTCGAACGTATCCTGGATGAAGAACAGGTCCACGACAATTATTTCTGCAACATGGCCAAACACATTGAAACGCTTGGGAATACCTATCTCTCCAAGATCGCGGGCAGTGACTCTCCCGAAATTCCGAGCCGCGGCTTCGTCGACGCCGAATAAGCCCTCTCCCCGGAGCGCCTTCATCCCCTCCGAAGGCGCTTCCTTCCATACCCCTCGCAAAGAGCCCGTGCCGATTGCTCCTCCTCGGCACGGGCTCTTTGTATTAATTGGAGGGTGAGGGGGAACCTTTCTGAAGAAAGGTTCCCCCTCCCTTCCCCACACCCCATCCCTCCCCATCCCAAGACTTTCGACGTTATCGAATCCCTGCTCGCAGTTGTTCTTTTCATGTCTTCTTTCGAACGATGTTGGATGATTGTTTCGTCTGTGGCATCGCTGTCGGCAGGAGGCTTTTTTTATGGATTCCCTTGAGGGTGGCGGGTTGCCGTGGAAAGGGGATGTTGGAGGTTCTCAGGGAAACGTCAATATTTATTGATGGTTGCTGGTGTTGCGGAAGGCCGGCTCCCCGGAAAGCAAAAAGCTTGCAAGGAATGAGGATTCAGGGAACAATATTCCCGAATCCTCATTTTTTCAGGAGCACGGAACCATGCGGCATTGGCTCTTCAAAAGCGAACCCGACTGCTATTCGTTTACCGATTTGGAAAACGCGCCCGGCCAGACCACAAGTTGGGACGGCGTGCGGAATTATCAGGCCCGCAACTTTATGCGCGACGACATGAAGAAGGGGGATTTGGGATTTTTCTACCACAGCGGCAAGAATCCTGAAATCGCCGGGATTGTGGAAATCGTGCGCGAAGGGCATCCCGATCTCACGGCGCAGGATCCTGAGGCCGGGCATTTCGATCCGAAAGCCACACCGGGCGATCCCCGCTGGTACATGGTGGATGTGAAGCTGGTGCGGCGATTCGAGCCGCCGGTTCCCCGCAGCCTGTTGCGGTTTGTCCCCGAGCTGGCGGGTATGGAGCTCATGAAGACCGGAAGCCGCCTTTCCGTACAGCCCGTGGAGGCCGAAGCCTATGCCGCCATCGTCAGGCTGGCGGACCAGCTCGCCGCGGACAAGGCGACGGGGCAAGAGGTGAAGGCATGAGCGAACTTTTGCATTCTCCCGATGCCGAGCTTGCCGCGCTGAAGGCCCGTGTCGCCCGTTTGGAGCGGCTGGAGGAGCAGGTCTATTTTCAGGATCGGACACTTTCCGCCCTCAACGAGGCGATCACGCTCCAGCAGAGGCAGCTGGACGATCTTCAAGGGCGTATGGAAGCCGTTGAGGAGAAGTTCCGTGAGCTTTGGGAGCTTGTCGGCAACGAAGGCGGTGAAGCGACCGTGCCCCCGCATTATATGAAGCTTGCATAGGTTTTGTTCGATTAGCCAAAAAGATTGGAGGGGGGAAGGAGGGCCTTTCTTCAGAAAGGCCCTCCTTCCCCCCTCCAAACCTTCCCCTTTCCTCCCCAAAGACTTTCGTCTTTATCGAATCCCCGTTGCAAGGGATTGCCAAAAAAGAAAAGCCTTCCCTGTTCTTGGGAAGGCTTTTTGCTGTCCGGGAAAGCCGATATGAGGGATTCGATAAGGCCAAAAGTCTTGGGAAAGGAGGGGGCGTGGGGGAGGGAAACCTTTCTCCAGAAAGGTTTCCCTCCCCCACATTTCTTCTTTTTCCCCTATTGTTTCACCGGAACCGTGGAGATCGCGTTGAAGGGCGAGCCGTCCACGAGGCGGCGGCTGACCGCGAGATAGACGAGCGTGTTGCGCTTGGCGTCCCAGATGCGGGTAACGCGGGTGGCCTTGAAAAAGACGGAGGTCGATTCACGAAACACGTTGGCCTGCTTGGGGAGCTTGGCGGGAATTTCGATAGGGCCGACCTGGCTGCACGAAATGGCGAAGTTGGACGGATCCTCGGCAAGCCCGAGCGAGCCGGAAACACCGCCGGTTTTGGCTTGGCTGATGTAACAGGCAACTCCCGGAATATCCGGATCGTTGAAGGCCGAAACGCAGACTTTGTGATTGGCTCCGAGCAGTTTCCATTCCGTGGTGACGCAGCCCACGTTTGAATCGTCCGCATGGGCGAAGGAGGGGAGGAGCAGGGAACAGAACAGGGCAAGGCAGGCGTATGTTTTGAGCATGGCGTTTTTCCTTTTGGTTTAGCAATCGGGAAGAGCGATGGCTCCCGCAATGTTGCGCAACGCGCCGGGCGTGAGCTCGCAGGCGAGCGTGTATTCACCGGGAACGCCGGGATAGGAGATGGACGCGACGGAATGGAATCCGAATCGGCCATAGTAGCCGGGATCGCCGATGAGCACGGCGGAAGAATGCCCCAGTGCGGCGGCCTTGGCGAGGGCCTCGCGGATGAGGGCCGCTCCGATGCCCTTGGCGCGCCATTCGAGCGCCACGGATAGCGGGGCGAGGAGCAGCGTGTCGAAGCAGCCGCCGTTTTCACGGATGGATGCTCCGGTCAGCATGATGTGACCGATGAGTACGCCGTCCTCTTCGGCGACAAGTTCCAGCTCGGGAATATAGTGCCCCTTCCGGAGTTTAAGGACGAAATCCTGTTCGTCGCCGTCGGAGACTTTCGCGGTCTGGAATGCCGTTTTGACAAGGGAATAGATGGCGTCGAAGTCTTCGGGCTTTGCTTGTCTGATGGTCATGGTAAGCCTCTGGAGGGCGGAACGTTTGTGGTTGGGGGCGGTAAAACGGACGGTTAGAATCTTTTTATTCCGTAATGTGCATTACTTCATGCAGTTTAAAAGGAAATCCGCTCTAGCTGGGGCGGCACCGTGATATCAGCGCTCCAGAACGCCGCCGAGCTGTTCCAGCTGCTTCTGTACATGCGCGTCGTAGCGGGAAACGTCGCTGCGGATTTTTTGCATCACGTCAAGGAACAGGCGCAGGTGCACGGACTGGTGGAACAGGCTTTCCAAAGCGGGGGCAAAGCCGCGCTTGACCTCGAACTCGTACGCCTTGCCCAGATCTTCGCGGACCACGGCGAGTTCCTGCCGGAGGGCGTCGCATACCCGCTCGGCGTATTCCTCGGCTTCGCGGCGGCGTTTGTCGAGGAAGGCGGCCTTGCGCTTATCCTCGCGCCCAAGGTGGTAGAGCAGGCCCGCGGTCCCGGCCACGGCCGCGAACACGGCCGCCGCGAGGGGGCTCGCTGCCGCCAGCGCGATAATGTTACCTGCGGTAACAAGTATCGAGATTGGCCCGAGCGCGGTGAGGCGGCCCACGGTGAGCCCGGTGGTGAACACAGCGAGGTTCTTCATGTGCCGGTGCGTCTGTACGAGGAAGTGCGTGGCCGTCGAGGAGCCGCCGTTCACTTCGCCCGGATCGTCTTGCAGGCCGTCGATATTGGAGCTCAGGCGGGCAAGGCATTCCTGCGAAAATTCGTCCATGCGCGCGGAAAAGAGGCGGAGCTTGTCTTCCCACGTGTGGAGGATGCCGCGCTGTTCGTCGAGGAATTCGTCCACGGCGCGCCGGGCGATGGCCCGGGCTTCGGTGGCGTCGAATTCCTTCCAGACGGAATCTTTGGCGAACTGATGCCCGAGATCCGCCACTTTGCGGTTCACGGCGTCCATGAGCCGCAGTACCAGCGTTTCATGGAACTTTTTCAGCGCCTTTTCCGTGGATTCGTCCCACGCGTCCAAGTCCTTGGCGGCGGCGTTCACGACCTGCCGGGCCTGCTCCAGCGAGGAGAGGGCGGAGGCGGAAAGCTGTTTGGCGTGCGCGTCCAGCATACCGAGCAGTTCGGGGTTCGGCAGGGATTCGCGGTACTCCTGCACATGCTGGCGGAGCCGTTCGCGGGCGGAGTCGGCAATCCGGGAGTAGGCTTCCGCGATTTTGTGGCGGTATGCCTCCTTGCCCGCGTCCCTGTCCATGATTTCCCGCAGGAGGGCAAGGAGCTGCTCAAGCTCTCCGCAGCCGGACACGGAACGCGACACTTTGGACAGCGTTTCCGAGAAGGCGGAACCTCCCCGGCAGCGTTCCTCGACGGCCTGTCGGGTATTGAGGGCCACGACACCGGCGAGTTCCACATGGCCGGAGCTCCGGCAGGCTTCGCGCAGCACGGTGCGCGCCTGTTCGCGGGCCGCTTCGAGGCTGGCGGCGCTGTTCAGGCGGTCGATGTTGGTCAGCACGCCGATGATGCTGACCGTGCGTCCGCTGCGGGCCAGCTTGCGGAGCAGGGACAGTTCGGAATGGGAGCCCGGATCGCGGGCGTCCATGACGAAGATGACGCAGTCCGCCTCAAGGCTTTCCTCGTAGGAAAGATAATCATGAAACTGATCGGTATCATTGAGGCCGGGCGTGTCCACGAGCACGACGCCCGCCCGGAGCGTGTCCAGCGGCAGGCCCACGCTGACGCGGGACACGAATCCTGAGAAACGCCCTTCAAGGCTGATGTAGTCGGACAGGTCGTCCCAGCAGGTGATGCCCGAAAGCAGCTTGCCGGGGATGAACGTGCCGTCGGACACACCCTTGCGGATGTGTTCGATTTTGCGGGTGAGCAGCAGGTTGTCCTGCTCGTTTTCGAGATAGTCCTCAAGCCGGGCGAACTGGCTGGAGTCGAGGAACCGCACGCTGTAGTCCGGGGCGTGGGCGTATTTGAATTCCACCACGGTGGCGGTTTCCGGCGTGGACTCGCGCACCGGGGACAGCTCTTGTCCGATGATCGCGTTGATGAGCGAGCTTTTGCCGCGTTTGCGTTCGCCCACGATGACGATCTTGAACGGCTGGCGGCGCAGCATCTTGCGGAAAATATACAGCTCTTCGCGCAGGTCCATGTCGTCGAGCGTCCACGCGATGCGGTCGAGCGAATTGGCGAAACGCTCCATATCGGCGTTGAACTGGCTTGTTTCGGGCGCGAACCAGCCCGCAATTTCCTTTCGGGAAGGCAGGACGTTGGTTGCCTTGCGGTAGAGTTCGCCGAGGCTTTCCCCGACGTTGAGCCCGAGGCCGATGCCCCGGCCCGCGCTGCGTTCGAGGCGGGACTTGCGGAAGGCCCATTCGATGTCGTTGACGAGCGACCGCGCCTTTTCGTCGATCCGTTCCTCCTGCCCCCCGATGCGGGAGAGCGCTTTCAGCATGGTGTCCACGAATGTGGAGGAAACCTTTTGGGCGTCGGCCTGGTTCGCCATGTCGCGGGCGATGTCGGCGGGATCGGACGGCGGGTTCAGGAGCGCGTAGTGGAGCTTGGCTTGCAGTTCGGCATGGAGGGCGCGTTCCCCGAAAATAGCCTGCGCCGCCTCCTGCACAAGCTGGTACTCCCGGTAGGTGAGCATGTCGTCCGTCGTGGCGACCGCCGCGAGCAACAGCAGGATGCGGTCGTTGAAGGAGTCGCCGGGGATCGGCTGGATGGGTTGGGGGAGCATGGACAGCATGGAGGCTGAGGTGGGACGGGAGGACATGGGGAGGCTCCTTTGCTGGTCGGTAAACGGCCCGTACCTTTTGTACCTAGCCGCAACGCCTTTTTTTTTCAATGGCCGGGAGGCGGCCCTGCGGGGCTCTAATCGCCTTGACTGAAATGGGATCAGCTTTACATATGATCAGTTAAGGCCGCGTGAAGAGTGAGGGCGGCCTTGCGCGCACAGACAGGCGTGTCTATGAGGAGGCTAAAGTATGAGTGTTGAATATAAGGATTATTACAAAATATTGGGTGTGGGGCGCGAAGCTTCCAAGGATGAAATCGCAAAAGCCTTCAAGAAGCTCGCCCGCAAGTACCACCCGGATCTCAACCCCGGAAACAAGGAATCCGAGGAAAAGTTCAAGGAAATAAACGAGGCGTACGAAGTTCTCAAAGACGAGCAGAAGCGGAAGATGTATGACCAGCTCGGACCCAACTGGCAGCAGGGCCAGCAGTTCGGCGGCAATCCGTTCGGCGGTGGCAACCCCTACGGAGGTGGTACGCGCTTCACGTTCAACGGGCAGGAATTCGGCGGTCAGGGTTTTGACGGCTCCGGGTTCAGCGACTTTTTCGAAACCCTGTTCGGCAGCCGTCAGGGCGGGAGCGCCGGCGGCCCGTTCAGCGGCTATACGTCCCGTCCGCAGCGGGGCCGCGACATCGAGGCCGATATTTCCATCACGCTTGAGGACGCCGTGAAGGGCGGCGAGCGCAGTCTTACGCTTGAGGGCGGGGACGGCACCAAGACCCTGAAAGTGAATATCCCCGCCGGGGTGAAGGACGGCGCCAAGCTCCGCCTTGCCGGTCAGGGCTATGATTCGCCCAACGGCGGGCCGAAGGGCGATCTGTATTTGAGGATACGTTTCGCGCCGCATTCGTTGTTCCATGTTGACGGTACGGACCTCACCTACGAGGTGCGGATCGCGCCGTGGGAAGCCGTGCTTGGGGCGAAGGTCAAAGTCCCCACCCTTGACGGGAACGTCGAGCTTTCCATTCCCGCCGGGACCGGAAGCGGGAAGAAGATGCGTCTGCGCGGCAAGGGCCTTGGCCCGGCGAAGTCGCGCGGCGATCTGTATGTGCGGGTCGGCATCGACGCGCCGAAGGATCTCACGCCGAAGCAGCGTGAACTGTGGGAAGCCCTTGCGGCGGAAAAATAGTGCCGCGTTCCGTTTTTGAAGGACAACGTCAGGGGAGATGATTGTATGGAACTTTTGCAGAATACAAAGGATGTGCCGAGCCGCTCGACCCTTATCGTCTGGGGCGAATTCCTGGAACTGACCGGGACGACCCCGGATCGCCTTTCCGAACTGATGGACATCGGGTGGCTCAAACCCACGCGCACGGCGGAAGCCGCATTGTTGTTCCGGCAGGATGACGTATACCGTATCCGCAAGCTTGAGCGGCTGTGCAGCGATTTCGAACTGCACACGCTCGGCGGCTCCATAGTAATGGACCTGCTGGACCGTATCGCAACATTAGAGTTGCGTATTCGTGAGTTGACAGATCGTTAGTACGCCTTATTGTTAGAGAGAAAGCGATAGTGATATCACTTTTGCAGTTGTGTTGCGTTCGGTCATTTTGTCTCGGGCGCCGCTGCTGCGCTACAACGCAATAGAGGTGAACCATTATGGATATCAACAGATTTACCGAAAAATCCCGTGAAGCGCTGACCACGGCGCAGGGGCTCGCCGCCCAGTACGGTCATCAGGAAGTGGACGCCGAGCATTTGGCGCTCGCTCTGGTGAATCAGGAAGACGGCTTTGTCCCCCGCGTTCTGGAGCGCGTCGGCGTCGCCCCCAAGGCGCTGGTCACGGCGCTGGAGGCGGTTCTGAAGAAGCGTCCTTCCGTGCGCGGGCCGGGCGCGGAAATGGGCACGATCACGATTTCGCAGCGGGTCGCCAAGGCTATCGCCAACGCCGAGGCTCTCGCCAAGCGTCTGCGTGACGAGTACGTCAGCGTGGAGCATATTTTTGCCGAACTGCTGCGCGAACCCGCCTCCACAGGGCTTGGTCAGGTCGCGGCGGATGCCGGCTTGTCCGCCGATAAGTTCACCGAGACGATGATGGCTGTCCGCGGCCCGCACCGCGTGACCTCCGCCAACCCCGAAGAGAGCTATGAGGCGCTCAGCAAGTACGGGCGCAACCTCGTCGAAGCCGCCAGCAAGGGCAAGCTCGACCCGGTGATCGGTCGTGACGCGGAAATCCGCCGCGTCATCCGCATCCTGTCGCGCCGCACGAAGAACAATCCCGTGCTCATCGGTGAGGCGGGCGTGGGCAAGACCGCCATCGCGGAGGGCCTCGCCTACCGCATCGTCAAGGGCGACGTCCCGGAAGGGCTCAAGAACAAGACCATTTTTGCGCTGGACATGGGCGCGCTCATTGCGGGCGCCAAGTACCGCGGCGAATTTGAGGAACGGCTCAAGGCTGTATTGTCCGAAGTGCAGAAATCCGAAGGGCAGATTATCCTGTTCATCGACGAGCTGCACACCATCGTGGGCGCGGGCAAGACCGACGGTGCGATGGACGCGGGCAACCTGCTGAAGCCGCTTCTGGCTCGCGGCGAGTTGCACTGCATCGGCGCGACGACCCTCGACGAGTACCGCAAGTACATCGAAAAGGACCCGGCGCTGGAACGCCGTTTCCAGACCGTGCTGGTGGAGGAGCCCTCCGTGGAGGACACCATTTCCATCCTGCGCGGCTTGAAGGAGCGGTTTGAGGTGCACCACGGCGTGCGCATCAGCGACTCCTCCATTGTGGAGGCGGTGGTGCTGTCCAACCGGTACATCACCGACCGTCAGCTTCCCGACAAGGCCATCGACCTGATCGACGAAGCAGCCGCCATGATCCGTACCGAAATCGACTCGCTGCCCACGGAACTGGACGAAGCCAACCGTAAGGTCATGCAGCTCGAAATCGAGCGCGAGGCCCTGCGCAAGGAAACCGATGACGCGTCCCGCGAGCGTCTGGAGAAGCTGGAGAACGAACTTCGCAACCTTCAGATGACGCAGGCCGAGCTCAAGGGCCAGTGGGAAAACGAGAAGGGCGTCATCAACGTCGTGCGCGATCTCAAAGGCGAGATCGAACAGACGCGCCTCGCCATTGAGGACGCGACCCGCCGCGGCGATTTGCAGACGGCGTCCGAACTCAAGTATGCGAAGCTGCCTGAGCTGGAAAAGCGTCTCCACGAAGCCGAAAACGGTCAGGAAGCGCCGCGCCTGCTCAAGCAGGAAGTACGCCCCGACGATGTGGCGGACATCGTGGCCCGCTGGACCGGCATTCCGGTCACGCGGCTGCTCCAGTCCGAACGCGACAAGCTCATCCATCTGCCTGACAAGCTCCATGAGCGCGTGATCGGGCAGGATGAGGCCGTGCAGGCCGTGTCCGACGCCGTGCTGCGTACCCGGGCCGGGCTGTCCGACCCTTCGCGCCCGCAGGGTTCGTTCATTTTCCTCGGCCCCACGGGTGTGGGCAAGACGGAGCTGTGCAAGGCGCTGGCCGAAGCGCTCTTTGACAGCGAAGAGAACATCGTGCGCCTCGACATGAGCGAGTACATGGAAAAGCATTCCGTGGCGCGGCTCATCGGTGCGCCTCCCGGCTATGTGGGCTACGACGAAGGCGGTCAGCTGACCGAAGCCGTGCGCCGCAAGCCCTACAGCGTCATCCTGTTCGACGAAATCGAAAAGGCGCATCCGGACGTGTTCAACACCCTGCTGCAGCTCCTCGACGACGGAAGGCTGACCGACAGCCAGGGCCGTACGGTGGACTTCCGCAACACCATCGTGATCATGACCTCGAACATCGGCTCGTACAGGATGCTCGACGGCATCAATCCGGACGGCTCGTTCGCCTCGGACGTGTACACGGAAGTCATGGGCGAACTGCGCCAGCACTTCAAGCCCGAGTTCCTGAACCGCGTGGACGAGACGGTGCTGTTCAAGCCGCTGCTCCCCGAGCAGATCGGTCAGATTATCGACCTCCAGCTGCGTCGGCTCCAGAAGCGGCTTGAGGAGCGCAAGATCGCGCTGGAACTGACCGAGGCCGCCCACGAGTTCATCGGGGATGCCGCCTACGATCCGCATTACGGGGCCCGTCCGCTCAAGCGGTACCTGCAGTCCCACGTCGAAACGCCGCTCGCCAAGTTCATCATCGGCGGGCAGGTGCGCGACGACCAGCGGGTGGTCATCGACGCCACCGAAGACGGATTGACCTTCGGCGTGAAGTCGGGCGATACCGTGCAGCCATTGCAATAAGATTCGGAAAAGGACGGAAGCGGAGGCGTTTCCGCTCCTTTCCTTTATGAACCTGAAAGGGCCATCAGCGGCGTTTGTCATGCTGATGGCCCTTTTCTTGACGGCGATACTCCGCTGGTCGGATGCGCCTATTGCTTTTCCACAATCCCGAACGTGCCGTCGTCGTTTGCCGTGACCTGCAGTGAAATGATGCCGCTTGTGTTGCGGGCGATATAATCCTTGCAGCCCCTGATCATCACGCTCAACACGCCGGAAATATCCTCGGAGTCGTGCGTAAGGTAGATGCTGGTGCTCCAGAGCTCTTTATTCGTTTTGCTGCTGGCGGCGCTCAGATGAAGGAAGATGTCGCACTCCGTGACTTCCTTGATTTCATCCTCATACCCGACCGTCCCGTAGGTTGGGGTCGTCGTGGTGGTTTTGGTATAGCGGCCCGTGGCCTTGTCATACGTGCCGTGGGTCTTTTCGACAGTCCCGGTTTGTCCGTAAATCGGTTTTTTGACGGTGATGTGCTTTGTGGATGTTTTGGCGGTGTAATCGATGGAAAGGAGTGCCGTGCCCCGGTTGCGGTCTTGTGTGAGCGTGAAGCCCGTTTCAGACAGGGTGTTTTTTACGTCCTGCTTGAGAAGCTGATAGGTGGGGTCGCTGTTTTGTTTTTTCGATGAGGCGATATAGTAGGTATACTGGTCATTGGGGTAGGCGTGCCCGTCGGTTTCGGAAATGACCCGCATGGAGTACTGGGGAGAGCAGCCCGCCAGCAGGAAAAGGGCGGCCAGCAGGAAGAGGCAGGGGCGCGGGGGGATCTTGGCTGTGCACATGGGCTTACTTCCTTTCTTTAAGGCTGAGTACGCCATCGTCGGATTCGCTGACGTCGAGCCATGTGTCGCCGGGAGTGGTTTGGGCGAGGTAATCCTTGGCGCCCATGACCATCATGTCCAGCATCTTGCGGTTGTCAAACGAGTTCCCGGTGTAGGTGACGATCGTTTCCCACATTTTTTTCTTCGTTTTGAGCGAATCGGCGGCAAGCAGCAGAACGATCTTGTTTTGGGCCACTTCCTTCTGGGTGTTCTTGTAGCCCGTAACGCCGTAGGCAGGGGTTGAAACGGATGTCCTGCTGGTTTTTCCCGTTAACGTGTTGATGTATTCCCCCGTACCTCTGGTTTCAACCCGCGTCACGCCGTAGACGGGTTCGGAAACGGTCGTCTGCCGGGCGACCGTTTGGCTCTTGTACCCCGCGAAAAGCACCGCTGTGGCATGGGGGAGGCTTTTGGTCACTTTCAGGCCCGCTTGGGGCAGGGCGCTTTCGAGGTTCCGCTTGAGTTCCAGAAAGACGAGATCGTCCTCTTGGCCCTTGACCGCCATGATATAGTAGACGTCCCCGATGCCGGCTTGGATGTCGCCGTTGGTGATGGCGTTGATTTTTATGGCGTACTGGTTGGCGACGCAGCCGGGGAGCAAAAGGCACGCCGCAAGCAGGGCGTACAGGCAGGACCGTGGAAACGTCATGGGTATGGCCTCCGGGGGAATGCGGCGTTGCCGCGTTGTCGAGCCTTGGCAGCCTCCGGAATTCCGCCTTGGGCGGGGTTTTGTTCCGGGAGGGCTTGGGGGTACGCTGCGGGGATGCCTTGGCGTCACCTGCGGCTGGGCGGGGCGCACGGGGCTCCGCCTTTGCGAAAGGCTTTCGCTCCTTACGCTCGGCCCCCTCTATCATCCTCTCATGCCTATGACAATCAGGCGGGGAGGGCGGCGTTTCCTCCGCGTTCTTTCTTGACAACCGCGCAACCTTGAAGCACAATTTTTCGATTACACTTTGGTGTGGATATATAAGGAGCCTGTCCATGAGCGATTACAAAAAGAGCCTGAATCTTCCCGATACATCCTTTCCCATGAAAGCCAATCTCACCCAGCGTGAACCCGAAATGCTGCGCTGGTGGGAAGAGAACAATATTTACGGAACCATGCTGGAAGCTTCGGGCAGCCGGGGCTCTTTTCGTCTGCACGATGGCCCGCCCTACGCCAACGGCCATCTGCATCTCGGCCATGCCCTGAACAAGATCCTCAAGGACATCACCATCAAGTCCCGCAACATTCAGGGGCAGCAGTCCGTGTATGTGCCCGGCTGGGACTGCCACGGCCTGCCCATCGAATTGAAGGTTGAGCACGAGCTTGGCGAAAAGAAAAAGGAAATGCCGCCGTATGCGGTACGCCGCCGCTGCCGCCAGTACGCGGACAAGTTCATCGATATCCAGCGCAAGGAATTCAAGCGCCTTGGCGTGCTCGGCGACTGGGAGCATCCCTACAAGACCATGCTCCCCGAATACGAGTCCGCCACGGCTACCGAACTGGCGAATTTCGTGGAGAAGGGCAATGTGGTCCGCAGCAAGAAGCCCATCTACTGGTGTTGCTCCTGCCAGACGGCGCTTGCCGAGGCCGAAGTGGAATATGCCGACCACAAGTCGCCGTCCATTTACGTCCGCTTCCCGTTGACCGACGGCAAGCTCAAGACGGTTTTCGAGAACGCCGACCCGTCCCGCGCCTATGTGATCATCTGGACCACGACCCCGTGGACCCTGCCGAGCAACATGGCCGTGGCGCTGCATCCCGAATTCGAATATTCGCTGGTCGAATATGAAGGCAGCCAGTACGTGCTCGCCACGGAACTCGTCGAAAGCGTCGCCAAGGCGTGCGGCTGGGACATGGACGGCGTGAAGAGCGTGGGGACCGCTACCGGGCAGCAGCTTGAACTCGTCAAGGCCCGCCATCCGTTCTACGACCGCGAGTCTCCGCTGATCCTCGGCGGCCATGTGACGCTTGATGCCGGTACCGGCTGCGTCCATACCGCTCCCGGACACGGCCGCGAGGACTACGAAGTCTGCCTCCAGTACGGCATCGACATCTATTCCCCGCTCAACGATCGCGGCGAATACCTCGACAGCGTGGAGTTTTTCGCCGGGCTGCAGGTGCAGAAGGCCAACCCCAATGTCATTGAGAAGGTCAAGGAAGTCGGCAACCTGATGGGGCAGGCCGACATCACGCACTCCTATCCGCATTGCTGGCGCTGCAAAAAGCCCGTCATCTTCCGCGCCACGACCCAGTGGTTCGTGAGCATGGAGGCCAACGGGCTGCGCCAGAAGGCGTTGAAGGCCATCCGCAACGACGTGGAATGGATCCCGAGCTGGGGCGAGGAACGCATCTACAACATGATCGAGCAGCGCCCCGACTGGTGCATTTCCCGCCAGCGTCTGTGGGGCGTGCCGATTCTGGCCCTGTTGTGCGAAGACTGCGGAGAGGCTTGGAACGATCCCGAATGGATGCGCGACATTGCCGCCCGGTTCGCCAAGCATCCCACCGGCTGCGACTACTGGTATGAAGCCGATATGAAGGACATCGTGCCCGAAGGGTTGAAGTGTCCCAAGTGCGGCGGCCAGCACTGGAAGCGCGAATCCGACATCCTCGACGTGTGGTTCGACTCCGGGACCAGCTTTGCGGCGGTGCTCGAAAAGCGCCCCGAATTGGGCTTCCCCGCCGACCTCTACCTTGAAGGCTCGGACCAGCACCGCGGCTGGTTCCACTCCTCGCTGCTCGCTTCCATCGGCACGCGCGGCGTCCCGCCCTACAAGGCGGTGCTCACGCACGGCTACGTGGTCGACGGCGAAGGCCGCAAGATGTCCAAGTCCATCGGCAACGGCATCGAGCTTGACGAGATCATCAGCAAGCACGGCGCGGAAATCATCCGCATGTGGGTGTCTTCCGTGGATTACCGTGAGGACGTGCGCATTTCGGCGGAAATCGTGAACCGCCTTGTGGACGCCTACCGCCGTATCCGCAACACCTGCCGCTACCTGCTCGGCAACCTGAACGACATCACGAAGGCCGACCTCGTGGACATGAAGGACATGGACCCGCTGGATCGCTATGCCCTCGACGTCGCCGCGCGCACGCACCAGCGCGTGCAGGACGCCTACCGGGACTACGAATTCCATAAGGTTTTCCATTCGCTGCACAACCTGTGCTCCACAGACTTGTCCGCGTTCTATCTGGACATCCTCAAGGATCGCCTGTACTCCTCCGCGCCCGCGAGCCGCGCCCGCCGTTCCGCCCAGACCGCGCTGTACCACATCCTGCTGATGCTCGTGCAGGACATGGCCCCGGTCCTGAGCTTCACGGCTGAGGAAGTGTTCCGCCACATCCCCGAAGCGCTGCACCCCGGCGCGAAGAGCGTGTTCGCCTTCCAGCTCATGGACGCGGAGGCCTTCCTGCTGGATGATGCTGGCCGCAAGCGTTGGGAGGCCGTGCTCGCCGCGCGTACCGAAGTGACCCGCGCCATCGAGCCGCTCCGCAAGGCCGGGACTGTGGGCCACGCGCTGGACACCGCCGTGACCCTGTACGCCTCGCCGGAACTGCTGGAAGTGCTCGGCGGCATCGGCACGGACCTGCGCGCCGTGTGCATCGTGTCCCAGCTCCATCTGGCTCCGCTTGCCGACGCGCCCGCCGATCTCGCTCAGGCCGACATTGCCGAATGCGGCAAGCTGGCCGTGAGCGTGGCCAAGGCCGTTGGCGAGAAGTGCGAGCGCTGCTGGATCTATAGTGACGAACTCGGTTCCGATCCCGAACACCCGACGCTGTGCCCCCGCTGCGCCGCCGTTATGAAGGAACTCGCATAGTGGCAGAGCCGGGCAAGGATACTCGTTATAGAGTTGTTTTGGGCGTCGGCGTCGGCGCGCTTGTGCTCGACCAGCTGACCAAGTTGTGGGTGATGGCGTCACTGCCCTATTATGGGGCGGTGACGGTCATCCCCGGCTTCTTTGATTTGGTCAATATCCGCAATCGTGGTGCCGCGTTCGGCTTCCTCAACCGGTCGGACATCGAATGGCAGTTTTGGCTGTTCTTCGCGGCTACGCTGGTTTCGGCGGGCGTGATCTTCATGCTCGCGCGCTCGGCGCAGCGCGGCGAAAAGCTGCTGTTCTGGGGGCTTGGCATGGTGCTCGGCGGAGCCGTGGGCAACCTTGTGGACCGCATCCGGTTCCGTGCCGTTGTGGATTTTCTGGATTTCTATGTCGGCCAGTGGCATTGGCCCGCGTTCAACGTGGCGGACATCGCCATCTGTTGCGGCGCGCTGCTCGTTTGCCTCAGCATGTGGCTGAAAGGTCCGTCCGGGAGGGCTTCGTGAGTCTGTTTTCGCTTGAATGGTGGCAGATTGCGCTGCTGTTTCTGCCCGCGTTGCTGAATTTGTGGGGCATCTGGCACGCCTTCAACCATACCTTTGAAACGCCGCTCGAGCGGGTGCTGTGGATGGTCGCGTGCGTGTTTGTTCCCGTCCTCGGCGGCGTGGCCTATGTGCTGTTTGGCTGGCGGCGTGCTCACTGACTTGAGTTCTCCCCGCAAAGGGCGTATCTTTATTATCCAAATCCTTCATTTCAGGGTAATACAATGAAAAAGCCGTATATCTTCCCCCTGCTTTTGGGCTCGCTCGTTCTGACCGGCTGTGCCAATGGCCAGATAGACGCCATGCAGATGCGTCTGAACCAGCAGGAGCAGCAGATCCGCCTTCTGAATAGCCAGCTTTCCGGCGTGCAGCCCGCACAGGCCGACACATGGGCGCAGGTTCAGTCCCTGCGTCAGGAGATGAGCGCCGTGAAAGGGCAGATCGACGACTTCAACAATGCGACGGCCGCTGCTGGCGGCCTTCCCGGTCTCGCCCAGCGCGTGAACAACCATGAGGCCGCGTTGCAGGCCATCGCCACGCAGTTCGGCATGGAACTGCCCGTGGCCGCCGCTCCGGGCGCTCCCGGAGCTGCTCCCTCCGCGCCCGGTATGCCCGACTCCACCGCCGCGGCTCCCGTGCCCGCCGCGCCTGCCATGCAGCCGCAGCAGGCGGCCGCTCCCGCCCCGCAGCAGGCCGCCCCGCAGACGCAGGCTCAGGGCGACATCGCCAAAGCTCTCTACGACAACGGCGTGCAGTCGTTCAACGCCCGCAACTACAAGCAGGCCCTCAAGTCCTTCTCGGATTTCACGGACACGTACGGCAAGCACAAGCTCGTTTCCAACGCGTGGTTCTGGCGCGGCGAGTGCAATTACCAGCTTGGGAACTTCCCGGCCGCCGCACTGGATTACGAACAGGTCATCTCCAAGTATGGCTCCAGCGGGAAGGCCGCTTCCGCGTACCTGAAGCAGGGGATGTGCTTCATCAAGGCCGGGAAGAAGGACGCCGCCAAGGTCCGCTTGCAGGAACTCATCAAGAAATTCCCCAAGTCGCCTGAAGCGACCCGCGCTACGCAGCTCATGAAAGACAACAAGATGTAGGAAGCGTCATGAGCCAAGAAACCAAGCCCTACCGTACCAATGTGCATCTGACGTTTCCCCCGGCCATTTCGGGGGCGCCGTTGGTCTGCAACCTGACCCGGCTGTTTGACCTTGATTTCAACATCAGCACCGCCCAGATCACGCCGCGGCAGGAAGGTTTTTTGACTCTCGAACTGTCGGGCTCACGCGATGCCTGCGACAAGGGGATCGGCTACCTGCGGGAGAAGGGCGTACTGGTTTCGCCCGTGGCGCAGCGGATCTGGCATAATGAGGACAAGTGTATGCAATGCGGCATGTGCACGGCTCTGTGCCCGTCCTCCGCGCTGACCGTCGACATCAAAACGCGCCTTCTTGCATTCGACAAGGAAAAGTGTACAGTATGCGCGCGCTGCATCCGTATTTGCCCCGTCGGGGCTATGCAGATGGATGCTCCTGAAGAGGGTGTTCTGACCGAATGACGCCTCTGAGGACCTATAGCTCAGTTGGTAGAGCCACCGGCTCATAACCGGTCCGTCCTAGGTTCAAGTCCTAGTGGGTCCACCATATATATGAATGGGTTACGAAAGCAGTTTCGTAACCCGTTTTTTTGTTTCAAGCTTTCTACCCCGTGTCTCCGTGTGGAGGGGGAAGGCATGAGGGGCTCTGCCGGTTCGGGAATTTGAGCATCCCGCGAGAGTGAGAACGGCATAGCGGACAATGCCTTTATCCGATAGGTACTTTTGTTTGTAGCGGGATGAGTCGGTGGGGAGCGTGCGTTTTTCGGAAATTATTCCCATTCCTTCAGTCTGCGCCAGAGCGTGGATCGGCTGATGCCGAGCCGCAGGGCCGCCTGCTTCCGGTTGCCTCCGCATTCCTTCAAAGCCCGTAACACGGCGGAGCGTTCCACGTCTTGCAGCGGAGCGTTGGGCGTCTCTTCAGCTGGCTGTATCGCCTGAGGGGGACGGCGGACAAACGGGCGGCAGCTTCCCATCGCATCCGCAAGTATTTTGTCCGTGATCGTCCGCCCCGGCGAAATGACGATGGCCCGTTCCAAGACGTTGGCAAGCTGGCGGACATTGCCGGGCCAGTCGATGGTTCTGAGCTGTTCAACCGCTTCTTCGGAGAGCGGTTCAATGATGCGGTGCAGCGCTTTGCTTTTTTTGCGGACGATGAAGTTGGCGAGGCGCCGCAAATCACCGATCCGTTCCTTGAGGGGAGGCAATTCCAGAATGAGGACGGCAAGCCGGTAATACAGGTCTTCACGGAATGTTCCCTTTTCGACGAGTTCCATCAGATCCTTGTTGGTCGCCGCGATGACCCGGACATCCACGGGCGTGATCTTGTCGTCGCCGACACGTGACACTTCTTTTTCCTGAAGCACCCGCAGCAGCCGGGGCTGGAGCGAAGGGGCCATTTCACTGACCTCATCAAGAAAGATGGTGCCCGTGTTCGCCATCTCGAACAGTCCGGTTTTGCCGCCCGCCCTAGCTCCGGTGAAGGCCCCGCTCACATATCCGAATAGTTCGCTTTCCAGCAGGCTTTCCGGCAGGGCCGCGCAGTTCACGGCTACGAACGGGTTCCCGGCCCGGCGGCTCGCGTTGTGGATGCTCTGGGCGAAAAGTTCTTTGCCCGTTCCGGTCTTGCCGTAGATGAGGACCGTGCTGTCCACGCGCGCGTAGGTTTCCGCCCGTTCCTTGACCCGCTGCATGGCTTCGGATGTCCCGATGACGTCCGTGAACGAGTTCTTGGCGAAATGCCCAGAAGCGATGATCGCCTTGCGGAGTTTCTGCTCCATATTCTGGATATTATGGACTTCCTGAATAGTGACCACCGCGCCCTTGCTGTCTCCGTTCACCCTGATGGGCACGCTGGTCACGGAAAGCAGGTTGTTGCCGAGCTGACAAGGGTCTCCGGTGTGTTCCTCGCCGGTTTGCAGGGTATCCTGTACGCTCGGCGCGGACAGGAACTGGCGGATGGGGCGCCCGATGACGGCTTGCCGTTCCAGCCCGAACAGGCCCTGCGCATTGCGGTTGATCTCGGTGATCCGTCCCTCCTCATCGAGGCCGATGATGCCTTCGCTGATGGAGTCGAGGAGCGCATTGATGGTTCCAAGCCGGAGATCCTTTTCCTTATGAAGCCGGACAATCCGGATGCTCTCCTCAATGGCGTCGTAGATGACGCGTTTTTCCATGTCTATATGCACACCGTGGGCTCCGGCTTCCCGCGCCGCGTTGACCACGGGAGAGCCGCCGACGAAAGCCCCGACGCCGTTTTTAACGAGCCGCGCGATCCGGGGACGGATTTCATCAAGGCTGTCCACGGTTTCGATGAGCAGCGGCGACTTGAAAAAATCCCGCACCTGCACGGCATTGTAGATGAACGACTCGAACCCCACGATGGCGACCGAAGGGGAATATTCCAGAGCCGTGGTGATGGCGTGGACAAGATCGAAATTCGTATACCGGATTTCGAGGATATGCGCCTGGACGCGGCGTTTGAGCAGGCTTGCCGTCCCCCCGTTGCTCACGATGACCTTGGTGCCGTTTTTTTCGATGGAGGCGTTCGCCAAGCGGACGGCGTCGTCCATGACGGCTTCGTGGACGAGAAACTGTTGTCCCGTCCGCGCGAAGACCTCAAGGATGGTCTTGATGATGGGCTTGCTTGGCGAAAGAAACAGGATGTCTTCTTTGGCGATATCCATGATCGGCTCCGGTGGCGCCGTCGGGCGGCGGAATGTCTCATGACACATGTTGTGAAACATCCTCTTGTTTCAAAAAGAAACGTCTATGGCAAGCCACGCACGCCGCAATAGTTTGAAAAAAGGATTGGCTGATTTCTATTCCCTTTATATGATATAAATTTTTTTAGGAAAAAAGATGAATGTCTGTTGATGGCTCCACCCACATAGCAGGAAAATGTTTCAAGCTGTGAAAAGTGCGAGTGCATTGAGCAGGAACATCCTGTCTTCATTTGAGAAAAGAACGAATACCCACAGCCGGAGCCTTGATTGCTTGCGCGCTTTCCGGGGAGGGCGCCGTGCGTTGCGGGCGATGGGGGATATTTCTTTTTTCCTGAGAATCAAACGGGCTAGGAGGCACTGCCGCCGCGTTTGGCACCAAACGGACAATACGGTTGGGCGCATTGGTATGTGAATTGCTCAAAGGAGGCTATTCATCAACGTATTGCGGACGGAGTGCCCCTTATGAAGATTGTCGTTCTGGAACCTATCCATGCGGAAGCCATGCGATTGCTGCGCGGAGAAGCGGAAGTCGTCGCATGGGATGACCCAGCGAAACACGACTGGTCGGATGCCGATGCGGTCATTGTACGCGCCGCCACGGTGACGCGGGAGCAGATCGCCGCCGCGCCGAAACTGAAGGTTATCGGGAAGCATGGGATAGGCGTCAACGCCATTGACGTGGCGGCAGCCCGCGAACGCGGCATTGCCGTCGTCTATACGCCGCAGGGCAACGTGAATTCCGTGGCGGAACTTGTCATCTCCATGATGCTCGCCGTGAGCCGCAACCTGTTCCCCGGTATGGCGGCCATCCGTGAAGGGGGTGCCCGGATTGCCCCGCCTGAGCAAACGGGTCTGGAACTGTCCGGAAAGGCGCTCGGCCTTGTGGGGTTCGGGCACATCGGTTCACGGGTGGCGGCCATTGCCCGCGAAGGCTTCGGGATGGATGTGCATGTTTTTGATCCCTATCTTGCTCCGGACAGGGTGCCGTCCGGCGTGGCCCTCCACCCGACCCTTGAGGAGCTGCTGGGACTCGCGGACTACATCAGCGTCAGTGTGCCGCTTACGGCGTCCACACGCGGGCTCATCGGCGCGGCGCAGCTTGCCTGCTGCAAGAAGACGGCGGTGCTCGTCAATACGGCGCGCGGCGGCGTTGTGGATGAAGCGGCCCTGTACGAGGCGCTTGCCGAGGGCAGGCTGTTCGGCGCGGCTTGCGATGTGTTCGAGCAGGAGCCGCCCTCCGCCGAAAACCCGCTTTTTTCCCTTCCCTGTTTCATCGGTTCGCTGCATATCGGAGCGAACACGGAGGAGGCGCTGATCCGTGTCGGCCGCACCGTCGCCTCCGATGTCCTCGCCGTCCTGAACGGCAGGGAGCCGCGTTTTCCCTATGGGCAGTGATTTCCCTGCGGGCCTGAGCCCGTCGGGTTTTCGTCAAGATATCATGAGGAGTTATGGAAATGACTGACGCCGTTCACGCTACGGAACCGCACGATGCCCACAAACTGGCCGAAGCCAAAAAAGCCACGGCAGCAGCCGCGTTTGGAACCTTCCTCGAATATTATGATTTTTCCGTTTATGGCTATTGTGCCGCGCGTATGTCCGCGGAATTCTTTCCGAGCGACAACCCGACCGTCTCGCTTCTGTCCACGCTGGCCGTATTCGGCCTTGCTTTCATTGTCCGTCCTCTCGGCGGGTTGTTCTTCGGGCGCATCGGCGACCGGTACGGCCGCAAGGTTTCGCTCCTCGCCACTGTTATCCTGATCGGCCTTGCCTGTACCGCCATCGGCTGTTTGCCGGTTTACTCGGAAATCGGCATCATGGCGCCTATCCTGCTGATCCTCTGCCGCATCCTGCAAGGTTTTTCCGCCGGAGGGGAAATCGGCAGCGCGGCTTCCTACATCAGGGAATGGGCCCCGCCGTCCAGACAGGCCCTGTACCTTTCCTTCGTGCCGAGCGTCGCCAACTTCGGCAAGGCGGCAGCAGCCGGACTCGCCGGGCTCACAGCCTATCTCTTTGCGGGGGAGCAGGCCTCGTGGGCATGGCGCGTGCCTTTCCTCATGGCCTTGCCTCTGATGCTCGGCTGCCTCTATCTCCGACTGAAGATCGAGGACACCCCGGACTTCAAGCAGATGAAGGCCAGCGGCAAACTTTCCAAGGCGCCGGTACGGGAACTTCTCTCCGCCTATCCCGCGTCTCTTGCCAAGCTGTTCATGTTCTCGCTCGTGCAGAACGTCGGCACCTACTGCGGTACGGTCTATGTCGCCATCTATCTGCGCACCGTCCTCAAGATGCCCGCGGCGGAGGTGGGATTCATCGTGCTCATCGCCGTAACCTGTGCGGCCCTGTTCATTCCCGTCTTCGGGATCATGACCGACCGCATCGGCGCGACCAAGACCCTCGTGGGCTGCTATGTCTGCTATATCGTCCTGAGCTATCCTTGCTATGCGCTGATGGGCGGCTCGTTCTCCATGACGGTGCTGGCTCTTGTTGTGACCATGATTCCCTATGCGCTCTGTCAGGCCGGTTCCTACTCCATGTATCCGGAACTCCTCCCTCCCAAGGTCCGCAGTACGGGCGTCTCCTTCGGCCACAGCATGGGTGCCGTGCTTGGCGGCGCGACAACGCCTTTCCTTGCGACGTGGCTCATCTCCGCCTTCAACGACATCATGATCCCGACCTATATCCTCATGTTCACCGGGGCCATCGGGCTGCTCAACCTCATGTGCCTCAAGAAGGCCGATCCCGCTGAAGGCCGCCGGTTCCGCTGAAATCCCGTCGGGGCGCTGCTGCCTCGGCTTTCCCCTCTGATGCGATAAGGAGTTTTCCCATGCAATTGTTCGACTGCACGCTGCGCGACGGCGGCAATGTCCTCGGCAACGGTTTTCCTGCGGACCTCACGGTCATGATGATCGACGGCCTGATCCGCAACGGCATCCGTTTCATCGAATACGGCAATGCCAGCGGCATGGGCGCATATGAAGGCGACGGCAAGAGCGCGCCGCTGACGGACGCCGAGTACCTTGATCTCGCCGCGCCGTTCCTCGGCAAGGCGGAACTCGGCATGTTCGTGGGCGTCAAGCACGCCACCGAACCGAATGTCGCTCTTGCCGCTGAGAAGGGCCTCGATTTTCTGCGTATCGGAGCCAATGCCGGTGATGGCGAAAAGGCCCGGGAAGGCATCGGGCTGGTAAAGAAACATGGCCTGACCGCCTGTTTTTCGCTCATGAAGGCGTATGTCCTGCCTCCCGACGCATTAGCGGACGAAGCCAGACGGCTTGAGGACATGGGGCTCGACTTCATCACCATCATGGATTCCGCCGGGACCATGAGTCCGGACGAGGTGAAGGCCTATGTATCCCGGATGGTGCGGCGCGTGTCCATTCCCGTCGGCTTCCACGGGCACAACAACCTCGGCCTGTCGGTCGCCAATGCCGTGGCCGCCTACCGAGAGGGTGCGGAAATCATCGACTGCGGGCTCATGGGCATGGCCCGCAGCGCGGGAAACCTCGCTACGGAAATGGCTGTGGCCGTGTTTGAACGGCTCGGCATCCGCACGGCGGATATGTATGGGCTTCTCGCCTTCATCAACGACGAGCTTGCTCCGGCCATGAAGGAGCACGGTTACAGACCCGCCGTATCTCCGCTGGATCTGACGTTCGGCTATGCGGGATGCCATTCTTCCTTCACTAAAATGCTTGATGAAGTGGCGCGGGAATACGGCGTGGATCTGTACCGCCTTGTCGTCTCCGTTTCCGAGGCCGACCGCAAGAATCCCTCCCTCGAACTGGCGCGGGAAAAGGCGCAGGAGCTGAAACGGCGCTGCGCATAACCCTGCCGTCTTCCTCCACGAGGGAGCGTTCCCCCAAAAGGCGGGAAGTGTCGAGTCCTCCCCCCGGACGAGGCGCTTCTCGTTTTTGGGGTGGCAGCCTGATTCCGTACACGAGGGGCAGAGTATTGTTCAGCTTATTCCGTGCCGCTCGTTCCACCCCATGCCAAATGGAAAGCCTCCCTCTGTCTTCAGGGGAGGCTTTCCGTCTCATTCGCTGCGGGCAGTACCGTTATCGCTCCACTGAGAGTTTTTTCGTGCGGAGATAGGCTTCGGCGGCGAGGGCGGCTATGGTGCCGTCGCTATTTCCTGAGCCTGCGGATGGGCGTTGGAGCCGAGATTGTCCTCGTCGAGGGCGTCTTCCTTGAACTGGTAGAAGTCGGAATAGAAGCCTTGCGTCTGGTCCGTGTTCCCGTTTTCGGAGTCGTGCGAATTCCGGAGCCAGTGGATAGAGGTACCGGCTCGCTTTGCCAGCGCGGAAGCGGTAAAATACCATGTCGGTTTTCCGGGAAGGGCTATTCGCCATCCCCCAATGCGACGGCTCCCGTCTTGTGATAGACCATATAGGCGGGGAACAGCGCGCACAAGGAGCCGAGCGCGAAGGAAGCGGCGGCAAAGGAACCTTCGGCGAGGGTAAGTTGCGGGGAGAGCATGATCCCGGTCTGGCGGAACGTGAGCAGCGCCGCGCCTTCGGAAAGGCCCCAGCCGAACAGCAGGCCCGCCAGCGTGCCCACGGCGATGCTGGCGCTGACCACGCACCAGACGCTGAGCACCAGATAGGCGCGCGGCGCGCCGAGCACACGCAGCGTGCCGAGCATCCGTTTGCGCATGGATACCGCCATCCCACCGACCAGCATGACCCCGCACAGGGCCACGAACTGCGCGGCATAGGCCATGCCGGTCATGATGTCGCGCATGTCGCCGAGGGTGGCGAACAACGCGGTCAGCACCTCGCCGGTAAAGACGCCCTGCATGTTCACCGGCCTGCCGCCAGCATCCGAGACGGTCGCCGTCTGCCAAAAGGCCCGCAGGCGGTAGGCGGCGGCGATGCTTTCGGGCTTGACGACCACGGCGGAAACGCCGGGCAGTGGGGACCCCTTCCTTTCAAAGAGATGTCCGAGGGGCAGCCCATGCCCCGCATCGGGAAGCGCATCGTGGACGGACCAGACCGATTCGATGGGAATGAGGATGGCGTTGTCCCACGGCGTGCCCGTTTCCGGCAGGCGGCCTACGGCCTTGTAGCGGACATGCCCGTGTTCGTTGTGGGATGCGGAGACCTGCCCGTGCATGGGGGAAAACGTCTCTCCGAGCCGCAGGGGGACACCCGCGCCGAGCACGGCTTCGTCCTGCGCGGCAAAGGCTCTGCCTTCCGCGAGCCTCCGTTTGCCGCCGAGCGTGACCATATCCGTGGTCGTCCCCACCAGCGGGGACGCGTTCCAGCGGTCGCCGAAGGCCAGCGGCGCGGCCCAGACGACGCCTTCCTGCGTCAGGATTTCCGAAACGGCGCTCCCCGGAACCAGCGGCAGTGACTGCGGGCGCAGATAGACCGCCCCGAGCATGAGCTGTACGCTGCTGCCCTGTGCGCCCACCAGCAGGTCGAAAGCGTCGCCCGCCCGAGCCGTGCCCTGCCGTACCGCCCGTTCGGTCATGCTGACCCCGACGCCGAGGCTGAGGGACAGCGCGAGGACCAGCGACAGGGCAAGGATACCCCCGAAGGAGCGGCGCAGTTCGCCTTTGATCAGCATCAACGGATTCATGCCGCCTCCCGTACAATGCCCCGGTTGAGATCGAGCACCCGGTCCATGTTTGCCAGTACGGCATCATCATGGCTCACGACGAGGAGCGTGCTGTCCAGCGTCCGGGCGTACCCGGAGAGCAGCAGGGTCACCTGCCCGGTGTTGGCTTCGTCAAGGCTTGCCGTGGGTTCGTCCGCCAGAATGATGCCCGGTTTGAGCAGCACGGCCCGCGCAATGGCGACCCTCTGCTTTTCTCCACGCGACAGCGCCCGCACTTTCCGGGTGGGGCAGACATGCATGTGTTCGAGCAGGCCGCGCCCGCGCCGGATCAAGGCTTCCGGGATGCGCCATCCGGTGAAGGTGGCGGGCAGGAGTACGTTTTCCAGTGCTTCCAGCTCAGGGAAAAGCTGGAAGTCCTGAAAGATGAAACCGATATGTTGCCCGCGCCAGCGATCGCGTTCGTGTTCGGGCAGCGCGCCGGGCACGGCCGCGCCCCAGCGTACGGTTCCCCTGTCCGGAAGCACAAGCCCGCTCACGACGTTGAGGAGCGAGCTTTTCCCGGAGCCCGATGCGCCCCGGATGCCGACGTGTTCGCCGGATGTTACTTTAAGGTACGGTATGTCAAGAACCGTCCGCCTCCGCCCGCCTTCGGGAAAGGTGAGGAGGATATCCTGAAGTTCCAGCCCGTTCATACAAGATCCTTGGTTGGACGTAGGTTACAGCTTGCGGAAACGGGCGTCCCGCAGCCTGAGCTGGCTGATGAATCCGGTATCCGCATCGCGGTGCGATCCGATTTCCAGCATGCCCTCCACCTCAATGGTGGCGTTGTTCTGGACGAAGCTCTGGTTGGAGGAAAGGTAGACGACAAGGATGTTGTCGGGCCAGTCCGCGTCTGACTGGCAGAACGGGCACAGGGCCACGGGTTCGCGTGTGAGCACGAAGAAGGCGGCCTCGGCCTTGAGCGGCGGGGCCATGAAGCCTTTGATCGTGACGCGCTGCCCGGAGAGGCCCTTTACCTTGTCGGAAAACTGGAGCCCAAGGACGCCGCCCCCGCTGTAGAGTTCGTCAAACGAGAGTTCCGGCGTCGCCGCTTTCACCGTACCCGTCAGGCAGAGCAGGGCAAAGAAGAGGAGGAGCAGTTTTTTCATGGATGGTTCCTGTGGAAAAAGGGAAAAGGAGGGGAGGGTGCTTCGGCAGGAAGCGCCCTCCCCTAGGCTTGTCTTTTCCTACTTATTCCCGAGCGCGAGGGCTTCGGACATGATGCGGAAGACTTCCGTGCTGTTCATGAAGCCCCGGAAGGCGTCGGCATGAGGGCCGCGCGCGCCGACCACAAGGTCGTCGATGGAGTGGACGCCGGTGGATTCGGTGCGGGGCAGGTTGCCGATACGGAGCTGCGCGCCGGGCACATCCTTGTAGGCGGCATTGGCGATGTAATGCCCCTTCTCATCCTTGACGGACGGGACGAAGGGGCCGTCCATCTTCGGGCGGTAGGTTTCGTAATAGTCGGGATAGTTGCCGATGAACACCGCGAGGCGCTTGGACACGTTCACGTCGTCGGGGTAACCGTCGCCGTTTTCGTCCTTATAGGCGGGATAACCGGCTTCGGCGTAGATACCCACCTTGTCGCGCATGAGCTCGCCGGGCAGGTTGTCGTCCACGGTGCCGATGACGCTGATGGAGTGGGTATGGTCGCCGGTGACGATGAGCAGGGTGTCGGGGTTCTTGTCGCAGAATTCCTGCGCAATGGCGACGACCTTGTCGAACATGATGGTGTCGTAGACGGCGCGTTCCCAGTCGAGCGGGTGGCTGTACTTGTCCACGAGGCCCGCTTCAAGCATCAGGAAAAAGCCTTCGGGGTTCTTGGAAAGCACGGAAAGGGCGGCCCGCATGGAGTCGGTGAGATCGGGCTGATCCGGGAACTTGGACACGGTCCCTTTCTTGAGGAACTTGCGGTCCAGCACGCCGTCCATGTTGCCGGTATGGAACAAGCCGAGCAGCTTGTCGGGGTTGCCCTTCACGGCCTTGGAGAGTTCGGTGTTGGACGTGGCGAGGGCATAGCCTTCCTTCTGGAACATTTCGACGTAGTTCTTGTCGTCCTTGCGCTTGGAGCCGGGGACGTTCTGAGGCAGGAAGTAGGCGGATCCGCCGCCGATGATGACGTCGGGCTTCACGCTGTAGAACATATCCACGATTTCGGCCTTGTCGGCGCGGCGGCGGGTATGCCCGACCACGGAAGCCGGGGTCGCGTCCTCGATTTCGGCGTCCGAAACCACGCCGATGGATTTGCCGGTCGTGCGGCGGAGCAGTTCGGCGATGGTTTCCTGTCTGGGATCGTCCAGCGAGTCGGGGGTGCGGTCGGCGTAGACGCCGAGGGCGTTCACGCTGGACTTGTGCCCGGTCATGTAGGCGGAGGCGGTGTTGGCGGAGTCGGCGGCGATGGAATCCACGCTGCATGTGCCGAGCATAGCGGTGTAGGGCAGGGTGTCCATCGACAGCTTGCCGTTGTACATGCCGTTGGTCACGCCTTTGGACATGAGGCGGGCGCTCGTGCGGTGGCCCATGCTCAGACCGTCGGCGATGAGCAGGATGACGTTCTTGGCGACGGGGTTGTCGGGGGTGCCGTACACGTCCCAGTTGGCGGAGGCTTTCCCGGTGGGGCTCTCCACCGTCACCTTGTACTGTCCGGGCTTGAGCGAAGCGCCGCGCAGCAGCAGGGCGGATCCGTCGGCGCCCTTTTCCTTGGCGATGAATTCGGGTTTTGCGCCCAGAACGGCCTTGGCGTCCTGCCCGTTGATCAGGACTTTGGCGTCCTTTTCGGCGAGCTGGCCATCAAATTCCACCTTGAAGTCGAAACGGCTCCCGCCCAGGAAGCGGGCCGTATCCACCGGATAGATGCTCGGCGCGGCTTCCGCGACGCCGGAGAAAAGCAGGGCGCCCAGCAGGGCGGGAATGATGCGTGTGTTCATGAAATATCCCTTTGTTGAGAAAAACTGTGAAAATCAGGTGCGCACGAGTTCGGCGACTTCGGCGGTCAATCCATCCAGCCCCTTGGTGCTGTACGCGCCGTAAAGCTGCATGGCGGTCTTTTGCGAAAGCACGTAGTTGCGGAACTGGTTGAAGGGCTTCTTGGTCAGATCGGCTTCCTTGATGCCATAGGAGCGGACGGCGACCTGCTTGAGGGCGTCCACGGTCCACTGGGCGGCGGGTACGCTGAGCACCCAGTCATGGTCGGCGAGGTGGGTGACGAAGCCTTCCATACGGCGGGGCATGGGCAGGGTTTTGCCGTCCTTTTCCACAAGCCCGGCCTTGACGGCGTCCTTGCCGTTGATGATGGCGGCGGCCTTCAGCCAGCCCACTACCAGTTGCTCGGACGCGGCGGCACCGGGGTGATCGTGGGCACAGGCCTGCGCTACGCACAGCTCGGGGGACAGGCCGCGCCGCAAGCTTTCGGCGATGCTGAGGACGTGGTGTTCGCCGGTGGCGGCAAGGGGCTCTTCTTTGCGGCAGGTCCCAT
>ENA-ORSX01000271-ORSX01000271.1-human-gut-metagenome-genome-assembly--contig:-NODE-271-length-63378-cov-15.362443_pt1 | contig 63378 bp, 63 predicted proteins | sample MGYA00241904_ERZ509172 | MGnify/ENA primary metagenome ERZ509172 (study PRJEB26280, sample SAMEA2338795) | human gut metagenome | biome: human gut; feature: human-associated habitat; material: faeces... | reverse complement strand
TAGAGCGTTTGGCTACGGACCAAAAGGTCGGGGGTTCGAATCCTCTCGCCCACGTAGAAAACCCTTGCAAGGATTTCCTTGCAAGGGTTTTTTCTGTATCAGCTTACAGTTTGTGACACAATAAAGAGATTAAAGGATGAGAGAAAATGAGAAAAAAGACTTACGTAAAAGGGATTGTGCTTGCTCTGCTTGCCGGAATTTTATGGGGGATTACCGGACCGCTTGGACAGTATCTTTTTGATGAGAAAACAATTACTCCGGAATGGCTGGTTACTTGCCGGTTGATCGCATCGGGATCAGTGATCCTGCTTGGATTGTTTCTGAAGAGACGTCTGGAAATATTTACGATATGGAAGGATAAGAAAGATGCCCTGCATATGATCATTTACAGTGTGGCAGGAATGATGGCAGTTCAGTACAGCTTCTTTATTGCTGTGGAGGCATCAAATGGAGGAACTGCAACAGTGCTTCAATATACGAATCCGGTCATGATTATTTTATATCTGGCATTTTTTAAAAAGGTACGCCCAAAGGCGAAGGAAACACTGGCAGTGCTTCTTGCGCTTGGGGGAATCTTCCTGTTGTCTACGAATGGAAATCTTCATACGCTTGTTATTACGCCGAAGGGACTCTTTATGGGGCTTCTGTGTGCGGTATTTACCTGCTTTTATTCCATTCTGCCGGGAAGATTGATGGAGAAGTATGATGAAGTTATTGTGTGTGGCTGGTCCATGTTTATCGGAGGGATTGCATTGGCAATCTGGAAACAGCCGTGGGGAGCCGGTGCGGGAGCGGATCTTGAAGTGTGGGGATTATTTGCCGTGCTTGTATTCTTTGGAACGGTAATCCCGTTCATTTCTTCTTTGAAAGCAATCATGCTGTCCGGTCCCATGTATGCCAACGTGTTGGCAAGTATTGAGCCGGTGATAGCCTCTGTTTTGACATTTATATTTTTGGGAACAACATTTGGGGGATTTGAGCTTCTTGGATTTTGCTTTATTATTTTGACAATTATTATCTTGTCTCTGAATAAGAAAGAGGAAGCGTAACCGATAAAATTGTGTTACAATGAGTGCAGAATAATTTTTAGAATCATTCTTATATGAGAACGGAAAATGAAGAGGTGATTAGATGGCAAAATATGTGATGGCGCTGGATGCGGGGACAACCAGCAACCGTTGTATTCTGTTTAATGAAAAAGGAGAGATCGTCAGTCTTGCACAGAAGGAATTTACACAGTATTTTCCACAGCCGGGCTGGGTGGAGCATGATGCTTCGGAGATCTGGTCAACACAGCTTGGAGTGGCAGTAGAAGCAATGAGCAAGGTTGGCGCAGATGCGGAAGATATTGTTGCGATCGGTATTACGAACCAGAGAGAAACAGTAGTTGTCTGGGACAAAGAGACGGGAGAGCCAATCTGTCCGGCGATCGTGTGGCAGTGCAGAAGAACAGCGGAATATTGTGATTCTTTGAAGGAACGGGGACTTACGGAAATGATCCGAAAGAAAACGGGACTGATTATTGACGCATATTTTTCAGGAACAAAGATCAAATGGATTCTGGAACATGTAGACGGAGCGGCACAAAGAGCGGAAAAAGGGGAACTTCTCTTTGGAACGATTGAGACATGGCTGATCTGGAAACTGACAAAGGGACGGGTTCATGTGACGGATTATTCCAATGCGTCAAGGACAATGCTTTTTAATATCAATACGCTGAAATGGGATGAGGAGATATTAGAATTGCTTGGAATTCCAATGTCTATGCTCCCGGAAGCAAAGCCTTCAAGCTGTGTATATGGTTATGCGGACGCCTCTTATTTTGGCGGAGAGATTCCGATCGGCGGTGCTGCGGGAGATCAGCAGTCTGCCCTGTTTGGACAGACCTGTTTCCAACCGGGAGAAGCGAAGAATACCTATGGAACAGGGTGCTTCCTTTTGATGAACACCGGGGAGAAGCCGGTATTTTCCGACAATGGACTGGTAACGACGATTGCATGGGGATTGGATGGAAAAGTGAACTATGCGCTGGAAGGTTCTATTTTTGTGGCAGGAGCAGCAATCCAATGGCTGAGGGATGAGCTGCGTCTCATTGATTCTTCTGCGGATTCAGAGTATATGGCTCAGAAGGTCAGGGATTCCAACGGATGTTATGTAGTTCCTGCATTTACCGGACTGGGAGCACCGTATTGGGATCAGTACGCGAGGGGGACAATTGTAGGGCTTACGAGAGGTGTGAATAAATATCACATAATCCGTGCTACCCTTGAGTCTATTGCGTATCAAGTCTGTGATGTGCTAAATGCAATGGAAGCGGATTCCGGAATTTCATTGAGTTCTCTGAAAGTAGACGGAGGCGCAAGCGCCAACAATTTCCTTATGCAGACACAGGCGGATCTCATTGGAGCGCCGGTAAAGCGGCCGTGCTGTATAGAGACGACAGCGATGGGGGCAGCATATCTTGCAGGACTTTCTGTCGGATATTGGAAGAATAAAGAAGATGTGCTGAAGAACTGGGCAGTAGACCGGACGATGGAACCTTCGATCACGCAGGAAGAACGAAAACAGCGGATTAAAGGATGGAAAAAAGCAGTAAAATATGCCTTTGACTGGGCGAGAGAAGAGGAAGAATAATTTCGATATGGAACAGGTAAAATTAACATGTCAGGTATGTGAAAATCATTGTGCACTGGAGGCAGAAGTAGAAGACGGTGAGGTCATGGATGTGATGGGAAATAGATGTCTGAAAGGCTTCTCCTATGCGCAGAGAGCGGTCACAGAGCTTATGGAAGAAGAACGATAATTTTTGTAGATGTTTTTTATGTGTAATTTTCTATATATAATGCACATAAAAATGAGTTTTTGGTAGACATTTCTGTGAAAACGTAATAAAATAGCTTTATTGAGGTTGTTTATATGGAAGTGAGCAACAAAGAAGGGAGATAAGTTACATGAAAGGAAATGTTATTGTAGGACAGTCAGGAGGACCTACTGCGGCAATCAACTCAAGTCTTGCAGGAGTGTACCGTACAGCAAAAGACCGTGGAGCGAAAAAAGTATATGGAATGCTTCATGGAATTCAGGGATTGATGCAGGAGAAATATATTGACCTGTCAGATCATATTAAGACAGAATTGGATGCAGAGTTATTAAAGAGAACACCGGCTGCATTTCTTGGTTCCTGTCGTTATAAACTGCCGGAGATCCACGAGGACCGCGAAGTTTATGACAAGATTTTTGAGATTTTAAATAAACTTGAGATCGAAGCTTTTATTTATATCGGTGGAAACGATTCTATGGATACGATTAAAAAGTTGTCTGATTATGCTATCATTACCGGACACCCGACAAGATTTATCGGATGCCCGAAGACGATTGACAATGATTTGGCACTTACGGATCACACACCGGGATATGGAAGCGCTGCAAAATATATCGGTACTTCTATGAAAGAGATCATCCGTGACAGCTTCTGTTTGGAGTACAGCAAAGGACTTGTTACGATTGTGGAAGTTATGGGACGTAATGCAGGCTGGCTGACCGGTGCGTCTGCACTTGCAGAAGGAGAGGATTGTGAAGGACCGGATATGATCTATATGCCGGAGCTTTCATTTGACGTTGTGAATTTCCGTGACAGAGTAGCATCACTGCTGGAAAAGAAGACTTCTGTTGTAGTTGCAGTTTCCGAAGGTATCTGTACTGCAGATGGAAAATATGTATGTGAGCTTGGAAACAGTGTGGATTTTGTGGATGCGTTTGGTCATAAGCAGTTATCAGGAACCGCAGCATATCTTGCAAATTATATTGCAGGAGAGCTTGGATGTAAGACACGTGCGATTGAACTGAGTACGCTTCAGAGAGCGGCATCTCACTGTTCTTCTCGTGTGGATATTCTGGAAGCTTATCAGGTTGGCGGTGCGGCGGTAAAAGCGGCAGATGAAGGAGACAGCGGCAAGATGGTTGTTCTTCAGAGATTATCCGATGATCCGTATCAGTGCGGAACAGAAGTAAAGGATGTACACAAGATTGCCAATGATGAGAAGCTTGTGCCAAGAGAATGGGTGAATGAAGACGGAACTTATGTGACAGGAGAATTTGTGTCCTATGTAAGACCGTTAATCCAAGGCGATGTGTCACCGGTTATGGTAGATGGTATTCCGAGACACCTGTATACTCCAAGAGAGTTAAGCGAGAGATAATCAAGGGCGCTGTTTAAAGATCATTGAAAATGAAGAGGAAGAAAGCGGACTGCGGAAGCAGTCTGCTTTTTTGCGATTTTCAACATATTTTCACCCACTTTTTTGTGCATTTTTTTCATCTGAAATTCCTTGCATTTTTGGTGTGTATAACGTAAGATAAAAGCACTCTATCATTCTAAAGAGTCTTGTTTATTCCTTTTGTTTTTATCAGAGAAGTCCTGAATATTTCCTGTGAAAGTTGTTAGTAACTAATGAATCGACATCGTTTTTATTTAAGAAGGAGTGGTGAATGTGGCAGCGAAAGACAGTTATGATGTGCTGCGTTTGATCGGGCATGGAAAGAATAGTTATGTCAGCTCGGAAAATGTAATGGGAACGCCGCTGATCTATTGGCTGAAATATCATCCGCATCTGGAAAAAGAAAGGCTGTTTCAATGGATGCGTGTGATTGCTGAACAGTTGGAGCAGTTTCACAAATGCAGAGGAAAGCCCTGTTATCAATATGTGAATCCGTATAGCGTGATTGTAACGGAGGAAAAAGAACTGTATTTTCTTGATCTCGGAGCAGAATCCAATGAAGAGATGCTTCGGAAAATGCAGCAGCGGAGTGTGCGGGAATATTTTCTTCCAAGGGAAGATGCGTATTATCAAAGAGCCAGTATAGCACTTGATATTTATGGAATCGGAAAGACCTATCAGTATTTGTTGTCTGAGACGGAACAGGAACCGCCGCTTACAAAAAGAGAAATCATAAAACTTCAAAAACTCATTTCAAAATGTCTGGATAGACATTCAAAGCAAGTATTTCAAAAAGTATCAGATATTCAAAAATATATTCCAGAATGTAAAAAAACAGAGCACAGGAAGAACAAAATATTTCCTGCAGTAACCTTATTGGCAGTAGTTTCAGCTGTCATTTTCCTATCTGCCGGAAAGGGACAGGAAGTGGTGAAGAGCAAGTCGGAGAACGAGGGCGGACAGGCGGTACAAGAGCTGGATGAAAAGGGAAAAGAGAGAGGATTAGAATTTGAACTTGCACTTCTTTATTTTCTGAAACTTCAAGATTATGAAGAAAGCATTCGAATTTTACATCAGATGAAAGGAGAACCGGCGGCAGAAAATTTAGAAGTAATTGTAAGAAGTCTCGGTGGCGGAATGGTTTCGGAACAGGAACTTCGGGAGGCGCTTCGTGAATTTGAAAAAGAACTGGAGGGGAATAACCTGTCAGAAAAAGAAAGGTGTAATTACTATGAATGTCTTTTGAGAGGATATGCACAGCTTACCGGAGAAGAAGACAAGAAGGAACTTTTGCGGTTGGGACAGGCATATGAAAGGATCGCGGAAGAAGTTCCGGCAGAGCTATTGGCGAATATGGCGGATGCCAATGAAAAATGTGGACAATATGAGGAGGCTCTGCGGATTTACGAAAGAGTGATGGAACAGACAGAGGATCATAGGGAGAAAGAAGTGCTCTATGAGAGAGAGGCGCAAGTGGCTGTGTCCGCAGATATGCCGGAGAAAGGACTGGAAATTTTGAGAAAGGGAATTCAAGAACTCCCGGAATCGTTGGAATTAAGAATTGCTTATTTAAAGCAACAATGTGAGGACCGTTCGATTGAACGAGCTGTTTGTATGGCGGAAATCGAAGAAGTGATCAAAGAACTGCCGGCGATTTTGGAAGAGAAACAGTTTCAAAAATTGATGAAAGAGTATGGATTTCGTGTGGAGGGAGGAAAAGTATGGGAAGAAAATTAAAGACATGGACATTGTTGGCTATTATTTTGGCGCTGATCTATGTACAGCAGGCGCCGGATATTTATGCGGAAAGCGCCGATAGAGACCCAAAAGAAGAGGTGGAGACACCCCAAGAGCCGGAGACACCGCAAGAACCGGAGACACCCCAAGAGCCGGAGACGCCAGCAGAACCGATAGTTTTGTATCAGATAGAGATTCCAAAAGAAGACGGAGAACACGGCTGGTATAAGACACGACCGGAGATAAAACTTCGTCACATGGGAAGCCGCGGGGTAACAAAATATAAAGTATCCGCGGGAGAAGAAGTGTGGAAAGAAGGAATATTAGAGGAGAAAGACGAAGAGGTTTTATTAAAAAAAGATCTGTTTCGAGATGGAAAGAGTTCGTTGTCTGTCTGGATGGAGGATGAAGATGGAAAACTGGTGGAAAATAGTACGCTGGAGAAAGAGATAAAGGTTGATACAATAGCTCCCCAATTCGAAATGACAGCGTCTGCCGGTTTTGCAGTGTGGTATCAAAAAGAAGCAAAGCTTCATGTAAGAGGAATGGATAGAGAAAGTGGGATTCAGGAGATTGCATGCTATGTAGATGGAGTGTACGAGGGGAAGAAAAAGGCGGTGGAAGGAGAGTTTGTTATTCAGAAACCATCCGCAGGCGGAAAATCTCATACCGTGACAATTATTGTAAAAGATCAGGCGGGAAATCAGAACAGTCAGATTGAAGAACTGTATATTGATCAAATGGCGCCGAGGGTGAAGATTGGCGGCGCGGAAGCGTATATGATCACGAGCAGACCAGTGACAGCTGTGTATGAAATTGAAGAAGAAAATTTGCTGAGTGAAGCCATTGCAGAGACGCAGTGGGAAGATGTAGAGGGAAAGAAGACCAAGATGGAAGCGTCGGAATGGGAGGAGACAAAAAGCGGAAAAAAAGGGACGCAGACGTTGACGGAAGACGGAATCTATCAGATACGCGTAAAGGCGAAGGACCGTGCAGGATACGAGGCGGAAGATCACAGACAGATTATCATTGATAAAGCGAACCCGGTCATTGGATATGTGGACGATCTTCAGGGGAAGTATTTAAAAAGCTTCATGTGGAATTATTTGAAAGAAGAATTGATACAGGATTTTACAACCTATACTTACGGGATTAAGCTGGATGGAAATCTGTATCAGATGGGGAAAAAGATAGAAACAGAAGGGAGACATCTTCTGGAAGTGCAAGCCGTTGATGCAGCCGGAAATGAAGCGGTGGCGAAAGCAGAATTTGTAATTGATCACACGAAACCGGAGATTGTCTTTTCGAATGTGGAGGAAGGAAATGAGTATGAAGAGAAATGTGTGTGCAAGGTGGAACTTAGAAATGCAGAGGATGCAATCCAGAGAGTACAGATTAATGGAGAAGACCAGAAGATTGATGCCGGAAGTGCTTCCTTTCAATGTACGCTCCAGGTTCATCAGGATTATGAGGTAGAAGTGACAGCGGTAGATCAGGCGGGAAATACGGCACAAGAGAGTATCGTATTCAAAGTCGTTCCAAAGAAAAATATCTTTCAGAAAATAGCAGAACCTGTTGTGCAAAAGCTAAACAAAGAAGAAGGAAAGAAGCAGGAGAATATGAATGATGGAGAGAAAAAAACAAAAAAAGACCGGTGGAAGGAACCGATGCTCTGTCTGGTTATCCTTTCCTTCGCTGTGGCAGCAGGAGGATGGTATATCAGAAAAGGTCATAGACCGGAATGAGAATGTGCCAGAGCACATTCTCATTCTTCAATAGTTTAGGGCAAGATTATGTCCCATGCTATGTTTTACGGATTATTTTAAAAACAGATGAATCAGCTTTTCGTTGATCTTTCGATAGGGCTGATATCGCATCGGAAGATCCAACCATGTTTTCTTATCTACAATACTTTTATAGTGAGAAAATGTGCGGAATCCGTCTTTTCCGTGATAAGAACCCATACCGCTCTCGCCGAATCCTCCGAATCCCATTTCACTGGTGGCAAGGTGGATGATCGTATCGTTGATACATCCTCCGCCGAATCCACATCGGGCAGTTACTTTTCTTGCCGCTGTTTTATCAGATGTAAAGACATAAAGAGCCAGCGGGTGAGGCATGGAATTGATTTTGTGGATTGCCTGATCAAGAGAGTCATAGGTCAAAATCGGAAGTATAGGACCGAAGATTTCTTCCTGCATGACCGCATCGTCAAAGGTTACATGATCCATGACGGTCGGTTCGATTTTCAGTGTTGTACGATCACATTTTCCACCGAAGACAACCTTGGAGGAATCTATCAGTTTTGTAATACGGTCAAAATGCTTTTCATTGATAATCTTTCCATAATTTTTGTTTGTCAGCGGCTCAGACCGGAACTGTCTTTTTATCTGGCGTTTGATTTCGGCAAGCAGCTGGTCCTTGATCTTGCGGTCGCAGTAAATATAATCGGGGGCTACGCAGGTTTGCCCGCAATTTAAATATTTGCCGAACACAATTCTTCTGGCAGCCAGCTTGATGTTTGCGCTTTCTTCTACGATGCAGGGACTCTTGCCGCCGAGCTCTAATGTGACAGGAGTTAAATGTGCCGCTGCATGGCGCATGACTTCTTTTCCTACGGTCTGGCTTCCGGTAAAGAAAATATAATCAAAATGTTCATTTAACAGACAGGTGTTTTCTGCCCGTCCGCCTGTAATGACAGCGACATAACGTGTATCGAAGCATTCTTCGATCATAGACTGGATGACGGCGCTTGTGTAAGGTGAGTAGGCGCTTGGCTTTAGAACAACGGTATTGCCGGCAGCTAAAGCGTCTATCAGAGGATCAATAGTCAGAAGAAAAGGATAATTCCACGGGCTCATAATCAAAGCTACTCCGTAAGGAGACGGTTTTTTAAAACTTCTGGAGTGAAATTGTGCCAGTGGTGTGAGGACGTTCTTCTCTTTTGCAAAAGAGCGGATGTGTTTCAGCATGTATGTAATCTCGCTTAGTACAAGACCGGTTTCGCACATATAGCTCTCAAAATCACTTTTCCCAAGATCTTTTCGGATAGCCTTCCCGATTTCTGCCTCATGTGTAAGAATGTAAGACTGTATTTTTTTTAGCGCTTCGATTCGATGAGACAGTGGGAGAGTGGCGCCGGTATAAAAATAAGTTCTCTGATTTTCAACGATTTGTCGAATTTCTATTTCAGTCATAGCGTAGATCATCCTTTCTGTTATGATTCGGAAGTTTTAGAAGAAGAGTCAGGAGAAGTTGTATCTTCTTCCATCAGCATATAATAAAACTTTTCCAATTCCCCGGCATTCATAAGAACAGGAACCGGATAGAGTGGATTTGCTTCTTTATCGGCATAATGTGAAAGCTTTGGAATATCTTCTTCCCGGATATCAGGAACAGTATTTCCGATTCCAAAACGTTTCTTCATAGCCTTAATCTCATCGATGAAGGCATAGGCTGCCTGCGCACAGGGGGTTCCTTTTTCGGCAATTCCTGCGGCAACTGCCAGTTTGGCAAGTTTTTTGTAAATGGTTTCCCCGTATTCTTCCAGGACATGTGGAAGAAGGATTGCATTTGCAAGTCCGTGAGGAATGTTATACTGCCCGCCCAGTGAATGAGCAACAGCGTGTACATATCCAACGTAAGATTTTGTAAAGGCACATCCGGCATAGTAAGAAGCGTGCAGCATATTTCTTCGGGCATCTACATTTGTGCCGTCTGTATAAGCAGTGTCGATATTTTCAAAAATCAACTTTACTGCAAGCAAAGCATCTTTTCGTGTTCCGTAAGTGGTAGATCTTCCGATATAAGCCTCCACGGCATGTGTAAGTGCATCCATTCCGGTTGTAGCAGTGATAAATGGAGGCAGGCTTACGGTCACTTTAGGATCTAAGACAGCATATTTCGGAATGAGCGGAAAATCGTTAATCGCATATTTGTAACGAGTTTGGGCATCTGTGATCACGGCGGCAAGAGTGGTTTCGCTTCCGGTTCCGGCAGTGGTTGGAACCGCCATGAGCAGTGGGAGCTTTTTGTGTACCTTTAAGATTCCTTTCATTTTCGCCAGAGATTGTTTTGGCTTTGCGATTTTTGCCCCCACGGCTTTCGCACAGTCTATACTGGAACCGCCTCCAAAGCCGATGATGCAGTCGCAACCGCGCAAGTGGTAGAGCTCGAGTGCTTCTGCAACGTTAGTGGTAGTAGGATTGGCAACGGTCTTATCGTATATGGTATAGGAGATGCCAGAGTTACAGAGCGAATGTTCCAGACGTTTTGTCAGTCCAAGCTTCGTAATCTGTGCATCGGTAATGAGAAGTACGCTGCTGCATCCTTCCTGCTGTATAATCTCAGGAAGTTTTTTTACACTGCCGACAATCTTAGGAGTCCGATAAGGAAGAAAGGGCAATGCGATTTTTAAGGCTGTCTGAAAGGTTCGGCAATAAATTGATTTTAGTGTATGCATTCTTATGTTTCCTCGCTATATGAATCTAAATTAGTACAGAGTTTCTGTAAGTTATCTGAAATAGTAAATAAAGTGCGATAGAAGATCGCGCGATCTTCGGGCGTAATGTTTTGGCTCGCCTTATCTACGGCTTCGGCTATGAGAAGATTCACCTTTTCGGCGCATTGAATGCCGAGATTCGTCAGAATAGCTTTGGCACGATATTTTTTGGTTTCAGAAGAAGGAATATAATTAAGATATCCGTTTTTTTCAAGGTCTGTCAGTGTACGTGAGATTCCAGCCTTATCTTCCTGACAGAGATTGCAGAGATCGGAAGCAGTCAGTCCATCAGGGTGTGCGGCAAGAAAATAAATACACATAACGTGAGTTCCTTTTAAGCCGAGAGTTCCCATGTAATATTTTTTGATCTTCTGCACATTTTTGTGTATGCGGGCGACGCCGGTGGTCAATTTTTCAAAACGATCATCCAATGAAATACACCTTCTTTCTGTAAGATGTTGATTAATCAACAAAATTATAAAATGAATATAACAGCAAGGAAAATATTTGTCAATCTTACGAAGCACATTTTTCTATACGAATCTGCAGTTCAGTAATGTGTTCCCGCACATCTTCAGACTGGTGAATATCTACCCACAGTAATTCGAGAACAGGGCCTTTTAGTATCAGATCATGGGTGGCAGCATAGTCAAGGAGCTTCGGGAAATAGGTCTGATGCTGGTGAGAATCTCCGTGATAGCTAATGGACAGATAATGACCGGCATCTAAGACGGAGCTTCCGTTGCGGTCGATGATAAAGACACCCTCATAGTCCTGATACAATGCCTGTTTTGCTTTCGCAAGCGGAAGAAGTGATCCGATTCGATTATTTCCGATAATGTAAAGATTGTTTTTATCTTTGTTCAGAAGCTGTTTGATCAGCATATCCATCTCTTCGTCTGTGTGGAAGGGGTGTGGGATGATGTGGCAGCTTCTTTTAGGAAATTCTTTTTCTACTACATTGCCAATGGGTTGTATTTCTGCTTCATATAGTGTGTTTAAGCGCTCAGACACATTTTCTCGCAATTGTGTTAAGGTTTGAATGTGAGTGTCGATAATAGACAGCTCTTCGTTTAACAGCTCTTTGGTTGAAGCAACGCTGCGGGAACGGATGTAGGAAGCGATTTTTTCCATGGGAAAGTTCAGCTTTCTCAGGTCGCGGATAACATTCAGACGCCAGAGGTCATTGAGTCCGTACATGCGATACCCGTTTTCCCCTCGAGTCGGATTTAACAGACCGAGTTCTTCGTAGTAGCGGAGAGAATCAGGACCGATCTGATAGAGCTTTGAGATTTCACCGATTTTGTAAAATTGTTTCATAGAGCATTTCTCCTATCATAAAACATTTAATATGAAAAACATCTTGACCTTAGTATTATACCAAGGTTTATAGTAAAGGTGTGAAAAAAATAAGATGTAAAGCGAGGTTTTATTGTGAGGCTGGAAGGAAAGTCTTTAAAAAGTGATTTTTTCAAATTTATTATTCCATCGATCATTGCGCAGTTGGTATTTTCTTTGTATACCATGGTGGATGGTATTTTCGTGGCGCGTGGAGTATCTGAGGTGGCGCTGACTGCGGTGAATATCTCTATGCCGTTCAGTGTGGGGATGTTCTCGATTTCATTATTGTTCGCAGTGGGAAATTCTACGATTGTAGCAATTCTTTTGGGACAGGGCGAACATAAGAAGGCAAATCAGGTATTTACGCAGAATATTGTACTTTTGTGTGTGATTTCCGTGCTGGTGACAGTCGTTGTTCTTGTCTTTTTGGAACCATTTGCAAGATTTTTAGGAGCTACGGACAGCATTCTTTCTTATGCCAAGGATTACATTGGGACAATTGCTCCGTTTTCGCTGGCTTACATGCTGTCATATTCTTTTGAGACGTTGATTAAGACAGACGGATATCCGAAGCTTGCAACAATTTATGTTACAACCGGTGCAGTTTTAAATTGTATTTTGGATTATCTCATGGTCATGGTGTGGGACTGGGGAGTAAAAGGAGCTGCTTTTGCAACCGGACTTTCGCAGGCAGCAGTCATTTTTCTCTACCTTTGGCACTTCTTGGGACCGAAAGGTTCGATTAAATTTACAAAATTCCAATTTGATGTATCGACTATTTTCCGACAGATCCGAAATGGAATGTCCTCTGGTGTGACAGAGTTTTCGGGAGGAATTATTATCTTCTTCTTCAATCAGGCAATTTTGAGGTTCATTTCTGAGGATGCACTGGTAAGTTATACGATTATTTCTTATGTCAATACAATTGTGGTAATGTCCATGACTGGTATTGCGCAGGGGTCACAGCCATTGATCAGTTATTATTTCGGTAAAGGCGAACCGAAAAAGTACAGAAAACTTTTAAAGTATGGCATATTGTCGGCAGCAGTATTTTCGGTTGTAGTGACAGCCGGATGTTATGCCGGGGCGTCAGGAATCGTCGGTATTTTCCTCGACGGGGAGAATCCGGCACTTAGCGTATATTCTATAAAAGTATTTCGCATCTTTATTCTGTCTTTCCTGCTGGCAGGCTATAATGTAGTTATCGGCGGATATTTCGCATCGATTGAAAAGGCGGGATTTGCTACATTTATTTCATTAACGCGAAGTCTGATCGCGCTGGTCGGATGTATGATGTTGCTGATTGCGGTGCTTGGAGGGGAAGGAATCTGGTGGTCGCCGCTGATGGCAGAGGCGGTATGCCTTGTATTTTCGATGTTAATGCTGAAGAGAAGCTTTGCAAAACAGCGAAAAAATTAGCGGGAATGCAGCTTTAAAGTAAGCACGATTGCAGCAGAGAAAAAAGAGAAAACAAAGAAAAAACAAAGAAAATAAAAAAAATGCAAAAAAGGGCTTGATTTTTAGCGAAAAGGTGTTATAATAACATTTGTTCGCTAGAAAACATTGCGGAATGGTGTAATGGTAGCACAGCAGACTCTGACTCTGTTAGTAGGGGTTCAAATCCCTTTTCCGTAGTTCCTTGGCAGGGGCGCCGGATGCTTGTACATTTGAGCGTCCGGCTAATTTTATCGGAGTGTGGCTCAGCTTGGTAGAGCGCTACGTTCGGGACGTAGAGGTCGCGTGTTCGAATCACGTCACTCCGACTGAAACTAATGAATACCACAAAGCTTGAAAATGCGAGTTTTGTGGTATTTTTTATTCCCAATAATTTCTTGAAAAAATCAAAAATCCGTTTCTTTTCTCGTGGTACTAAAAGCTATAAAAGAATGTATTTGTGTATCAGTGTGTCCTAGCCAGTATTGTGGTTTTTTGACATCCCATCCTTTGTTGATCAACATAGAGGCACAACTGCGTCGAAGATTATGCAATGTGATTTCAGGTCTGTCAAATGAACTTGTTACTTTTTTGAATAATTTTGAAATGTAGCCAGATTATATGGATGTCCATCTTCCTATGTGAAAATATATCCGTCGCGGTTCCAATAATCGGATTTACCCCACGCATGTTTGCGTAAGTAACGACAGCATACATCGTAATTGGGGTAAACCCGGTTCTTCCCTTATCTGAACAATTGGCTAACAAGCCAGAAAAATTTAAATCCATTACTTTTTTAGGGTATAGACTGGATCGTCGACAGGTAAACACAATTTGAAGAAACGGAAATTAATTTTCTGTTGTCCTAATTCAAAAAAATCGTTAATAATCTTGTTTTAGCATAGTTTCATTATAGCGTGGAACGGAGAAGAGATGGTTGTTGTTAGCCATCTTTTTCTCTTTTTGTGGAAAAATTCCAGGGGCAGATTTGACTCGTACGAGTCAAATCTGCCCCTGTTTAGAACTATCTATTTCCGGACAGCCACTTTATCTTTGGTTAAGAGAAGACACCTGTAGAACTACAGGTTAAGATAACAGTACGTTTAATGGTATTAACAACTGTACCATCAAAATACTGTTTTGCCGTAGCCGTAGCACTGGCAGTATTTCCACTTTTACTTGCAGATTTTCTTGTTATTTTCCAAGCAGTAACATTGGATTGTGCTGTCACAGTGGATGAGGTCATTTGGACGTTCCATTGCCATATGTGAAGGTTCCTGTTACTTTAATATACTACATAATCTCGTTAATTGCATTGTAGTATCTTGATGTTTTTGATTTAGTAGTCGTAGTAGTGGTAAATAATGAAATGTCCGGAATTGAGGATTCATTTTCTGAATTGGTAATGAGATAATCTCTATTATCAAAATATTCAATGCCATAAGATATATTAGGTTCTGAAGCATATGCGATTAATGAGAACAATATTAATGGCATAATTGTAATAAAAAATAAGTGTTTTTTATAAAATCCTTCTTTAGATTATTCGATTGTTTCCACCTCATGAGTAACATTTGTTTCGTTTATTGTTTCGTATGCTTGATTAAGATAATGGATGCGTATGCCCGACAGAATGAGAAGAATAATAATAAATCCAATAAAAGTATTTCGTAAGTAATGTGAATAGCGAAGCATTTGTGAAAGGTATGTTGTATCTGTGTTGTAAAAGTATTCAGCTACTATTTCTTGTGGAGAACCTAATTCAATACAAATCTCTTCGTAGGTAATGTTGGGATTAGTGTTATTTAATTCGGAGAGACGTAGAAAAATATTATTGAATAATTGTTTTTCAATCTTTCCGTGGATAGGTAAAAAAATTTTTAAATTTTTATAATATTTTTTTGAAGCCTTATTCATTGTCAGCATCGTCCATTTCCTTTTCGCTAAAATCATGATTTAATATTTTTTTGATACTTTCTGTAGTAGCAAGATAATCTTCTACTAATTCTGTTAATCGATTTCTGCCAGCAATATCAATGTGATAGTAAACACGGGTTAATCTTTTCCCAATCTGCTTTTTATAATCTGAAATATATCCCTTTTCAATTAATTTATATAAAGCGGGATATAGAGAACCTTCTGGAATTATTAAATAATCGTCAGAGGTTTGTCTAATGAGTTGGGACAATTGATAACCATAGCAATCTCCTTTTGAGCTTAATATGTGAAGAAGCAACATTTCGACAGCTCCTTTTTTGAAGTTATTGTGTGCGCGCATTTTAATAATCTCCTTTTATTATATTATGATCTATTATATAAAAAAATCAATACATAGAATTCCTAAATAATAGTTGAAAATAGTAAAATGATTTATTATAATAAAATAAAAAAGCGAGAAACAAAGTAGTTACTGAGGGTGTTGTAAAATTCAAGAAATAATTATTAAAAGATGTCCAATGATATAAATTGAAGATTTATCTGTTTATGAGAACATTGCCTTGCCACTAAAATATCAGAAGATATCATCTAAAGAAATAAAAAGAAGAGTGCTTGATGTTATGGATGAGCTTGGTTTAACAGATAAGAAGAACTATTATCCAGAAGAATTATCAGGTGGACAACAACAACGTGTCGCTATTGCAAGGGCCTTGATAAAACAACCAGAAATAGTGATTGCTGATGAACCTACGGGGGCTTTGGATGAAGATAATACAAAGAAGGTTATAAATATTATGAAAAAAATGAATCAGAGAGGAATTACACTTATAATTGCAACTCACGATAAGAATATTTCAGATATATGTGATAGAACTTTATTTTTAAAGGATGGAATTGTGGAGGAGATTTAGATGAACAAGTTGTTAGAAGCAGTGAATCTACAGAAAACGTATTCTTCGGGAGAAGTACAGACTCACGCATTAAGGGGCATTGAATTCACTTTTTTTAGCAATCGTTTTTATGCTGTAACTGGGAAAAGCGGTTCTGGAAAGTCTACTTTGTTACATCTTCTCAGCGGAATGGAAACACCGACCAAAGGGGAAGTTTTATATCGTTCTCAAAATTTAGGTATTATGAAAGACGCAGAATTATCAAAACTAAAAAGGCAGAAGTTTGGTTTTGTCTTCCAGTCTTATAATTTGCTACCGGAATTATGTGTATTAGAAAATATAATGCTTCCTGCTGATCTGGACAGGCAAAAGCTGAATAAAACCTACATTAGAAAAATTCTATCTGCTATGGGAATTCAAGATAAAATCCGTAAATATCCTTCGCAACTATCAGGTGGAGAACAGCAAAGAACGGCGATTGCAAGAGCTCTTGTCAATAAGCCGGAGATTATTTTTGCAGATGAACCGACAGGAAACTTAGACCAACAGAATGGACAAGCGGTCATTGAGCTTTTGGCGAAACTAAGGAAACATTTTCAACAGACGATTATATTAGTTACTCACGACAAAGATATTGCAGCGTATGCAGATGAGATTGTTCATATTCAGGATGGACAGATTGTAAAGAGATAAGGGGTATAATATGAATCATACGAAAAAGATCGCAAAAGAATGTATGAGAGGTAATAAGAAACAAAATCGCATTCTTCATCTTGGCTTATGTTCTCTTTGTATATTCAGTATGATGCTTCTTTTGTTTCAAGTAAGTTTTTTGGAATATCGGCAGGAAGAAGTGGAAAAACAGTATGGCGCATGGAGTGGCGCAGTATATAATGCAGATGTTGAAATATGTGATTTTTTAAAAGAAAGCAACGATGTAAAGAAAATTGGGGAGATAAGTACCTTTAAGGATTTAGTGATCTTTCAGGATGATTTTTCTGCTTATATTGGAACAATAGATGAGGAAGCTTTCGAGCTGGGAAAAATTGATATGCTGGAAGGGAGTCTGCCAAGTCAGGAAGAGGAGATTGTTTTAGATAAGTATTTGCTGAAGCAGATTGCACCAGATGCCAAAGTGGGAGATACTGTTACAATTCCATTTCAAGAGACGAGAGATGGCAGCAGGAGAAGCTATGAGTTTGTATTGTCTGGAGTTATGAATCAGTGGCAGGAAAACTGGGATAAAGCAAATTATCCTTTGCCGTCTGCCTTTGTAAATGAAAAAAATGATTTATATCAGAATATAGAAGAAATTACAAATTGTTTTTTCCTTGGGAAAGAAGAAAATAATTATGCAGTTTCTCATCTGGATGAACTGCTCAAAGCACGGGAAGCTAGCACTTACGTCTATAATCAAAATACATATGCTATGTCTTTCGAGGTGGAAAATCAATTTTTTGAGCAAAAGACGTTTATTGCCATGATCTGTGCTTTCAGTATTTTGGTCATTGGTTTTTTGATGTCTATGGTTGTAGGCGGAATGAAATATCGCATTACTATAATGAGAAGTCTTGGGGCGGATAAAAAGACGGTGTATAGTATATTCATGTGGGAAGCTTTTTATCTTTGGCGTAAAGGGATGTTGCTTGGAATAGGAGTAGGAATCTTTTGTTCTGCGGTCATTATTGGTGTCGTAAAATTTGTATTGCACATAAATATCATGACTTCTGTCCGATGGATTGACTTGGTGCTTGCCCTTGCCTTATTTAGTGTCGTATTTCTTTTGGGCTATTTTCTCATTACATTGGATTCTGTATTCGGTCGAATGCGAACTTCCTACAGAGAGGATAACAGCAGCGTGATAAATCAAAAGCTTCCTTTATCCAAAAAAATAAAACCAATGACGGTTTCCCGACTGTATGGACGATTTTTTCGATTCTATTCAAAACGGAGTCTTTTGAAAATTGCTATTTCAATTCTTGCTGTTTTGATATTGAATTTGAATGTTTTGCTGTTTTTGAAGCATTATGACCGGTATCAGGAGATTGACATAGATTATAAGTATTCCTTGACTATTTTTGACGCGGATAAATGTTTGGATATGAGTCAAATTGAGCGGCTTAAAGAAATTACAGGAATTCTTTCGGTGGAGGCTGAGAAAGAACTTTTTTCAAATGATGACATGATCTATGTTTCATGGGAGGGCTGGATAAAAAGCCAATATATCAATACACTAAGAAAATATGATTATGCCAGTGCCTTGTCAGAAGACAAAGATAAAAAAGAAAGCGATACTTATTGCCTGAATAGCATAACGGGACTGAAAGCTGATGATACAGCGCTTGTGGACTGGTATGAAAATTGTATTGATGAGGGGGCTTTGAATCGAGAAAAATTCGCGGACGGAGAACAGTGTGTTTTATTTCTGTCACCCTTTTTTCTGGAACCTTCAGAAAGGTTAGATAAAAAATATGAAGTACAGCCATTGATAAACGCTGCTATATACGATAAGGTTTCTAAGGTATATGAATATGAAAATGACGAAAGTAGTATCAACCCTGGGGATATGATTACAGTTCAAGTAGGAAAAAATTCAAAACAGATAGAAGTCGGCGGTATAATCCGCAGTGTGACCGGACTTCCACCAGCACCGCTTAGTGGTCCTTATGGAAGTGGTGTGTTAGTTGTAAGCGAAGGGTTTATTGAAAAATTGGCAGGAATCCCACCGTCAAAGTATAACATTCTGGAGATAGAGTCTTATGTAAATGCTGACCATGGAGAGACAGATTGGCAGGTTACCAATTTGATTGAGACGTTTTTGGGAATAGATGACGGTAATAGCTATCTATTAGAGAACTATCATGAATTTAGTGAACTTGTGATGAAAATGGAGATGGCTGAAATGGTAAAGGCTGTATTTATTATAGTTATTACGGTTCTCGTCTTGGGATTTATACTATATCAGGGAACTGTCGGAAAACTTCAAAATGAGGGTAAGAGAATACAAATCCTGCACAATTTGGGGATGTCAAAGAGAAAAATATATTCTATGTATTGGCTGGAAACGACCGTAGAAGGTCTTTGTGCGGGAATTCTGGGAGTAGCGATAGCGGCCGTCGTTCAGTTCCTGATATGGAAAAAGGAATCAGGATATACTAAGGTTATGGCAATCTTAGACGCGGGTATAAGCGCAGCGCCGGTTAATGCTTATCTTGTATATATTTATCTGGCGGTGTTGGCATTGTATTTTATTATTTACAGTCTATTGGTCATCATACCAATCAGACGCATGTTGAAAAAGAATTTATAAGAACTAGTGATATTTTAAAGGTGTTGTTTTAGAATGTCCCTTTTAAGAGAAAGTATCCCAAAGTTAGTGTAAACCGGCAGTGTGAAACTTTTTCTATAAATATGTAAACAAAATATGTAACCGAAAGGTTTTTCTATGATAAAATCTAATTCATAGGAGGGCCTTTTATCATGGCAAAATCCGGATGGTTCAGGACTCAGAAAATAAATATTTACGGATGATTTGTTTGGCAGAATAGATTTTACAATTGCTGTAGTTAAATAAGGAATATTTATGGAAATAAAAAGACTTGAGCATGATTTTTTCAGCGTGTAAAGTTGTTGGTTATTCGCAGGTAAATCTTGATAATGAATACTGTTTTAGTGGAAAAACTAACAAAGAAAAATCAATTCAGATGTATTCTAATGGATGGATAAAACCATTTAAAATAATTATAGTGGCAAATGGATGAGGGTGGTGTTAGAATATTTCATAAGCAACAAGATGTACAGGTGGAAAAGGAATGAAAAAGAAGAAAGCGGAAATCATAGTTTATTTATCAATCATTATATGTATAGGGGTAGATTTTTGTATAGAGTTTTTCGATTTTTATAATGGATTACTAATTCTTCTATATGAACTATATATGCTGATATTGATGGTAACAATTCCTTGGTTGTTAAAAAAGACCCAGGGTGCTTTTGAGTTGGGCTTATTTGCTGAAATAGTTGTTCTGTTTTATTTATGTAAAAACAGTTTTCTGGTATTATTTTCAATTGATTTATTAGCTAATAAATTTTATAATATATGAAAATAATGTCTTGATAGTAGTCATCAAATGGGGGAAATGATCATGAAGTTATTTATGCAGAAACCGCTGATTCAAAAGTTTGATCATGCCAAAGAGTTTGTGGAAGCATATCAGATTGGAGAGGGCGATTTCATTCTGGCAAGTAAGAGGATTTACGAGACCTATTTTGCACCGCTTAATCTGAAAGCGCGGGTTGAATATAAGAGTAACTACGGTGCGGGAGAGCCGACAGACGTGATGATCGATGCGCTTCTTGCGGATTTTCGGAAAGCAGGGTGTGACAGGATCATTGCGATCGGTGGCGGAGCGGTCATTGATATGGCGAAGATTCTTGTATTGGATGGAAATGCAGCTGCGGAGCAATATTTTCGAAGGGAAGTACCTCTTCGCAAAGTGCATCCACTCATTGCTGTGCCGACCACTTGTGGTGCCGGTTCGGAAGTGTCAAATGTGTCAATTACCGAATTGACAAGTATTCACAGTAAGCTGGGGCTGGCTGTGGATGAGATTTACGCAGATGATGCAGTGCTGATTCCGGAACTATTGACAGAGCTTCCGTATGAATTTTTTGCTACAAGCGCTATTGATGCGTTTATCCACGCCATCGAGTCTTATGTGTCTCCGAAGGCAAATCTGTACACGAAAATGTTCAGCATGAAAGCAATGGAAATGATTATAGAAGGCTTCCGGGCAATTGCGGAAAAAGGGCCGGAGTATCGTATGGAGCTTCTGGAGCAATTCTTGATTGCCAGCAATCTGGCGGGGATTGCATTCGGAAATGCAGGTACGGGAATGGTTCACGCCATGTCTTATCCTCTGAGCGGGCATTATCATGTGGCGCATGGTGAGGCAAATTACCAGTTCCTCACAGCGGTGTTTGCGGCATATCAGAAGATGAAACCGGAGGGGGAGATTCGAGAATTGAATCAATTTCTGGGAAATCTTTTGAAATGTGAAGAGGACATAGTATATATTGAGCTTGAGAAGCTGTTAGACCGGATGATTGGGCGGAAAAAGCTTCGGGAATACGGCATGAAGGAAGAAGAGATCAGACTCTTTGCTGAAAGTGTGAATGAAAGCCAGCAAAGACTTCTGAATCAGAGCTATGTAAAACCGACCGTAGAACAGATGGAAGAAGTATACCGTCAATTATATTAAAATGCGAAAGCAAAATGTCCGCTCTAAAGTGTGCTTGACAAGGGCGGAAGATGTGCTATGATAATTGTGGAACAATTTTATAGGATTGATGACAAGGGAGCTTGCACGGAAGCGGGCTGAGAGTGGGCTGACACCGCCCAGACCTATAACCTGATTTGGATAATGCCAACGTAGGGATGCGTTTATAAGGGATTTTTGAATCTCCTTTGTCTTCAATCGAAGACGAAGGAGGTTTTTTATGTTCAATTTTTTAGTGAATGCAGAGGGAGGGCTTACGACAGCGGGATATGCTGTCAGCATTACGGCAGGCGTGTTCTTATTTGCATTGGCACTTCTGTTTGCCGGCAAGACTTCTGAGAAAAAGAAAATGTCTACGAAGCAGCTGGTGTTCTGCGCAATGGCAATGGCACTTGCATTTGTGACATCTTATGTGAAGGTATTTTCTCTGCCATGGGGAGGAAGTGTAACACTTTGCAGTATGCTGTTTATTGTACTGGTTGCAAACTGGTATGGTGTAAAAACAGGTGTCTTAGTAGGTCTTGCCTATGGAATTCTGCAGTTTATCCAGGAGCCTTTTGTACTTTCTTTTTTCCAGGTTTGCTGCGATTATATTCTCGCATTTGCAGCGCTTGGTCTGGCAGGATTATTTGCGAAGAAATCCCACGGTCTGATCAAAGGATATGTTGTAGCGGTTCTGGCAAGAGGCGCTTTTCATGCGCTGGGAGGTTATTTGTACTGGATGGATTATATGCCGGATAATTTCCCGGTCGCATTAAAGAGTATCTATCCGATTGCATATAACTACAGCTTCTTACTTGCCGAGGCGGCGATCACACTGATCATTGTGTCAATTCCGGCGGTGTCAAGGGCGTTAGACCAAGTGAGAAAGACTGCGTTATCCTAGCGCTAAGGAAGAAAATCAAAGTAGATGAAGGAAACAGATGAAAAAAGAGAAAGAAGGAGTCAATGATGTTAGGAACATATATTCAAAATGTAAGAAAGAATACACCGCTGGTACATAATATTACAAACTATGTAACAGTCAATGATGTTGCAAATGTTCTTCTGGCGTGCGGCGGAAGTCCGATCATGTCAGATGAGCCGGAGGATGTGGAAGATATTACTTCCATCTGCGGTGGATTAAATATTAATATTGGAACTTTAAATCAGAACAGTATCAAGGCAATGTTCTTAGCCGGCAAGAAAGCACAGGAGCTTGGTCATGTATTGCTTCTTGATCCGGTGGGAGCAGGAGCAAGTGCGCTTCGCACAAATACAGCGGTTAACCTGATGAAAGAACTTTCCTTCGATGTAATCCGCGGAAATATTTCCGAGATTAAGACGCTGGCATTGGGAAGCGGCACGACAAAAGGTGTGGATGCTGATGTGGCAGATGCAGTGACCGAGGAGAATCTCGATGAGGCAATCGCATTTGTAAAGGCATTTGCAAAAGAAGCAGGATGTATTGTGGCAGTGACCGGAGCGATTGATTTGATCAGTGACGGAGAAGCGTGTTATGTAGTAAGAAATGGGCGTCCAGAGATGGGAAAAATTACAGGGACAGGATGTCAGTTGTCTGGACTTATGACAGCATTTCTTGTAGCAAACCAGGACGAAAAACTTCCGGCAGCTGCAGCGGCAGTCTGCGCTATGGGACTGGCAGGAGAGATTGGCTGGGATCATATGAAGCCGGAGGATGGAAATTCCACATACAGAAACCGCATCATTGATGCAATTTATCATATGGATTCGAAGACCTTGGATGAAGGAGCAAAATATGAAGTGCGGTAAGAAATGGGAAGAAAAAGATCTGCTTCTTTATGCAGTGACGGACAGAAGCTGGCTGAACGGAAGAACACTTTACAGCCAGGTGGAAGAAGCAATCAAAGGCGGAGCAACATTCATTCAGCTGCGGGAAAAAGAACTAAATGAGGATGCTTTTCTGGAAGAGGCAAAAGAAATCAAAGAATTGTGTGCCCGTTATCACGTGCCTTTTGTGATCAACGACAATGTGGAAATTGCGCTGGCGATGGATGCGGACGGTGTTCATGTGGGACAAAGTGATATGGAAGCGCTGGACGTGCGGGCGAAGCTTGGACCGGATAAAATAATCGGAGTGTCAGCGCAAACGGTAGAGCAGGCGCTGCTTGCGCAGAAGCATGGAGCGGATTATCTGGGCGTAGGGGCAGTGTTCACAACCGGTTCCAAGGCAGATGCCGATGATGTGAGTCACGAAACGTTAAAAGCAATCTGTGAAGCAGTTGATATTCCGGTGATAGCCATTGGCGGAATCGGGATTCACAATGTCATGGAACTTGCAGGAAGCGGAATCTGTGGGGTGGCAGTTATCAGTGCAATCTTTGCCCAGCCGGACATACAGGAAGCGACGAAGGTGTTGAAAAAAGAGACACAGAAGATGGTGACTGCATGATAAAAGGAGCAATTTTTGATGTAGATGGAACCATCTTAGATTCTATGAGTATTTGGGATGAGGCAGGAAGCCGTTATTTGAGAGCTAAGGGCATAGAGGCACCGTCAGATCTCGGAGATACGTTATTTGCCATGACAATCACAGAAGCGGCAGCTTATCTAAAAGAAAAGTTTGCGCTGGAGGAGACGACAGACGCTATTGAAAAAGGCGTTCTGGATACGGTGAAAGATTACTATTATGAGGAGGCTCCTCTAAAAAGCAAAGTAGTGGAAGTGTTAGAGATGCTGAAAAGCAACAAGATTCCTATGGCAGTAGCTTCCTCCAGTGAGAAAGCACATATCGAAGCGGCATTTCAAAGGCTTGGGATACGGAAGTATTTTCAGGCGATTTATACTTGTCAGGAAGTAGGAGAAGGAAAGAGCAGTCCGCTGATTTTTGAGAAAGCCTGTGAGAGTATCGGAACGACTCCGAATGAAACTTACGTGTTTGAAGATGCACTTCATGCAATGAGAACGGCAAAGAATGCAGGATTTCGAACAGTGGGAATCTATGACTGGTACAGCAGGAAAGAGCAAGAAGAGATTCGAAAGACAGCAGATATTTATATCGAGAGCTGGGAACAGCATTCAAAGCTATGGCAGGTATTGGAAAACGACCGTGAGAATAGCCAGAACATGATAGAACCAAAGAAATGATATGAGAAATAAGGCGGCAGACCGGGGGCACCACTTTCTGTCGCCTGCCTTAAGAGGCAGTATAAAATTAATGCGTATTTTGTAGAAGCTCAAAAGAAAAGAGGAGAAAAGAACATGAGAACAGCATTAACAATCGCTGGAAGTGATTCCAGCGGAGGCGCCGGAATTCAGGCAGATATAAAAACGATGATTACAAATGGCGTATATGCCATGAGTGCAATTACAGCACTGACTGCCCAGAATACGACTGGCGTAACAGGGATTATGGAGGTGACTCCAGAATTTTTAGGCGAACAGATGGATAATATTTTTACCGATATCCGCCCGGATGCGGTGAAGATCGGAATGGCGTCGTCTGTAGCTTTGATTGAGAAAATTGCAGAGAAGTTGAAAGAGTATCAGGCAGAAAATATTGTGGTAGATCCGGTGATGGTGGCAACCAGCGGGGCGAAGCTTATCAGTGAAGATGCCATTGATGCTCTGAAAACCTATCTGCTTCCAATGGCGACCGTGTTAACACCGAATATCCCGGAAGCGGAGATTTTGTCCGGGATGAAAATAGAACGGGAAGAAGCGATGATCGAGGCGGCGAAGCTTATCAGTGAAAATTATCATTGCGCAGTTCTTTGTAAAGGCGGACATCAGCTCAACGATGCCAATGACCTGTTGTATAGCGAAGGCAGATTTCGCTGGTTTTACGGAAAACGAATCGACAACCCGAATACTCACGGTACAGGATGTACCCTGTCAAGTGCGATTGCATCGAATCTGGCAAAAGGTTACACGTTGGAGACTTCTGTAGAGCGGGCGAAAGAGTACATTTCAGGAGCGCTTGCTGCGATGCTGAATCTGGGAGCCGGGAGCGGTCCGATGAACCATGGCTTTGATCTGAAGAGTGCGTTTACCGAGGAATGTGATCATATTCAGCAAACATGTAAGAAGGTGCAGCAAGACGATAAGGAGGTGCGCGGATAATGTCAGAGAAGAGAACCTCCTTATGGGAAAATGGATTGATCTGGTTTGGCGCAGGAGTATCCATTGCGGAAATTTTGACCGGCACCTACCTCGCACCGCTTGGTTTTGGGAAAGGACTTATGGCAATTATTCTTGGTCATCTTATCGGCTGCCTTATGCTGTTTTGTGCGGGTATCATCGGCGGAAAAGTAAGAAAAAGTGCCATGGAAACTGTTAAAATGAGTTTTGGACAGAAGGGAAGCTTACTTTTTTCGTTTCTGAATGTACTTCAGCTTGTAGGATGGACAGCAATTATGATCTATGACGGAGCGCTTGCGGCAGATGGTGTATTATCCGCGGGACGCTGGGTGTGGTGTCTGGTCATCGGCGCTCTGATCATTTTGTGGATCGTGATTGGAATTACCAATCTCGGTAAGGTGAATGTAATCGCTATGTCAGCGTTGTTTGTTCTGACTCTGATTTTGAGTAAAGTAATCTTTTTAGACAGCGGCGCGGTTGGAATGGCAGCGAACGACAGTATGACCTTTGGAGCAGCGGTGGAGTTATCGGTGGCAATGCCTCTTTCATGGCTTCCGCTGATCAGTGATTATACAAGAGAGGCAAAAGAGCCGGTGAAGGCAACTGCTGTCAGTGCAGCCGTCTATGGTGTAGTAAGCTGTTGGATGTATGTGATCGGAATGGGAGCCGCAATTTATACCGGAGAGTATGACATTGCAAAGATTATGCTGAAGTCAGGGCTTGGCATAGCTGGACTTCTGATTATCATTTTCTCCACCGTTACAACGACATTCCTTGACGCCTATTCTGCGGGAATCTCCAGTGAATCTATTGTGAGAAAATGGAATGGCAAACATGTGGCAGTTATCGTGACCGTCATTGGAACTGTGGCGGCAATGGTTTATCCGATGGATAATATAATGGACTTCCTGTATCTGATCGGTTCGGTATTTGCGCCGATGATTGCCATTCAGATTGCAGATTTTTTCCTGTTGAAACGGGATGCCAGCGGTCAGAATGTACAAGTGACTAATCTGGTCGTATGGTTGATCGGGTTCCTTGCGTACCGGATGTTGATGCATGTGGATATGCCGGTGGGAAATACGTTGCCGGATATGGTGATTACCATACTGGTGTGTGTGATTGCTTCGAAAGTAGTAAAAGAAAGATAGAGAAATTTTTACAACCGGCTGATTAACAGCCGGTTGTATGCAATACGCCGAGAAAAACAGGCGTAGATGTGTGACAATCAATAATCATGTAAAGGAAGGGACGGTCCAGACGGATCGTCTTTATTTCTTCCGGTGGGATCATGGACATTTTGGCAGTCATTTCTGCCGCAGAGGCAGCGCCTGCTTTTGTGCCCTGCTCTGTGACGCTGATATGAGTTTTGTGGAGAACCCTTTCGATGCAGATATTTCGACCTTCATAGTGACCAAGTTTCGCAAAGTCTGCACGTTTATAGTCAAATGCATCCGTCATTCCCATGTGTTGGAAAGTCTCGGACATGTTTTGATCGAAATCAGTTTCAAACTTTGGAATAGACGCCTCTACGGTTGTCAGTTCTGAATTGGTAAGAAGATTCCGCAGTTGTTCTCCGGTTAAGGAAGCAATATAATCTTCCATGGAAATGCCCTCGTCCGGCAAAAGAGCAGCGAACGCATAGTCTCTGTTTGCATAATATTTCAAAAATCCGGAAGCCTGCCCGTCTTTTAGATATTCATATTCGGAAGAATGGAGATATTCCACTTCTTCGGTTGTTCCGTCTTCTTTTGTAAATATTCCGTTGTCTATCTGATCTTCGGTATAAGGCGCCTCCCAGTCGGCTTCAAAAGTGAGCGCATTGACAAGATACATGACAGCTTCATCGGGAATCTTGTCAAGAAGCGTTGGAATCATTTCTTTCGTGTGCCTGGAAGTCCAGTCGTTGATAGCGTCAACGGTGGACGAATCAAAGGGGGCTTTATAGATACCGGCTTGAAAATAATCTGCGTTTGTCTGCAGGAAATCAGGGGTTACCGTCAGTTTTTTATCCTCTTTTAGCCAAATGCTGTTTGCAAGAAGAAGCGCGGCGTGCTCCTCATCGGCTAATTGATTCACATAGGCGTGAAGGTAAGGATTGAGTCGGTCCACCGGGAGCCCGAGAACATCTTCCATCTGGGTAAGCGTATCTTTGTTGGCTCCATTTGCAGTCATGGCAAGTGCAAGTTCTAAAGAAAGCGGAGAAAGCAATAGATTTTCCTTGTCGGTCATGCTTTCCTTTAATAAGCGCACTGCAAAATCAGTGGAGGAAAGAAGCGTTTCTTCTGTTAGCGCAGTATCTGTTTGGACATCGGAAGCTTTTACGTCTTTCATCAAATCTACGGTGCTGGGCGAGCTGCTGCATCCGGTAAGAAATAAACTGCCGGTCAGGAGCAAGGTCAGAACGGCTGCGGTTAATTTTTGTTTCATAAAGGACCTCCTTGTTGGTTAGTTTACGGAATGTTTTACCGTTTGATTGTGCGGTTATTATACTATATTTACAGTTGCAAAGAAAGCAATCAGAAAGAAATGGAAAATTGTTTTACAAGTAGACCGCGGAATGATAGAATAGAGAAAGATTTTATGACGGAAAGATAAGGAGTGTAATCTTGATGGAAGAAAAACAGCATAAAAGGCGTGTGCGTTATTCGGGGACGCATCCGAGAACATATAAAGAAAAGTACAAAGAGCACCAGCCGGAAAAATACGCAGATACGATTTCAAAAGTGATTTCAAAGGGAAGTACGCCGGCGGGGATGCACATTTCTATTATGGTGAAGGAGATTTTGGAGTTTCTTGCTATCAAGCCGGGAGAGACTGGACTTGATGCCACTCTCGGATATGGCGGTCATACGAAAGAAATGTTGAAATGTCTGAACGGAGAGGGACATATTTACGGACTGGATGTGGATCCGATTGAATCTGCAAAGACAAAAGAACGTCTGGAAAAACAGGGTTTTGGGAATGATATATTGACGGTAAAGCTGATGAATTTTAAAGACATTGACCAGGTGGCAGAAGAGGCGGGCAAGTTCGATTTTATTCTGGCGGATCTGGGTGTGTCTTCCATGCAGATCGACAATCCGGACCGTGGATTTTCTTATAAGGTGGAAGGACCTCTGGATCTTCGTTTGAATCCGCAGAATGGAATCAGTGCGGCAGAGCGGATCTGTAATATTTCCAGGGAAGAGCTGATGGGAATGCTGATTGAAAATGCGGATGAGCCTTATGCAGAGGAAATTGCCGATGCGGTGGTGACAAAGCAGAAACGGGGCGAGAAGATTGTTACGACCAAAGACCTTCAAAGAGTGATTGAGGAAGCATTGTCGTTTCTTCCGAAAGGGGAACAAAAAGAGGCGGTGAAAAAATCTTGTCAGAGAACTTTTCAGGCGCTTCGCATTGATGTAAATCAAGAATACGAAGTGTTGTATGAATTTTTAGAAAAGCTGCCGGGAGTGCTCGCTTCGGGCGGACGTGTGGCAATTTTGACGTTCCATTCAGGAGAAGATCGTCTGGTGAAGAAATCTTTCAAACGTTTCTTAAAAGAAGGCGAATATGCTGAGATTGCGAAAGACGTGATTCGTCCGTCGCAGGAAGAGTGTGTAAAGAATCCGCGCGCCCGTTCAACGAAAATGAGATGGGCGATCAAAGCATAAAACAAAGGAAGATAAGGGAGAGAAAATGGATTATATATTATTACTTTTAGGATTTTTATTACTGATCAAGGGAGCAGATGCGTTTGTAGACGGAAGCTCCAGTGTTGCAAAAATTTTGAAGATACCGACCATTATTATCGGACTTACAGTCGTTGCTTTTGGAACAAGTATGCCGGAGTTTTCTGTCAGTCTGACAGCGGCAATGAAGGGAAGCAATGACTTGGCGGTAAGTAATGTACTGGGATCAAATATTTTTAATCTGCTGGTTGTACTTGGAGCGTGCTCTTTGATTCAGCCGGTACAGGCAAAGAGCTCTCTCTTAAAGAAAGAATTTCCGTTTTCGATTTTTATCGCAGTTATTTTATTATTGCTGGATTCTGATTTCTCCATTTCCAAAGTATTGGAAGGAAAAGGAACATTTACACTGGGAAGACTGGGAGGAATCCTGTTCCTGATTTTATTTGCAGTCTTCTTATATGCAACGGTGAAGACAGCACTTCGTTCCAGAGACGAAATGGTAGATGAAGAGGAATATAAGGTTATGAGTCCGATAAAGAGCGCGCTTTATATTATTATCGGACTTGCCGGAATCATCTGGGGCGGCGATCTTGTTGTGGACAGCGCCTGTAGTATTGCAGAGACATTTGGATTAAGTCAGACATTTATCGGGCTTACGATTGTAGCAGTCGGAACTTCCCTGCCGGAGCTTGTGACATCTATGGTTGCTGCCGGAAAAGGAGAAAATGATCTGGCAGTGGGCAATGTAGTCGGATCGAATATTTTCAATATTCTTCTGATTCTCGGAGCGTCTGCGACGATCAAGCCAATCGCACTCGATATCACAGCAGTCTATGACACGTTGATCTTAGTCGTGGCAAGCCTGATCGTCTATCTCTGTGCGCTTAGTAAACGGGAGATTAAAAAAGGAGAAGGAGCAATCTTCCTTTTGTGTTATCTAGTATTTTTTGTGTATGTATTAACTCGGTGATTAATTTGGGACGTAGCAAAATTGCATTTTGCTACGTCCCAAATTGCGTTTCGGGGTGTCCTTTTTTGCATTTTTGAACTTTTTCCATATTTACAAGGAGCCTAAGAAGCACTATAATATGTACACATTTATATCTTGGTTCTTAGAATTATATCAAGGGATGTTCTGATTCCAGATTCTAGGACAGATTCAAATGTCTATCCACAAATTCTGTGGACGTATCCAAGAAAGAGAAAAATTAATATAACAAGAGAGAAAGTGAGGAGATTGCATGGGGAAAAGTAATGCGGCGGTGAAAAACTGGATTTCTGTAAAGGAGCGTTTTGCAGACTTTTACAATGGCACAGTGTTTGATGGAAGGCAGGTGGTGAGAGCGGAGGAACTTCACAGGTATCGGGATGTAATTATGCGTTGGAAAGGGAAAATGGATCTGGTGATTCTGGCGTGCGAGAATCAAGAAAAAGTCCACTATGCCATGCCGGTAAGAAATATTTAAAAGCATTAATCCCCAATTATCCGATTAATCTGGTGGATGTCGGAAGACTGGGGAGGTTGGATGGATTTCAAACAGATTTACAAGTGGTATTCGGAATGATAAAATATAAGGGAAGTAGATATAAAAAAGAAATACAAAGTTATGTAAATGAACATAGAGAATATTTTGGGTGCCTCAGCTGGGATGATTTTCTTGCCATCCGGGAAATGATGAACCTAAATAAAAAGATGGAGAAACTATTAGAAAAGGAGAATAAGGAGGTTGTAGATATGTGTGGGTCATTAGATGCGTTATGCGAAGATTATAAAGAAGAAGGAAAAGTTGAAGGCTTTCAGCTCGCTGCGAAAATCTGTAAAGAATTGATGCGGTGTGTAAATATTACAGATGAAGAGCTGGCAAAGAAATACCACTGTACGAAAGAAGAAGTGGCGAATGCCCGGAAGATGTTTACAGAGTAGCAGGAGAATTATGATTAATATGAAAGAGAAAAATGCATACGAGAAAATATATGATGTGATTCGTGGAATCCCGGAAGGAAAGGTAGCGTCTTACGGACAGGTTGCAGAGCTTGCCGGAAATCGCAGGTGGGTGCGAGTAGTGGGCTATGCCCTTCATGCACTCCCGCCCGGAAGTGATGTGCCTTGGCATCGGGTAGTAACGAAGGAAGGAAAATTATTTTCCTGCAAGGACGGAAGTGGCTGCAATATTCAAGCAACATTGTTGGAAAAAGAAGGGGTAAAACTTGCGGCTGGGAAGGTAGACATGGAGCAGTTCCAGTGGCGCAGGAGATTGCTGTAAGAAACAAATTACCCCTGTATCACAATCGTCACCGTAAAGGTATCATCGGTATAAGAGATGTCCATATCACCATTGTATTTTTCTATTCTTTAAGCGCCTGCTTCCGCCTGTGGAAATAGTAAGGGATCAAGAGAAGTGCGGTAGCACCCCATGCCAGCGGGTAGCTGTAAAGCAGAGTTGATAATTCGCCGGTCATCGGTGTGACAAATAATATCCACGTAAGTCTCACTAGGAGTACGCCGCCAAGGGTGATCGTAGAAGGAATTAAAACATCTCCGATCCCGCGCAGTGCACCGGAGAATATTTCTACGAAGATAAAGATGACATAACTCGGTGTGATCAGTCGCAGCATATATACGCCAATATCAACTACAGCTTGATCTGTGGTGAAAATATGATACAGCGGGCGGCAGAAAATCATAAGAAATACAATCAGACTGCCACATACGGTGAGCGCCATGGCAAGGCAAACGCGCACGCTTTTCTTTACCCGGTCGAATTTTCTTGCACCGAAATTCTGACCGGAAAATGTAGTAATCGCAATGCCGAATGATCCGCAGACTGTCCAGAAGATGGCGTCAAGTTTTCCGTAGGCAGCCCATGCAGCAGCCGTATCCGTTCCGAAGTTATTAATGACTGCCTGAATGATAATATTGGAAATGCTGTAGCCAAAGGACTGAATGCCGCCGGGCAGTCCGATCTTAAGTTCGGATTTTAGAAGCGCTCCATGAAAACGGATAGCTCGAAGCTCAAGCTTTAGAATTCCGTAGGACTTCATCAAAGAGCGGGTGACAAGTATGGCACTGACTCCCTGAGAGATCACCGTTGCAATGGCAGCCCCTGCAATACCCATGTGAAATACAATGACAAATAAAATATCAAGTATTATATTAATAACGCAGCAGATCACAAGATAAATAAGCGGTCGCCGGGAATCACCAATCGCGCGCATGATCGAAGAACCCATATTATACGTCAGGGTAAAGATCATACCTAAAAAGTAGATTCTAAGATACAGAATAGAATCCGGTATGACATCCGCAGGTGTCTTCAAAAGGTGCAGAAGAACAGGAGTAGAAAACCAGCCAATGACGGAGATTAAAATACTTACTGTGATAGAAAAGGCATATGCAGTGTGAAGTCCTTTGCTCAATTGTTTCAAGTTTTTCGCCCCGTAAAATTGGGAAATGATGACAGTGGCTCCCGCGGATAATCCGGTGAAAAATCCAATGACAAAGTTTGTCAGCACTGCCGCAGATCCGCCTACACTTGCAAGAGCCTGCTTCCCGACAAAGCGTCCGACGATGATCGCATCTACCGTATTGTACAATTGTTGAAATAAGGTTCCCACCATAATGGGAAAGAAGAAAATAAGTAACTGCTTCCAGATAACGCCTTCTGTGATCTGGTTCTTTTTATCCATGACAAGTCCCCCTTTCCTGCCATACAAATCAGAGACAGCAACGCCTCTCTACATAATTACACAATTCTTGTTGTCCATTTCGAACAATCCCATACTTCATTTACTACATCCTGATAAAATTCCGGCTCATGACATATAAGAAGCAGTGTTCCGCGATATTCCTGCAAAGATTTTTTGAGAGCATCCTTTGCATCGGCGTCCAGATGATTGGTAGGCTCATCCAGCAAAAGAACGTTGGTCTCCCGGTTGATGATTTTGCAGAGACGCACCTTCGCCTGCTCACCTCCGCTCAGAACACGAACCTGACTTTCAATATGCTTTGTAGTAAGTCCGCATTTTGCAAGTGCAGAACGTACTTCATACTGGTTAAAGGATGGGAATTCCTGCCAGATTTCTTCGATACAGGTTGTCTTATTCTGATAATCTCCTTCCTGTTCAAAGTATCCGGGCAGAATATTTTCGCCGGTCTCGCATTTTCCGGATAAGGGCGGTACGATTCCTAGAAGACTCTTGATCAGCGTAGTCTTTCCGATTCCGTTTGCTCCGGTAAATGCAATTTTGGAACCTCGTTCAATGGCAAAATTTAACGGACTGGACAGAGGTTCCTCATATCCGATGACAAAATCTTTCACTTCAAAAATATATTTTCCCGGAGTCCGTCCCTGACGGAAATGAAATTCCGGCTTTGGACGTTCGGCGGCAAGCTCAATGACATCCATTTTGTCCAGCTTTTTCTGACGGGACATAGCCATATTTCTTGTAGATACGCGGGCTTTGTTGCGGGAAACAAAGTCCTTGAGCTGGCTGATTTCCTGCTGCTGACGTTTATAGGCAGCTTCCAGCTGCGCTTTTTTCACTTCGTAGACCTTCTGAAAATCATCATAATTTCCGACATAACGGGTGAGCTCCTGATTTTCCACATGGTAAATAATATTTACAACATCATTTAAAAATGGAATGTCGTGAGAGATTAAAACAAATGCGTTCTCATATTCTGTAAGGTAGCGTTTCAGCCAGCTGATATGTTCTTCATCCAGATAGTTTGTAGGCTCGTCCAGAAGAAGAATGTCCGGTTTCTGGAGAAGAAGCTTTCCGAGTAGGATACGGGTGCGCTGTCCGCCGCTTAAATCCGTGACATCCTTATCAAGTCCGATATCGGTAAGTCCGAAAGCACGCGCAATTTCATCGACTTTGGAATCAATGAGGTAAAAATCACGCAGAGTCAGTGTATCCTGAATGACACCTAATTCTTCCATCAGAGCATTCATAGTGTCTTCATCGGCATCACAGAGCTGTTCGCATATGGTGTTCATGCGAATTTCCATTTCAAAGAGATCAGCAAATGCAGATTTTAATACATCACGGATCGACAAGCCTTTCTCCAGAACAGTGTGTTGGTCAAGGTATCCGATATTTATATTTTTTGCCCATTCAATTTTTCCTTCATCAGGACGCTGGGCTCCTGTAATAATGTTAAAAAATGTGGACTTTCCTTCGCCGTTTGCACCGACAAGACCGATGTGTTCCCCCTTCAACATGCGGAAAGATACGTCCTGAAAAATGGCACGGTCTCCAAAACCGTGGGAGAGATGTTCAACTGTTAAAATACTCATAGAAAATAAACCTTTCTCTTCTTTTTTTCTTTCTCAGCATCTGCTGAATAAATCTATAATAATCTTACAATAAATTGCTTTATAAGGCAATCTTTGCTAGAATAGAAGTGTTATGTTTGAAGTAATATTTTGCATAGAATACAAAAAAGTGTCGGGAAAGGAATAAGGCATATGAAGAAGTATGAAGAAGAACACTACAGATATGAAAAAATAAAAGATTGTATTTATCCGTGGGTCAAAGAGGAACTTCGTGATTCCAAGGCGTTAAATGGTAAGAATATATCAGAAAAGGACACACCGGTCATTGCGTTTGCCGGCGATCTTAAAATTATATTTGCCATAAAAAGAAGCGAAGAAAGTTACGAGATTTTGAAGGACAATATGCTTCCGCCGGAGATCGATGCGGAAACGTTATATCATACGGCGTGCGAAAATCTGGTGCGGGATGTAGAATTTGTAATCGGAAATACATGGTATGGTGGTTTTGGCATTATTGCGGATGGAATCCATGAAGCAAGCGCGCTTTGCTTCAAGCATATCTGGCAGGTGTGTGTAGATAAGCTGAAGGACGATCTTCTCATTGCAGTTCCTTCCAAAGAGACGGTCTTATTCGTTCCGGCATCCAACGAAGAAGCTGTAAAAAAATTAAAAGAAGATGCGGTAAACGGTTACCATGCAGGAACAGATGCAATCAGTCAGTCATTATTCCTGTTTTCGAAGGACAGAAAGGAACTGGTCGTTTATGAAGCATAAGATAAAAATGATAGGGTTCGATCTGGACGGAACACTTCTGACGGATCAAAAGGAACTTGGAGAGTATACAGTACAGATATTAAAAAGGGCTGTGGAAGAAGGAATTGTAATTCTTCCGATCACCGGACGTCCCTTGTGTGGACTTCCCGAAGAGGTGACAGGGCTTACCGGACTTCGCTATGCGATCACTGCGAACGGGGCAAGAATTCTGGATCTTAAGAATGCAGCTGTTTTAAAGGAACAGCTGGTAAGCGTAGAGACGGCAGAAAAGATTTTAGACATTTTGGGAAACTATGACTCTCTTCGTGAAATTTATTATGATGGCACAGGATATGCAGAGCGAGAAAAGCTTGAGCAGATCGACCATTTCTTTGAAGAAGGACCAATGGCAGAATATGTCCGTTCGACCAGACAACCGGTGGAGAATCTGATGGATAAATTCCGGAAGGAGAGCCGGGGAGTGGATAAAGTGCAGGGAGTATTTGCCGATCTTGGAGAGCGGGAAGCGGCGCTTGATGAAATCAGGAAGCTGGAGGGAGTTACAATTACCGGAGCGCTCCATAATAATATCGAGGTAAATGCAGCCGGAGTGGATAAAGGAAATGCATTGTTGTGGCTTGCACAATATCTCGGCATTGCGCCGGAGGAGACAATGGCGTTCGGAGATGGCAATAACGATATTACGCTGCTTGAAAAGGCGGGTACAGGTGTTGCTATGAAAAATGGAATAGAAGAAGTGAAGCATGCAGCGGACAGGATTACCGAGAAGACAAATGACGAGGAAGGCGCTGCGAAGTTTATAGAAACTTATGTGTTAAAGAAGGGAGAATAACATGTTAGATGCATTAAAAGTAATCATTCTTGGAATTGTTGAAGGAATTACCGAGTGGCTTCCGGTGAGCAGTACCGGTCATCTTATTCTGGTTGGAGATCTGTTGGCGCCGGGGCTTAGCGATGAATTTATGGAAATGTTCAATGTAGTAATTCAGCTTGGAGCGATCATGGCGGTAGTTGTCTTGTATTTTCATAAGCTGAATCCGTTTTCGCCGAAGAAGACAAAGAAGCAGAAGCTTCTTACATGGCAGATGTGGATTAAAGTAGCTATCGCATCAGTTCCGGCTGCGATTGTCGGGCTGCTGTTTAATGATATTCTTGATAAAATATTTTACAAGCCATTTCCGGTGGCTGTGATGCTGATCGTCTACGGTGTTCTGTTTATCGTGATTGAGAACCGCAATGCCGGACGCAGACCATCCGTAAATAAAATTACAGATTTGTCTATGTCTATGCTTCTGTGGATTGGATTTTTCCAGATGTTGGCATTGATTCCGGGTACATCCAGATCCGGTGCAACTATTGTGGGAGCTCTGATCATCGGCGTGTCCAGAGAAATTGCGGCAGAGTTTACATTTTTTTTGGCAATTCCGGTGATGTTTGGAGCAAGCTTATTAAAGCTGATTAAATTCGGCTTTGCATTTACGGCAGGAGAATTCGGATATCTTATGCTTGGTTGTGTGGTCTCTTTTGCAGTATCGATTTTCGCGATCAAGTTCCTCATGAGCTATATTAAGAAGAACGATTTTAAAGTATTCGGATATTATCGTATCGTATTAGGTGGATTGATTGTTGTCGTATCTCTTGTACAGATGGTTCTTGCGTAAATCTTGTATAGAAAATGTATAAAAATGTAAGAAAAAGCACAGGATTGCATAAAATTTCAAAAAATAATAATTTTTTGCATAAAAACACTTGATTTTTACAAAAAACGTGCTAGAATATGATTCATACTTGAATTTTTATACAAGAGAAAATAAAAATCGGTAAGAGATATATGGGAGGTAGAAGTTATGAAAAAATTAGTGAGCTTATTATTAGTAGGAGTATGTGCCTTATCATTGGCAGCATGTGGAGGAAAAGAAGACGATACATTGACGATGGCTACAAATGCTGAGTTTCCACCATATGAATATTATGAAAACGATGAAATCGTAGGTATCGATGTAGAGATTGCTACAGCAATCGCAGAAGAACTCGGAATGAAACTGGAAGTAGAAGATATGGCATTTGACTCTGTAATTCCGGCAGTGTCCAGTGGAAAAGCAGATATCGGTGTAGCAGGAATGACTGTTGATCCGGATCGTTTGGAAAGTGTTAACTTCTCTGATACTTATGCAGATGCAAGTCAGGTAATCATTGTGAAAGAAGACAGCGCAATTGCAGGACCTGCAGATCTGGAAGGAAAGTCTATCGGTGTTCAGCTTGGAACAACAGGTGATACATATTCAAGTGAAAATGTAAAAGATGCTAAAGTAGAGCAGTACAGCAAAGGATTCGAAGCAGTTCAGGCGCTGACACAGGGCAAGATTGATGCAGTTGTTATCGACAGCCACACAGCAAAAGAATTTGTAAAAGAAGCAGAAGGACTTAAGATTCTTGATGAGCCTCTTACAGAAGAAGAATATGCAATTGCAATTGCAAAAGACAACAAAGAGCTGATGGAAAAGATTAATGATGCGCTTGCAAAATTAGAAGAATCCGGTAAATTAAACGAGATTATGTTAAAGTATATTCCGGCAGAATAAGAGGAATTGATACAAAGGAATAAGGAATGAGATAATATGGAATGTGCTTTGGCACATTCCATGTTTGAGAATAAAAATAAAAAAGAGAAGGATGTAGATTATGTTACAGTCGCTGCAAGACAGGTTTTATCTTAATTTTATAAAAGACGACCGCTGGATGTATATCGTAGATGGATTAAAGGTGACGCTGCTTGTCACATTTTTTGCGGTACTGATCGGTATTGTGATTGGTTTTCTGGTGGCAACAGTCCGCTCGACATATGATAAGACCGGAAAACTTAAGATCTTAAATATTTTGTGTCAGATTTATCTGACGGTAATCCGTGGAACACCGGTAGTTGTACAGTTATTGATTATTTATTTCGTTATTTTCGGAAATGTAAATATTGATAAAATACCGGTTGCCATCATGGCATTTGGTTTCAACTCCGGCGCATATGTGGCGGAAATCTTCCGTTCCGGTATTATGTCCATTGACGGAGGCCAGTTTGAAGCCGGACGAAGCCTCGGATTCAATTATGTGCAGACCATGCGCTATATCATTATGCCGCAGGCATTTAAAAACGTGCTTCCGGCGCTTGGTAATGAGTTTATCGTGTTATTAAAAGAGACATCTGTTGCGGGATATATTGCACTGCAGGATCTGACAAAAGCAGGTGATATTATCAGAAGCCGTACTTATGATGCATTTATGCCGTTGATTGCCGTTGCCCTTATTTACCTGGCTATGGTATTGATATTTACAAAGCTTGTAAATATGCTGGAAAGGAGGCTGAGAAACAGTGACCACTAATCAGGGAAATACTTTGATCAGAGTAGAGGATTTACATAAGATCTTTGGAGAACTGCATGCCATTAACGGCGTGTCAGAGGAAATAAAAGAAGGTGAGGTTGTTGTTATCGTAGGCCCATCGGGATCAGGAAAATCAACATTTCTGCGGTCTTTAAATTTATTAGAAGAGCCGGACCGGGGACATGTCTATTTTGAAGACGTGGACATTACAGATAAAAAGGTGGATATAAATAAACACCGGCAGAAAATGGGAATGGTCTTCCAGCATTTTAATCTGTTTCCACACAAAACTATTTTAGATAACATTACAATGGCGCCAATCAAGCTTCTTGGCAAGTCAAAAGAAGAGGCAGAAAAACGCGCAATGGAATTGCTGGAACTGGTAGGACTGGAAGCAAAAGCAAAAGCATATCCGTCCCAGCTGTCAGGCGGACAGAAACAGCGTATCGCAATTGTGCGTTCTCTGGCAATGAACCCGGAAGTTATGTTGTTCGACGAGCCAACATCAGCGCTTGATCCGGAAATGGTAGGCGAAGTTCTGGAATTGATGAAACGATTAGCACAGGACGGAATGACCATGGTAGTCGTAACACACGAAATGGGATTCGCCAAAGAAGTGGCAACAAGAGTGATCTTCATGGATGAAGGACAGATCAAAGAACAAGGAGACCCGAAAGAATTCTTCGAGCATCCAAAAGATCCAAGATTACAAGAATTTTTATCGAAGATATTATAATTTAGGACGTAGCCTTTTTGCAAAAGGCTACGTCCTAAATTGCATTTTGGGGTGTCCAAAATTAAAATCCGGCGGCTTTTTTTGCCCGGAGATTTAAAATAAGTGCTGTTACGGAACCGGCAAGCATTAGGATAATGCCGAGAATAAGAAGGGTGCGTCCTGCTCCGTAAGTGACCAGTGATTCGAAGTCGCCTAATTGATCTTTGATGTCAGCCAGCTTGAGGTAAAGGAAAAACAGACCGACACAGGAGCCGAGAATCGTTACGATGTTCAGTTTGAATAGATTGATAACAGCGACTGCCACAATGACGATGATAAAGAAAATTCCATCATCGGCGTCGATCAGTCTGACAGATTCGCTGGCAGATGCAATTCCGATATCAATGGATGCCCACAGGCAGGACAGAATTTGACATGATCCGCAATCTGAGCGCCACAATTTCTACAAAACATAGTTTCTCACTCCTTTAAAAATGGTAATTTTATTGCCCTTATTTTATCAGTTTTGACAATAAAAAACAATATTCGAATAAAGGCGTCATAGTTGAAAAGTAGGCGAATATATAGTAAAATTAGAGCGATAGTACAATTTGTATTTGCTATTTTTAATTCATATGTAAATTTTTTTATATTTTATAAAACTTTTTTATATAAAAAAACGTCTAAGGAGTAAGAGGAGGATAAAAAAATGGCATTATTTGAAAAAATGAAAGATTCGATTTCGGTCGCAGGTCAGGGAGTATCTCAGAAAGCTAAGTCAGCAACGGAGAGTGTAAAGCTCAATAACCAGATAAAATCAAATGAGCGTATGCTGGAAAAACTGACTTACCAAGTCGGAGTACAGTGTGTGAAAAACCATCTGCAGGATGCGGAAAGCGAGTATGGAGAATTGTTTAGAGAGATTTTAAGGCTTCAGAAAGAAAATCAACAGCTTCAGCAGATGGTGCAGGCGTTGACAGCGGGAAATGTCTGTCAGCAGTGTGGCTTTAGCAATCATCCAGACGCCAAGTTTTGTATCAGTTGCGGAAGTCCGCTTCAAAAAGCAGCGCCGGTATCCAACGGGCCGGTAAATGGAAAGAAATGTCCGTCTTGTGGTTTCGTTAATGCGGCAGATTCTGCATTCTGTGTAGAGTGTGGAACAAATATTGCGGCTGTGGCGGCGAATAATCCGCAGGCAGGTACTGAAGCAAAACAGGAGGAACCGATGCAGCAGCCGGTACAGGAGCCGGTTGTTCCTAAATGTAAAAATTGCGGGGCAATTTTGGAGGAAGATTCCTTATTCTGTACAGAGTGTGGAACAAAAAGAGACTAAGAGCTAAGTGTGGAGGAAAAAGAGTATGGCAAAGTTTTGTGGAAAATGTGGAGCTGGATTAGTAGAGGGGAGCAAGTTTTGTGTGAAATGCGGAGCACCTGTACCGCAGGCAGGAGCACAGAGAAGCGCAGCGCCATCAGAGACACCGGGGAATGTGCAAGGGAATGCACAGGGGAACTATCAACAGGGAACAGCGAATACACAGAATATATATTCAGGTGCTTCAGCTGCAAAAAAACCGTTTGCGTGGCCGATCATCGCAGCGCTTGCAGCGGTTGTAGTCGTATTGTCGCTTATACTATTTGGAATATTTGGAACGAAAGGTTACGAAAAACCGATTAAGTATATGGAGAAGGGAATCAATGAAGGTGACATTAAGACTTTTGCAAAAGCATTTCCGAATGGAGTCGAAGGAATCGTAAATGTTCTTCCGGATGATTTGAGTGATCTTTTCCCGGGATACGATGTAAAGCTTGAGATTGTTGACAAAGAAAAACTGAAAAAAGATGAAATGACAGTTATTTTATCTGATGAGTATGACTTAAGTGCAGCGGAATTAAAAGATGTGACAGCAGCGTATATCCTGGAAGTAGAAATGACAGCAGTGATTGATGGGGAAGAAGAATCTGCGGAAGAGGATATTCCGGTTGTGAAGATAGATGGGGAATGGGTAATTCCGATATCTATGTTTTGGTAAGGAATTATAATTAAGCATGCAGGAAGGAAGACAGGGATATGAAAACAGAAAAGAAACAGACGGAAAAAACGAATTCTTCAGTTCCGGTTATTGTATTGGCAATCGTTATTATCTTAGCACTTGCAGGAAGTGTGTTTCTTGGAATTAAAGGGCTGGGCTTTGGCGGAAAAGTAAAATCCCAGGTAAGTCAGGACGAGATTGATCAGGCAAGGGCGAAGATGCGTGCCAATGCCGAAGGAGAGAAGGATATCTATGTAACAGCATTTAAAGAAGATGTGACATGGACACCGGGCAGTGATCCTGCAACCGCTGAGAATAAGAAGGCGGAAGATGGCACAACGGCAAATGCGGCAGCCGGAGAGTATATTTTCCCGAACAGTGATAAGGAGTATTTGACGGATGCAGATGTGTCCGGTCTGTCCAAAGCTGATCTTAGGCTGGCACGAAATGAAATATTGGCGCGGCATGGTAGAATTTTCAACAGTGCTGATCTGAAAACATATTTTGAAGGTAAAAGCTGGTACTCAGGGACTGTGGCGCCGGAAGAATTTGATGCAAATATGGAGTCCCGTTTAAATGACGCGGAGCGTGCAAATATTGAAATGATTAAAAAATACGAGTAGGAGGTGAAAGAGATGTTTTGTCCGGAATGTGGAAGTAAAAATAAAGATGATGCGTTATTTTGTGAGAATTGTGGTACATCATTAAAGAGTCCTCAAGGGAACGGAGCTCCTCTTTCAGCTCCGGTGAAAAAAGAAAGACAACCTTTAGATGGAAAAGAAAAATTATTGCTGATTGAAATCTGTGTGGCAGTTTTAAGTGTGATTTTGTTTTTCGTAATCTACAATGTTCAATTTGGAGCTAAAAGTGTGGCTGAAAAACATGTAGAAGCGATGATGGAGAGAAACTACGCTGATTTGTACGATACGATTTATCTCAAAGATCATGATGATTTTATGAGTAAAGAAGCATTTATAACAGCGAAGAAAATCCAGGAGCCGGAAGACATTGAAATCGCAGATGTGGATGTGACAAGTGTTCAGAAGCGATCCGGGGGCTTTACCAGTCAGTCAATCCGGGTGCGCTGTACGAAGGGGTCTGATTCAGAAAAGATTAATCTGAAGCTGAAGAGAAAAGGGTTATTCTGGAAAGTTCAGATGGATCAGGGCGATTACAAAGATTATGGTACAAAATTAGTTCAAAAATACAGCATTGCGGTTCCGAAGGGAGCAGATGTGATTGTAGATAAGATAAATGTATCTGACAGCCTGACACCGGGTAAAAAAATTGACGGTATGGACACTTATACATTGGATGCAGTATTTGGAGCAGAGCATTATGTAGAAATCAGCGGAAAAGATGTGGAAAAAACCGGACAGCTTGTGTCATGGACAGAAGGAGATCCTGCGATCGTACAGACGGACTACAATGAGAAAGTAGTGGAAGAGCTGGCAAAGCAGGGAATGGAAGACTGGAAAATTATTATGAATGCACTGGTGAATCGCAAACTGTTCAGTCAAGTAGATCTTCTGCAAAATGTAGACGGTACGAACAAAGATGCAGTTATCGATGAATTTGAGAGTGTCAGAGATTATGAATTCGGCGGAAGTTCCAGTGATTCAGAAAAGATTAATAAGTATCAGTTTACCAATGGAGAGGCGAATGTAGAAATAAACCAGGAAGACGGTACCACATTGGCTCAGGTTACGCTCAAAGGAAATTACTACTATAGTTATAATACAACATACTGGTCGGGAAATTCGTATCACAATGAGCGGGATGGACAGACAGCAAATACGTTGACATATATTATGAAAGATGGGAAATGGGTATTGTATAATATTTCATTAAGTCCATTTTACGATTAATAAAAATAAAAAAAGAAGAGGGATGTAGAATGAGCGGCAGCATGGGAAAGAAAAAAGAATTGATGGTTCAGATGCTGACGGCAACCGTCGGGAGTCTGATGTTTGCAATTGGTGTAAACCTGATTATTGTTCCGCTTGGACTTTATAATGGAGGGTTTATGGGTATTGCCCAGTTGATGAGAACGGGGATTGTGGATTTTATGCACATTCCGGTTCCGGGCAATTTTGATCTTGCCGGTATCATTTACTGGGTGCTCAATATTCCGTTGTTCTATATGGGACTTCGGATCATGGGAAAAGATTTTGCGGTGAAAACACTGCTTACAGTAACAATTCAGAGTGTATTTCTTGTCCTTGTTCCAATTCCGGAGACACCAATTATCGGAGATACCCTGACTGCATGTATTATAGGCGGTCTGATCGCCGGAACAGGAGTTGGGCTTGTGCTCCGTGGAAGAAGCTCCGGAGGCGGGCAGGATATTATCGGAGTATGCTGCTCAAAAAAATATCCCAATGTCAGTGTGGGGAAAATCAATATCCTGATGAATATATTTGTGTATTTGATCTGCCTCTTCTTATTCAATATTGAAATTGTAGCGTACTCATTCATTTACACAACTGTACTGTCAATGGCGATCGATCGAGTGCATATACAGAATATCAACACAAGTGTTATGATATTTACAAAAAAACTTGGAATCTCGCAGGCAATCATGGATCAGATGGGACGTGGAGTAACCAATTGGGATGGGGCGGGTGCCTATACGAACAAGACCGCATATATCCTGTTGGTAATGATTTCAAAATATGAAGTGACACAGATCAAACAAATTGTACACAGCATAGATCCGAATGCATTTATGATTTTCACAGAGGGATGTTCCGTAGATGGAAATTTTGAAAAGCGGTTGTAATTTAGGACGTAGCCTTTTGCAAAAAGGCTACGTCCTAAATTGGTTTTTGGGGTGTCCTTTTTTGTATTTTAAGGTGTCCCAAATTAAACAAATTTTCCCTTATTAATTTTGTAACATAATCTGTTTTTAGCGGATATATAGGTAAAGAGAGGTGAGGACATGTTTGATATGGACGCGGCATACAGAGAATATGCGGTTATGGTTTATAAGTTCCTTTTATCACTTTGTTATGAAGAAGAATTGGCAGAGGAACTGACGCAGGAGACTTTTTATCAGGCGGTGCGTTCGATGGATCGGTATGATGGAAGCTGCAAAGTGTCTACATGGCTGTGCCAGATTGCCAAGCATCTCTGGTAGCGGGAGATGGAACGCAGAAAAAGAAAAGGTACCAGTGAACTGACCGCGGATATGGAGTCTTTGGAAAAGCCCGTGGAAGAACAGTTGTTGGTGAAAGAAGAGAAAATGGAATTGTTTCGCAAAGTACATGTTTTAGACGAGATTTCTAAGGAAATCGTGTTGTTGCGAGTGACAGGTGCATTTTCATTTAAAGAAATCGCAGAGCTGTTCGGAAAAAATGAGAATTGGGCAAGAGTTACTTATTATCGTGCAAAGCAGAAATTACTGAAAGGTGGGGAAAAGAATGAAATGTGAGATTATCAGAGATTTATTTCCGAGTTATATTGATGGACTGACAAGTGAAGAAAGCAATGAAGCGGTTGAGGAACATTTGGAAAAATGCAAAGAGTGCAGGGATTATCTTGAGGCTATGAAAAAGGAGATAGTATCAGCCAAGTATGTGGAGCGAAGAAAAGAAGAAATAAAGAAGGATGTGGAACCGCTAAGAAAGCTGAAACGTGTGACGAAGCAAATGGTGGCAGGCACTGTACTATTTTGCATTGTAGCAATCGGCATTGCTCTGGGAGCATATGAGGGATATTACGGAATGGGCGTTCAGCCGAACAGTGAAGATGTGAAGATTACGTGTGAAAAAATAGATCCTGTGGTTTGAATTGGCTTTCAGCCACAAAAGGAAGGCGTTTATCTGGAGGCGATGGTGAAAGAAGAAAATGAGAAGCCTCATATTACTCTTGTTGAACGGCGACTTCGTCCATTTGAGAAGGATAAACGAATCACTAACAACGCATATTACGAATATATCTATATAGGTGCAGATCAGGGAATAAAAGAGCCAAGCGGCAAAGAAACGTTGGAAGTGGAGTTCAAAGAAACAACGAAAACAGTAAAAATAGCAGATTTCTATACAGAAGAAGAAATTCAAAATTTAAAATAATTTCAAAAAAGGACAGGTCTAAAGTTAATTTAGGACAGGTCATATGTTAAATAGGGACGTAGCATTTTTGCAAAATGCTACGTCCCTATTTAACATACATTTTACATTCTTCCGATTTCACATTTTACATTACGTCTTTATGATAGTCATTGTGAAGAAAAACAACACAAGAAAATGAAATCGTAAATTAAAGGAGATTACAACGTATGAAAATGAAAAAGTTTATTGCAGTTTTATCTATGGCAGCTATGATTGGAACACTGGCAGTCGGATGTGGGAAATCCAATGAAGAAAGTAAGGGAGAAGATGCCAAGGCGGAAGCGGGCAGCGACTGGGATTCTTCTATGGACATTACAATCGTATCAAGAGAAGATGGTTCCGGTACAAGAGGCGCGTTCATTGAGCTTTTCGGAGTAGAGGAAAAGCAGGGAGATGAGAAGGTTGATATGACAACAGAGGAAGCACAGATTACAAACAGCACTTCTGTTATGTTAACAACCGTTGCAGGCGATGAATATGCGATTGGTTATGTATCTCTCGGTTCTCTGGATGACAGTGTGAAGGCTGTGAAGATTGACGGTGCAGAAGCAACAGCAGAGAATATCAAAAATGACTCTTACAAAGTTTCAAGACCATTTAACATTGCAACGAAGAAAGGGTTAGATAATGAAGTTGCAAAAGATTTCATCAATTTTATTATGAGCAAAGAAGGACAGGAAGTTGTAGCAGAGAATGGTTACATTGGTGATGACAGTGCAGCTGCATTCTCCGGAAGCAATCCATCCGGTAAGGTGGTAGTTGGCGGTTCTTCTTCCATCTCTCCGGTTATGGAGAAATTAATTGAAGCGTACAAAGCGGTAAATGCAAATGCTGAGATTGAACTTCAGACAACAGATTCTACTACAGGTATGACCTCTGCAATTGATGGAAGCTATGATATCGGAATGGCATCCCGTGAACTGAAAGACGAGGAGGCAGCAGAGCTTGACAGTCAGGTGATCGCAACAGATGGCATTGCTGTCATTGTAAATAAGGCAAATACAACAGATGAGCTTTCCGGTGATCAGGTAAAAGCAATCTACACAGGTGAGGCTCTCACATGGGATGAGGTCGTAGAGTAATATGAAAAGTAAAGCATGGACGGAAAAATTCATGCAGGGAGCGTTCTTCATTGCCGCCTGCGCTTCGGTGCTGGCGGTAGCTCTCATTTGTATCTTTCTTTTTGCAAATGGAATCCCTGCCATGAAGGAGATTGGTTTTGGCAACTTCTTAAGTGGGAAGATGTGGAAGCCGAAAAATGAGATATTTGGAATTCTTCCTATGATTGTAGGAAGTTTATATGTAACCGCAGGAGCCATTATCTTTGGCGTCCCGATAGGAATCTTAACTGCAGTATTTATGGCATATTATTGCCCGAAGAAAATATATAAACCTCTGAAAGCAGCGACAGAATTGTTAGCCGGAATTCCATCGGTTGTGTATGGCTTCTTCGGTCTCGTGGTAATTGTACCGCTTATCCGTACGATCGGAAGAGATTTAGGATTCGGCGGAAACGGAAGCAGTATTTTGACAGCGTCTCTTCTTCTTGGAATGATGATTCTTCCAACCATTATCGGTCTTACAGAATCTTCCATCCGTGCAGTGCCTCCGTATTACTATGAAGGAGCCGTTGCGCTTGGGGCAACGCATGAAAGAGCAATCTTCCGCGTAGTAATTCCGGCAGCAAAATCCGGTGTGATCGCAGCAATAGTTCTGGGAGTTGGGCGCGCCATTGGAGAAACGATGGCAGTGATCATGGTTGCAGGAAATCAGGCGAGAATGCCTGCAGGAATCTTCCGGGGCGTCCGTACTTTAACCGCAAATGTTGTCATTGAGATGGGATACGCAACCGGACTTCACCGAGAAGCGTTGATTGCCACAGGAGTTGTATTGTTTGTGTTTATCCTTCTCATCAATTTTTGTGTAGCACTGTTAAAGAGGAGGGTCAGCCATGAGTAACAATCAAGTGACTTTGAGACAAAAACTAAAATCTTATAGGCGCACACCATTTTCTTTTTTTGTAATGCTTTTGGTGCTTTTGGCAGCAGTGATCACATTTGCGGTATTGTTCTTTCTGATCGCCTATGTGCTGCTTCATGGAGTTCCATATTTAACACCATCTTTATTTTCTCTTACTTATACTTCGGAAAATGCATCTTTGATGCCGGCGCTTATTAATACCGTGATCATGACGCTTTTATCACTGCTGATTGCAGTTCCGTTGGGAATCTTTTCAGCTATTTTCTTAGTAGAATATGCAGGACGGGGAAATAAATTTGTAGAAGTGATACGGCTTACCACGGAGACCTTGCAGGGAATTCCTTCTATTGTATATGGATTGTTCGGAATGTTGTTCTTTGTGTCAACCTGCGGATGGGGATTTTCGATTCTGGCAGGAGCATTTACACTGTCGATCATGGTACTGCCGCTGATTATGCGCAGTACAGAAGAAGCATTAAAGGCAGTGCCGGACTCTTACAGAGAAGGAAGCTTCGGATTGGGAGCGGGGAAATTAAGAACAGTTTTTCGAATTGTTCTTCCGTCTGCCATACCGGGAATCTTAGCGGGTGTGATTCTTGCAGTGGGACGCATCGTCGGTGAGACGGCAGCGCTTATTTACACGGCGGGAACCTATGCGGATATTCCGAAAAACGTGATGAGCTCCGGAAGAACACTGGCAGTCCATATGTATAATCTGGCAAGCGAAGGTCTCTATATGGATCAGGCGTACGCCACAGCGGTTATTTTACTTGTCCTTGTAGTCGGAATCAATACTTTATCTGGTTTCCTTGCGAAGAGGTTGACCAGAGCATAGGAAATTCAGCTGCAGGAATATGACAAGTGGCAGATATACACAAGTAGCAGACAGATGGATGTACAGTACAGAGATAGATTATCGCATATAAGAGAGGATAAAAAAATGAGCAAGATCAGTATCAAAGACATGAATCTCTATTACGGAGATTTTCATGCATTGAAAAATGTAAATCTTGAGATAGAAGAAAATAAAATTACTGCATTTATCGGACCATCCGGCTGTGGAAAATCCACATTATTAAAATCTATCAATCGGATGAATGATCTGGTAGAAGGGTGCAGGATCGAAGGAAATCTTCGTTTAGATGGAAAAGATATTTTTAAGGACATGGATGTCAATCTGCTCCGCAAAAGAGTAGGAATGGTATTCCAGAAGCCGAATCCATTTCCTATGAGTATCTACGACAATATTGCATTTGGACCAAGAACTCACGGAATTCATTCCAAGTCAAAACTGGATGATATTGTGGAAAAATCGCTAAGAGATGCGGCAATATGGGAAGAATGTAAAGACCGATTGAAAAAGAGTGCGCTTGGAATGTCCGGCGGGCAGCAGCAGAGACTTTGCATTGCCAGAGCTTTGGCAGTACAGCCGGAAGTGCTTCTGATGGATGAGCCGACTTCAGCGCTGGACCCGATCTCCACCTCTAAGATTGAAGACCTTGCGATGGAACTGAAAAAAGATTATACTATCGTTATGGTGACACATAATATGCAGCAGGCAGTGAGAGTGTCCGACAATACCGCCTTTTTCCTGTTAGGAGAAGTCATTGAATATAACGATACGGAGAAATTGTTCTCGATACCGGCAGATAAACGGACAGAAGACTATATTACAGGGAGGTTTGGTTAAACTATGCGTAATAAATTTGATATGCAGTTGGATTATCTCAATGAGCAGTTGATCCACATGGGAGAATTATGTGAGATTGCCATTAATCGTGCAACCGAAGCGCTTCAACACGGAAGTATGGAAGAGGCAAAAGAAGTAATCAGCGCCGATGAAGAAATCGATCAGATGGAAAAGGATATCGAGCGTCTGTGTCTGAAGCTCCTTCTTCAGCAGCAACCGGTAGCCAGAGATCTTAGGCAGATTTCGGCGGCACTTAAAATGATTACAGATATGGAACGAATCGGTGATCAGGCATCTGACATTGCAGAGATCATCATTTCCGAGAAGAAATCCGAAGGAGCAGAGATTCCGAAGATTGGGAAAATGTCAGAGGCAGTGGCAAAAATGGTGAGGGACAGTGTGACTGCTTATGTTAAGAAGGATCTGGAACTTTCCAGAAATGTAATGGAGGCGGATGATGCAGTAGATGAGCTCTTCGAGGAAAATAAAAGAGATCTTATTGCATTTATCGCACAGAATAAAGGGGATGCCGGAAGAGAGACGATTGATCTTATTATGGTTGCAAAGTATCTGGAACGAATCGGCGATCATGCAACCAATATCGCAGAATGGGTGGAGTTCTCGATTACCGGAATTCACAAAGAGAGTCAAGTATAGGCAATCACATGCCGAAAAAAATGTAAGGAGAGACTTATGATATTTTGTGTAGAAGATGACAGCAACATTCGAGAATTAGTCGTATATACGCTTGAAACAACGGGATTTAAAGCAAGAGGCTTTGAGGACGGGAGAAGTTTTTTAGAAGCACTGGCACTGGAGACACCGGAGCTTGTACTGATGGATATTATGCTGCCGGGAGAAGACGGTTTATCGCTGCTGAAAAAATTAAAAAATTCAGCAAAAACAAGAGAGATTCCTGTAATCATGGTGACAGCCAAAGGCGCGGAATACGATAAAGTGAAGGGGCTGGATCTGGGAGCGGATGATTATGTGGCGAAGCCATTTGGCATGATGGAACTGGTGTCCCGGATCAAAGCGGTGCTTCGGAGAACGTCAAAAAGCGGACAGGAGACACAGGATATCATGAAAGCCGGCGAGCTGGAGCTTGATACGAAGAAGCATGAAGTGACCGCGGCAGGAGAAGTGGTAAATCTTACGCTTAAGGAATATGAGCTGTTAAAGCGTCTGATGAAGAATCCGAATATCGTTATGACAAGAGATTGTCTGCTGGAAGATATTTGGGGATACGATTTTGACGGAGAGACAAGAACAGTAGATGTGCATGTGCGTACCCTCCGGCAGAAGCTTGGAACTTGCGGAGAGAGGATCGAGACTGTCCGGGGCGTTGGTTATCGGATGAGAGAATAGGAGCATGCTATGAAACTTAAGAAAAAAATACAAAACAGTATGATTCTTGTCGTATTGACCTCTCTGATTTTGACATATGGAACAATGATCTTCGTTGTCTATTATCAGACGATGGAGATTTTAAAGGATGAGATTCAGCAGGAGGCAGATTACATCGAAGCAGCAGTGTGTATTTCGGGGGTATCTTATCTGGAAGATATGGATGCAGTTCGCGAAAATACGAGAGTGACACTGATCGACGCGTCCGGTGAGGTGCTCTATGATTCCGGCAAACAGGAAGAGCATCTGGAAAATCATCTGGATCGGCCGGAGATACAAGAAGCGCTGAAAAGCGGAAGCGGTCAGGATGTCCGCCGGTCGGAGACACTGGATCAGGATATGTTTTATTATGCAGTAAGGCTGGATAACGGCACAGTGCTCCGTGTATCAAAAAATATGGAAACTGTGTTCAGTACAGCGATGAGCATTCTTCCGATGATGGGAGTGGTTGCATGCTGTATGGTGATATTTGCCTTGCTTCTTGCAAAATGGCAGACTGCCAAATTAATTTACCCGATCAATCATTTGAATCTTGCAGAACCGTTGGAAAATGATATGTATGAGGAATTGACGCCATTATTACAGAGTATAGATAAACAGAATCGCGAAAAGGATGCTGTCGCAAATATGCGAAAGGAATTTTCGGCGAATGTCTCGCATGAATTAAAGACGCCGCTTACTTCGATTTCGGGGTATGCAGAGATTATGAAAGACGGTCTGGTGCGTCCCGAAGATATGAAGACCTTTTCTGAGCGCATTTATAATGAAGCCAGCCGCCTGATCACGCTTGTGGAAGATATTATGAAGCTTTCCAAACTGGATGAGGGTGCAGTGGAATTAGAAAAGGAAGAAGTAGATTTCTATATGCTTACGCGGGAAATTTGCAGCAGACTTGCGCCGCAGGCAGAAAAAAGGAATGTTCGCGTGGAAGTGACCGGCGAGCCTGTGCATTACCTTGGCGTCCGCCAGGTGTTGGATGAGATGTTATATAATATGATTGAAAATGCCATCAAATATAACAAAGAAGGCGGACTGGTCAGTGTCTGGGTAGGAAATACACTTCAGGGAATCAAGATCATTGTCCGAGATACCGGAATTGGAATACCGAAAGAAGAACAGGAACGGATATTTGAACGCTTTTATCGAGTAGATAAGAGCCATTCAAAAGCTACCGGAGGTACAGGACTGGGGCTGTCCATCGTAAAACACGGTGCTCTCATGCATGGAGCTAAGATTGATGTTGACAGTGAAGTAAATAAAGGAACAAAAATGGAGCTTATATTTTAAGCTCCATTTTTGCGTCTGCCCGATGGCTTTTTATAATTAAGCGTACGGTCCGATAGAGGAATGGCTTGTAATCATCAATAGGAATCGGCTCTTCATACATCATCGAGTTATAGCCGGCAGAGCCTGCTAATTCCACGATTGTAAAAAGCATTACGTCCACATCTTTGTATTCATAGTCATCTGTGGCAACCAGTTCCAGAAAGTGATTATAGATTTCCCGGTCTGAATTTTCTCCGGTCAGCAGTGCAGAACGAAGCGCGCCCATGACTAAATTTTTGGAAATGAAGTTTAAAAGCGCACGGTCATCTTTGAGATGGTTGATCAAATGGTCAATGAGAAAGATCATCTGATCTTCCAGTCCGTGAATCTGCTCCTTTTCAAGTGCGGCTCCGGCAGCGTCAAAGAGCTCCTGCGTTTTATGAACGACCAGTTTATTTTTAATATCATATTTATTTGTAAAATACAAATAGAAAGTGCCCTTCGCAACTTCGGCTTTTTCTACAATATCAGAAATCGTGGTAGATGTGATTCCTTTGGTTGTAAAAAGCTCATATGCTGTATTAAACAGAGCTTCTTTCTTTTTTCTTTTGTTTTCATCAATTTTTCCCATGATTTTCCCACACTCCTTATCTCTATTATAAGCAGAGCTTTCTTAATTTTGCAATAGAAAAAAGAAGAAAAATGACTTTTGGTCAAAAATATATTGACTAAAGGTCATTTTCTGTGTTATAGTGCATACAATAATAAATGACTAACGGTCATAAAAGAGAAGGGGCTATGATTATGGTTAGGTTTGGAAAGCAAGTGGTAAAACACCGGGTAGCGATACTGATTGCCAGTATCCTGCTTTTGATTCCATCTGTGTTTGGGTATTTCCATACCAGAGTGAATTATGATGTTCTGACTTATCTGCCGAAGGATATAGAAACGATGCAGGGGCAGGACATTATGCTGGAAGATTTTGACATAGGTGCATTCTCCATGTTTATGGTGGATGGCATGGAGGATAAAGATGTTGCAGCATTAAAAAGTAAGATTGAACAAGTAGATCATGTGAAAAATGTACTTTGGTATGACTCTATCGCAGATATTTCTGTACCGAAGAGTATGCTTCCAAAAGATATCTATGAAGTGTTTAATTCGGACAAAGGAACTATGATGGCGATTTTCTTTGACGATACAACTTCTGCGGATGAGACGCTGGACGCGGTCAAAGAGATTCGGCATATTTCCGGGAAGCAATGTTTCTTAAGCGGAATGTCCACAGTCGTAGAAGATACGAAGGAACTGTCTGAAAAGGAGACGCCCATCTATGTGTTGATCGCGGTACTGTTATCTACACTGGTTTTAGCAGTGACAATGGAGTCTGCATTTGTGCCGATTTTATTTTTGTTCAGTATCGGAATGGCAATCGTCTACAATTTGGGAAGCAACATCTTCCTTGGCGAGATCTCTTATGTGACGAAGGCGCTTTCAGCGGTACTTCAGCTTGGAGTGACCATGGACTACTCGATTTTCCTGATGCACAGCTATCAGGAACAGCAGGTGCGATATGACGGAGATAAGAAGCGCGCCATGGCGCATGCCATCTCTCAGACATTTTCTTCGGTTGTAGGAAGTTCCATCACAACCGTTGCCGGATTTATCGCCTTGTGCTTTATGAGCTTTACACTGGGTAAAGATATCGGTATTGTCATGGCGAAAGGAGTTATCTTCGGTGTGATCGCCTGTGTGACGATTCTGCCATCTATGATCCTGTGCTGTGATAAATGGATTGAAAAGACAAAGCACAAACCGCTGCTTCCGGATATCGGAAGAATCTCTGATAAAGTGACAAAGAAATACGGATGGTATGTTGCCATTTTCCTGATTCTTATGGTTCCGGCAATTTATGGAAACAGTCATGTGGATGTATATTACAATCTGGATGCAACACTTCCGAAGGAGCTGCCGAGTATTATTGCAAATGAAAAGCTGAAAGCTGATTATGATATGAACACAACACACATGCTTTTAGTAGATCGATCACTTTCGGCAAAAGATACAGGCGAGATGCTCAAGAAGATTGAAGAGGTTGACGGAGTGAAGTGGGCGCTTGGTCTTGATAAATTGGTTGGCCCGGGTGTCCCGAAAAGTATGATTCCGGATTCTGTTACGGAGATGCTTCAAAGCGACCAGTATCAAATGATCCTGATCAACTCGACTTATAAAGTAGCGTCAGATAAGGTTAACCGTCAGGTGGGTGAAATTAATAAGATTTTAGACCGGTATGATAAGGGCGCCATGTTGGTAGGCGAGGCTCCGCTTACGAAAGACCTGATCAATATTACGGATAAAGACTTTAAGACCGTCAGTGCAGTATCTATCGGAATCATTTTCCTTATTATACTGATTCTCTTTAAGTCACCGACGATACCGATCATTCTGGTAGGTGTGATTGAGTTTGCCATTTTTGTAAATATGGGAATTCCATATTATACAGGGTCAACACTTCCGTTTGTAGCATCTATCGTTATCGGAACGATTCAGCTTGGAGCGACGGTTGACTATGCGATCTTGATGACAACGAGATATAAACGGGAGAGAAATCATGGAGCCGGAAAATATGATGCAATTACGACAGCGCACAAAGCGTCGGCACAGTCAATCATTGTCAGTGCATTCAGTTTCTTCGGAGCGACGATTGGTGTCGGACTTTATTCTGACATTGATATGATCAGTTCTTTATGTATCTTGATGGCACGAGGCGCATTGATCAGTATGCTTGTAGTTGTATTTATTCTTCCATCGATGTTTATGATCTTTGATAAAGTAATTGTAAAAACAAGTAAAAATTTCCTGCCACAGAAGGCAGAAGTAAAATAGGAGGCGTCATATCATGAAGAATAGAAAAGTAAGACAAATGTTGGCAAGTTCTATGGCAGTGGTTGTAGGAGCAGGGCTTATCGGAACCTGTGCATATGAGGATTCCATCAAGGCACACGCGCAGGAAGTCAATATACAGAAGCTTGAGGAAACGGCAGAGCAGGCACTTGGTGACAGTACCGTGGAAGAAGACGGAAGCCTTTACAAAGACGAGTCGGTCTATGTGAAAGCAGATGCATCCGGAAAAGTAAATGAGACAACAGTTACAGAATGGCTGAAAAATCCAAACAACGGAAAGACCGAGGATGTGACCGAGCTTCAGAATGTGGAAAATGTGAAAGGTGACGAGACTTATACGACAGACAGTGAAGGAAGTGTAAGCTGGAAATCCGAAGGAAAAGATATCTATTATCAGGGAACAACGGATAAAGAGCTTCCGGTAGACGTAGAAATTACTTACACATTAGATGGGAAAAAAGTAGAAGCCAAAGATTTGAAGGGCAAAGACGGGAAATTGGAAATGAAGGTTCAATACACAAACCAGTCCAAGGAGACCGTTGACGTGTCAGGAGAGTCTGTAGAAATGTATACACCATTTGCAATGGTGACAGCTATGATGCTGCCAAATGATGAGTATACAAATGTGATGATCGATCATGGAAAAATCGTATCAGACGGTGACAAAAATATTGTAGTAGGGTTAGGATTCCCGGGAATGGAAGAAAATCTCAATCTGGAAGGGAAGGATATTGACATTGATATTCCGGACAGTTTTACTATTACGGCAGATGTGAAAAATGCATCCGTAGGACCGACAATGACCGTGGCATCCTCTGATGTATTAGAGCAGTTTGGTCTGGATGAGATTGATAGTTTTGACGATCTGTCTGATTCGGTGGGTGAACTGGAAAATGCAGCAGAACAGTTGACAGATGGGTCAGCAAAAGCAGCAGACGGAAGCAGTGCCCTCGCAGATGGCTCTAATACACTGGCGACCGGAGCCGGAACATTGGCAGACGGAACCAGCGCTCTTGCAACTGGTGTGAAAACACTGGCGGACGGTGTAAATACATTGAACAGTAAAAGTGGTGATTTAACGAAAGGTGTCAGTGACCTTGCAACAGGCGTGAATGATTATACCGGAGGCGTCAGTGCTCTTTCGGATGGCAGCAGTAAAGTGTCTGCCGGAGCAGAAGGTTTGAAAAAGGGTCTTGAGACCGCACAGACGGGAATCGAAGGACTGGCAGCAGGCGTTGGTACTTTAAGAGGCGGATTCGAAGGTGACGGGACACAGAATAACCCAGGTGCAAATAATCTGGCAAATGGTACAGCGCAGGCAATTGGATCAACTTCGACTGCCATTGACAATCTCGCTTCGTTAATCACACAGATGGCAGGTAATCAGGGGACTGTTGAAGCGAAGGCGACAGTAACCGGAAAAGATGAAGCGGTGGAGGCTGCAGTGAATCAGCTGGTCAGCGCCGGAATCGTAACGGAAGAGAATAAAAAGTCCTGTGCTGCTGCTATTCGCACAGCGGTGGATGATCATATCAGCGCAGAGGCAAAAGTTACATCTGAGAAAGCCAGTTCAGACCCTACAGAGGCAATTACAGCGGCGAAGACCGCGGTAGGTACAGCAAGTGCTTATGCAGCAGGGCTTCAAAAGAATGTGGGGGCACTCTATGAAGGTACGAAAACAGTACAAGGCGGAGTCGAAGATTTGAAAAAAGGAAACAGCCAGTTGGCAGCCGGAGCGAAAGATTTGGCAGATGGTACTTCTGCATTGGCATCAGGAACTTCCACATTGAATGATAAAAGCAGTCTTTTAGTTGCAGGCACATCAAAATTGAAAGAAGGCGGAAATCAGCTGGCAGCCGGTGTTGGTCAGTTGGCAGCCGGGGCATCCTCAGCAGCAACCGGAGCAGGCGAAGTGGCAAAAGGAGCCGGAGCATTAAAGACCGGAGCAGATACACTTGCAGATGGAGCCGGAACATTGGCGGATGGAAATAAGACGTTAGCAGACGGGATGGCAGAATTTAAGACATCCGGTATTGATAAGATTGCAGATGTATTCAGTGGAGACATAGAAAATGTAACTTCCAGAATTGACGCCATGATGACACTTGGAAGAAATTACAAGTCATTTGCGGGAATTAAAGAAGATATGGCAGGAAGTACGAAGTTTATCATTGAGACAGAGGGTGTGGATTAATTTCCATATTATATTGTAGAGAATTAAAAATGAAGAGACGGGAGCATTTCTCTAATAAGGGGAGAAATGCTCCCGCCTTTTCTTGCGCTTTACAAACCATGACAGACTCTCTATAATGAAGATATTACAGTGAAAAAGGAGATAGAAACATGAGTGATAAAGTATTGGCAAAAGTAGCAGGAAGAGAGATTACAGAGGCAGAGTTTCATGCGTATCTGCAGGGGATTCCAAGAGAACAGCAGGCATATGCAATGAATCCACAGTACCGCGATCAGTATTTGGACCAGTTGATCGCACTTCATATGTTTGCACAGCTTGGAGAAGATGAAAAGCTTGACGAGAGCGAAGAGTATGCAAAAATATTAGAAAGCGCTAAGAGAGATATTCTTGCGCAGCTTGCTATGCGTGATACGCTGAAGAAAGTACAAGTATCAGAAGAAGAATTAAAAGATTATTATGAAGCAAATCAGAAGAAATTCGAAAAAGGAGCAACAGTATCTGCAAAACATATTTTGGTAGAGCAGGAAGAACAGTGTAAAGATATTCTTGCACAGATTGAAAGCGGAGCCAAAACATTTGAAGATGCTGCACAGGAATTCTCTACCTGCCCATCCAAAGCAAAAGGCGGAGATCTGGGAGAGTTCGGAAGAGGTCAGATGGTAAAGGAATTTGAAGATGCTGCATTTGATGCCGAGATTGGGAAAGTAGTAGGACCTGTGAAGACACAGTTTGGTCACCATCTGATCAAAGTTGAGAAGAAAAATGAATCATCCACTGCATCTTTTGATGAAGTAAGAGGTCAGATCTACCAGCAGTTAATGGCAGAAAAACAGAACGATGCTTATACCACAAAGGTAAATGAATTAAAAGAAAAATATCTGGAGAAATAAAAGAAGTAAGGGATGAAAGATCATGAGTCAGGTAATTTACAAAGACAGACCCGGAACGGATTGCAATAAGTGGGATGGTTGTGAAGAAAAGTTCGGAGATAAGAATCTACTTCCCCTCTGGGTTGCGGATATGGATTTTGAAGCACCGTCCTGTGTAAAAGAAGCCTTAAGAAAATATGTGGATTTTGGCGTATTTGGTTATTATCGTGTGCCGGACAGTTATTATGAAGCGTTTATAAACTGGGAAAAGACTTATCATTCTTATGAAGTGAAAAAAGAGTGGATGCGGTTTGCGCCGGGAGTTGTTCCGGCGTTTAACTGGCTGATCCACATACTTACAGAAGAAGGAGACAGTGTACTTATTACGCCTCCGGTTTATTATCCGTTTAAAGATGCAATTGTCAATAATAATCGTATGGTGATAGAGAGTCCGCTTGTGCGTCTGGAAGATCACTATGAATTGGATTATGAAGACTTCGAACAGAAGATCAAAGAACAGAATGTGAAACTGTTTATCTTCTGTACTCCGCACAATCCGGTTGGGCGAGTGTGGAAGCGGGACGAAATCGTAAAGGTTCTTGATATCTGTAAGAAATACGGGGTCTATGTCATTGCCGATGAGATTCATCAAGATATTATCATGGATGGGTATCAGAAAGTGACCGCAGCAGCGACCGGTAATTATGATGAGATCATGGTGACTCTTACTGCTGCTACAAAGACATTTAATCTGGCGGGATGCCAGAATTCCATCGTGGTGATTCCGGATGAAACCTTAAGAAAAAGGTATGATGATTATTTGACGAAACTTCGTATTACAGGAGGAAATGCCTTTGGATATGTAGCTGTTCAAAGTGCTTATGAAGGTGGCCGTGCATGGCTTGACGAGGTGCTGAATATCATTGAAGAGAATTATCAGCTTATGAAGTCCATTTTAGAAGAAAAGCTTCCAAAAGTATGGATTCCCAAATTAGAAGGGACATATCTTATGTGGATCGATCTCGGAGCATATGTAAGTGCAGACGAGATAGAATCCGTCATCCAGAAAGCTTGTGGGCTTGCAGTAGATTATGGCTCATGGTTTGGCGGAGAATCCTACGGTACCTTTATTCGGGTGAATCTAGCGACCAGAGAAGAAAATATTAGATTGGCAGCAGAGAAGATCGTGGAAGCGCTGGAAGTCAAATAAGAAAGAAAATTTACAATGGCATCCGGCGTTAGCAGCGGCACTTCGCCTTACGTTCCAAGAAGAAAGAGAAGAACTTCGGACATATTTTCCGTGGATATAATATTGAGGGAGTCTACTATTTAACCGGTGCTCCAATTCCAATTCAATTTCTTTATATCCCCAAGCTTAGTGGGGGAGAGAAGAAGGAAAAAATGTTGGCAAAGAGGAGAAATTAAAGGAACAGGTGCAAAAAAAGCTTGCCAAAAATCAGAGTATAGAAAGGATTGCGGACGATCTGGTGGAGGATGTGGAAGTAATCCGCAAGATTGTGGAAGAATTGAATGGGCAGAAAGTGTAAAGGCTTCAGAAGCGCAGGACAGAGTTTTGAACTCTGTCCTGTTTGCGTTTTTTAGCAAAAAAGAGAACTTTGTATAAAAGTTTGTACTTGACAAAAATAAGCGGGGGGGGGTATAATGCAAAAGTAAAAATGTATGCTTAGATAGAAATAAGGAGGAAGAAGATGAAAGTGCGTGCAAAAAAGCTGGCGGTACTTATGCTGGCAGGAACGCTTGTGTTGTCTGGATTTACAAAGCCTAAGGTTGTAAATGCAGAAGAGACTGGCGAGAAAGTAAGTGCATCAGAGGAAATGACAGAAGATACTCAGGGAAAACAAGAAAAACCGGAGGAAGATAAATTAACAGGAGAGTCTGCAAAACCGCAAAAGGAACAGGTGACAGGCGTTTCTGATATGGCTGTAAAAGCAACAACCGCTGCAAAAGTGACAATGGTTGCAAAAGTCGGAGATAAGGAATACAAATCATTAAAACAGGCATTTGCGGAGGCTCCAAATAATGCAACTATCAAATTGATAACGAATATTGAGGAATTTAAAACAGAGGATATTGCAACAATATCTTCTGGTAAAACATTTGTGCTCGATATGGCAGAATATTCCATCAGTGCCTCGGCTGGTTTTCAGGGGCGTTTTATTGTGAACGAAGGTAATTTGACGGTTACTGGAAATGGAATTATGGATGCGTCCGCATCTGAAACAGGTGGTTTTGGAGCGATTAACAATAAGGGAACCTTGACAATTCAAAATGGAACATATCGAGGAGCAATTTATGCGAGTGGCTCTGTTATTCGAAATACTGGAAAAGACGCTTCTCTTACGGTAGAGAATGGAACTTTTGAAGGAGCAACAAGCGCTATCTATAATGAAGGCACAGCAGTCTTAAAAGATGGAATTTATAAGGGCGAGACATGTAGTCAGTGCAATGCTCAAATTTGGTCTTATACAATTCGTAATGCAACTGAAAGTGCCAAAATGACAATTGATGGAGGAACGTACACTGGTGTTCAGGGGGCGGTTTCTTCATCTGTTGGATATCTAGAAATTAATGGCGGTACAATGAAAAGTGTAAAATGTAAGAATAACTCAGAGCATACTGCAACATTTTATGCGCTGTATGCGGCTGGAGAACAAGGGAAAGTTAAATGTGTGATTAATGGCGGACATTTTGAGACAGAAGGAAAAGTAGCAACTGTGCTTGTAGGAAATGATAATGATGGTGGAATTAAAGAGGAAGCAACAGTAATTATCAGAGGTGGTACGTTTAAAGCACCAAAAGACGTACCAGCACTTAAAGGGGCTGAAAAGACGGGCGATCCACAGATTTTGGGCGGCACATTCACAAGCGATATATCCAAGTACCTCCCAAGCGGTATGGGACAGGATGAAAACGGTCAGGTTATCGTAGACGAGAATGCGGCTGCAAAGATTGGAGATGCAGCGTATGACACACTTGCAGATGCGATTAAGGCAGTTAAAGATGGCGAGACAATCGAGCTGACGAGAAACGTGACAGATGCAGAAGGAATTTCTGTTCCATCAGGAAAGAATTTTACAATAGACTTTAAAGGAAAAGAATATATTGTAACCGGACCAGGCGCGGGCTCTCCGAATACAGAAACAAATGCATTCCAATTTTTGAAAGATTCTACGATTACAATGAAGAATGGTACGATTAAAGTCGGTGAAAATGCTTCTGAGAATAGAATTGGTCGCATTATCCAGAATTATGCAGATTTGACACTGGAAAATATGATTTTTGACACAAAGAATCTTGGTCAGAATGAAGACTATGCACTCAGCTTTAATAACGGAAATATAGTATTCAAAGGAAATACAAGTATTCATACAAGCGATGAAAAGGTTATCGCATTTGATGTGTGCAAATTTAGCAGTTATCCATCAGTGAATGTAACATTTGATGAATCCTTTACTGGTAAAATCGAAGGTAAGATTATATATGACAGCACAGATGCAACCACACATAAATTGACGATTAAAGGAAATGGTTCGTTCGCAGGAATTGACGCGTCAAAAGGCAATGAAAAAAATGCGGAAGAGTCAGTGAAAGTATATGGCGGTTCTTTCGGTGAGTCAGTAGAAGAGTATGTGGCAGACGAATTAAAGGCAGAGCTTAAGAAAGCATCCAGTGAGTATCCATATAGTTACTATGCGACAATGGAAGAAGCATTGGCAAATGCAGGGGCAGGTGACGTAGTGAAAGATTTGACTGCACCTGAAGACGCAAAAGTATTTACCATTACATTAGACTATGGATATGATAATAAAGTGGTTACAATACAGGGGACATCTGTTACACTTCCGGAGCTTCAAAGAGAAGGTTACAAATTCCTCGGCTGGTTCGTTGGAGATAAAACTTATAAACCGGGCGAAGTTGCAGTTACAGGAGATACAAAATTTACAGCAAAATGGGAGAAAGTACAGACACCAGAGCCAAAGCCAGAGGAAAAGCCGAACCAAAAACCTACACCAAATCAAAATGATAAACCGGCAGCAAACAAATCTGACAAGCCTGTATCCAAAGTTCCCAAGACCGGTGATACAGCAAATGTAGCAGGCTATATGACCGTTATGGTTCTTGCAGCAGGAATGGTGGCTGTAGCATTAAGAAAAAAACGTAGAGCGTAGTGAAAACTATACTTTTAAAAATATTAAATGTTATCCTGTCGGATAAGAAGAACTTTGTAAGGCAAAAGGGAGATACACAAATAACGGTGTATCTCCCTTCTTTCTTAAAACTTTCTTATATATATTGAAAAGAAAAATAGAACCTGCTATAGTGAAGCTACTTTTCTAAGTTGCTAATAAAATATCTGAATATCTAAAAATCTATCAAATCTTTTACAAATCAAGCCCATAGGTTCAAGGGCGGTTTTACATGAAGAAAACGTTGCATATGACAAATTATTTGTATTATACTAAAAGGAGAACAGATGAAGAAAGAAAATTTACAATGGCATCCGGCGTTTGCAGCGGCACTTCGCCTTACGTTCCAAGAAGAAAGAGAAGAGCTCCAGATTTTAGAAGAGTATTCTCTAAGTAAGAGTCCGCCGCGGATTGATGCGCTTATATTGAAAAAGAGTCCGCATGTGAAAATAAAAAAGAAAATCGGACATATTTTCAGTGGATATAATATCATAGAATATAAGTCGCCGGAAGATAATTTGAGTATTAATGATTTTTATAAGGTATACGGATATACCTGTTTTTATCAGTCTAACACAGAGAAGATAGGAGAGATTACACCCACTGAGCTAACAATTACTTTCGTGTGCAATCATTATCCAAGAGAGATGTTTCGGCATTTGGAAAGAGTGCGGGGGATGAAGATTCATGATCAAGGGGAGGGAGTCTACTATTTAACCGGTGATCCAATTCCTATTCAATTTCTTTATATCCCAAGGCTTAGTGAGGAAGAAAATTACTGGATTCAGACCTTGCGAAATGACTTGAAAGCAGGAAAAGAGATTCGTACACTGATGGCGAATTACGAGAAAAACAGAAAATCAAAGGATTGTGAGGCTGTAATGAATCTTGTTACCCGTGCAAACTGGGAACAGATGGAGGTGGAGAAGAAAATGTGTGAGGCGTTAAATGAATTATTTGCAGAAGAATTAAAAGAAGCAGATTTGCGAGGAAGAAAAGAGGGGAGAGAAGAGGGGAGAGAAGAAGGAAAAAATGTTGGCAAAGAGGAGAAATTAAAGGAACAGGTGCAAAAAAAGCTTGCCAAAAATCAGAGTATAGAAAGGATTGCGGACGATCTGGTGGAGGATGTGGAAGTAATCCGCAAGATTGTGGAAGAATTGAATGGGCAGAAAGTGTAAAGGCTTCAGAAGTGCAGGACAGAGTTTTGAACTCTGTCCTGTTTGCGTTTTTAAGCAAAAAAGAGAACTTTGTATAAAAGTTTGTACTTGCCAAAAATAAGCGGGGAGACTGTCCGAAAACTAGGCTGAGATAGCACAACGATTGCTTCACTCTGACGAGTGTTCAATATAGAGTTAAAATGCACATTGAAAACTGAATAAAGTACACAGAAATCAATCATTCATTCGAAAAATAGAAGATATAAAAACCTTCTTCACAGAAATCGTCGTCATCCAGAACATCAAATT
>ENA-ORSX01000269-ORSX01000269.1-human-gut-metagenome-genome-assembly--contig:-NODE-269-length-63413-cov-4.537138_pt1 | contig 63413 bp, 56 predicted proteins | sample MGYA00241904_ERZ509172 | MGnify/ENA primary metagenome ERZ509172 (study PRJEB26280, sample SAMEA2338795) | human gut metagenome | biome: human gut; feature: human-associated habitat; material: faeces... | reverse complement strand
TCGCGCTCGTGGAGCACGACACGACCAACCGTCCCGTGCCGCTGCACCTGCGCAACGCCCCGACCAAGCTGATGGACAAGGCCGGCTACGGCAAGGGCTACAAATACGCCCACGACTACCCAAACCACTACGTACACCAACAATACCTCCCCACCGAAATCCAGGGAGAACACTTCTACGAACTCTCAGAAATGGGCTACGAGAAAACCTTAAAAGAATACCAAAACAAAATCAAATCCCAGTCTTAATCCCAAAAAGGGCAGCCTCCAAAGAGAGACTGCCCTTTTCATCATTTAATTCCCATAACGTTCATCTGCGCCAAAATCGCATCCACACACTTCTCAAATCCAAGCTTTCCTGCATTCAGACACAGATCATAATTCGTCGCATCACTCCAGTCCCCACCGGCAAATTTGCGATAATAATCCTGCTTTCTCTTATCATCCCTACGAAGAAACTTCTCAATCTCCTCATCACTGCCGCTGATCTTCTCTCTGGACTTCTCCACACGAAACTCCCAGGGTGCATGAACAAACACTCTCAAAGTATTCGGTCTGTCCTTAAACACATAATTCACACAACGCCCAACGATCACACAGGATTCCTTCTCTGCCAGATCCGTTGCAATCTTCGCCTGATAATTAAAAATATTCTCATCAGAAACAAACCCCTTCTGATCCGGTGCGATCAGATCTCCTTTATATAACCCTGTCTTATTAAACAGAGATGCCTTCACACTGGAGCCTTCTTCCACCTGTCCAAAAAGCTTCACATCAATCCCGCTCTCATCAGAAGCCATCTGAATGATCTGCTTGTCATAGAAAGAAACTCCCAGTTTCTCTGCCAGCATCTTACCGACGGTACGTCCGCCGCTTCCATACTGTCTCGCAATGGTAATTACAAAATTCTCCATAAAATCCCTCCTGTTTACTCTCCAAGATAAGCTTTCTGAACAGATTCATCATGAAGAAGATCACTTGCCTTACCTTCCAGTGTAATCCTTCCGGTCTCAAGGACATAAGCTCTGTCAGCAATAGAAAGAGCCTTCTTCGCATTCTGCTCAACCAGAAGAACCGTTGTTCCACTCTCACTTACCTCTTTAATGATATCAAAGATCTCATTTACAAAGATCGGTGAAAGGCCCATGGACGGCTCGTCCATCAGAATGATCTTCGGCTGGCTCATCAGCGCACGTCCCATGGCGAGCATCTGCTGCTCACCACCACTTAAGGTACCTGCAGTCTGATTCTGACGTTCCTTCAGACGCGGAAAACGTTTATATACTTTCTCAATGGTCGCATCAATCTCATTTTTATCAGATCTTGTAAAAGCACCCATCTTCAGATTCTGAAGAACCGTCATATTTGCAAACACACGTCTTCCTTCCGGAACATGTGCCATACCCATTGTTACGATCTTGTGAGGCGGAACCTTTGTGATATCCTGTCCGTCATAAATAATATGTCCTGATTTTGCACGAAGAAGCCCTGTCACTGTATGCAGAGTAGTAGTTTTACCGGCACCATTGGCACCGATCAGAGCAATAACTTCACCTTCATTTACAGAGAAAGAAACACCCTTCAATGCCTGAATCATTCCATAATAAACCTGTATGTCCTGTACTTCCAGTAATGCCATCTGTCTCTCCTCCTATTCTCCAAGATATGCCTTGATAACTTCCGGATCATGGAGCACCTCTGAAGTCTTGCCCTGTCTCAGAACATGACCGAAGTTCAGTACAGTCAGCTCCTCACAGATACCTGAAACCAGCTTCATATCATGCTCGATCAGAAGAATGGTCATATCAAAGTTATCACGAACAAAACGAATGGTATCCATCAGTTCCTCAGTTTCATTGGGGTTCATACCTGCAGCCGGCTCATCCAGAAGAAGAAGCTTCGGCTTTGTTGCCAGTGCTCTGGCAATCTCCAGCTTTCTCTGTTTACCATAAGGAAGGTTGGATGCAAGGATATCTGCCTCTTTGTCCAGATCAAACACTTTAAGAAGCTTCATTGCTTCCTCATTCATGGTTTTCTCAACCTTAAAGTATTTCGGAGTATGTACAATACTTGTAAAAAGGTTGTATTTATCATGATTGTGAAGTCCTGCCTTTACATTGTCCAGCACACTCATCTGATGGAACAGACGGATATTCTGGAATGTTCTGGCGATTCCTGCCTTGTTGATATCAATGGTACTCTTTCCGGTGATATCCTGTCCGTCCAGATTGATGATTCCCTCGTCCGGCTTATACACACCTGTAAGAAGGTTAAAGATTGTAGTCTTACCGGCACCATTCGGACCGATCAGACCATAAAGCTGTCCTTTCTCGATGGAGACATGGAAATCATCCACTGCATGAAGACCGCCGAATGAAATATTTAAATGATTTACTTCCAGCAATGCCATAGCTTATGCCTCCTTTTTCTTAAATTTACTGAAAAGACGCTCTCTCATCTCGATTGCCTTAGGTGCCCAGTTGATCAGCATCATTACGATCAGCACGATTGCATAGAACAGCATACGGTAATCACTGAGTCCACGCAGAAGCTCAGGAAGAAGGTTCAGAATCACTGCCGCAATAATAGAACCACGCATATTTCCAATTCCACCGAGAACTACGAATACCAGGAACATGATAGACATGTTATAACCGAAGTTCTTCGGAAGTGCTGTTAAAGTTGCAAGATTATGAGCATAAAGCACACCGCCGATACCGGCTAATGCTGCTGAGATTGCAAATGCTTTCAGTTTATACTTTGTGATATCAATACCAATTGATTCCGCTGCAATACGGTTATCACGGATTGCCATGATCGCACGTCCGTCTCTGGAATTGATCAGGTTCAGAACTACGAATAAAGTAACCAGGATCAGAATCACACCTATAGTAAAGGTTGACTGTCTCGGTGTACCTGTGATACCCATGGCACCACTGATGATCATTTTTCCACCAGGCTCCATTCCAAGAGACATCTGGTCTTTCATGGAAAAATGGATTCCGTTGCTGTCAATTCCTACATAAAGCACATTGATGATATTCTTAATGATCTCACCAAATGCCAGTGTTACGATAGCAAGGTAGTCACCTTTCAGACGAAGTACAGGAATACCGATCAGGAATCCAAAGATACCTGCACATACAGCTCCGATAATCAGAGCAACGAAGAAACGAAGTCCTGCATTTGTAAATGTATCCATAGTTGCCTTTGTAAATGCTGCACTGGTGAAAGCACCGATACACATAAATCCGGCATGTCCAAGACTTAACTCACCCAGAATACCAACCGTTAGGTTCAGGGAAAGAGCCAGGATAATATATACACAAAGAGGCACCAGAAGACCCTGCATCAGGTTGGAAAGCAGATTCCCTGCGATCATTCCCTGTACGATCAGATATGCTGCAAGAACCATTCCGTATGTAATGAGATTGCTTTTTGTTGTTTTGTTTAATTTCTTCTTTTCCATGTCTGCCACCTCACACTTTCTCCTGAATGTTCTTACCAAGAATACCGGTAGGTTTCACAACCAGAACTACGATCAGAACACCGAATACAATGGCATCAGCCATCTGTGAAGAGATATAAGCTTTACCAAAAATCTCCAGGATACCCAGAACAACACCTCCGATAAAGGCTCCCGGGATAGATCCGATACCGCCAAATACAGCTGCAACGAATGCTTTGATACCAGGCATAGCACCTGTATATGGTGTCAAAGACGGGTATGCAGAGCAGAGAAGCACACCTGCGATTGCTGCAAGTCCGGAACCGATTGCAAAAGTAATGGAGATTGTTTTGTTTACGTTAATACCCATTAACTGGGCAGCGCCTTTATCCTCAGATACGGCAAGCATTGCCTGCCCTGTTTTTGTCTTGCTGATAAAGAGCATCAGACCTGCCATAATCAGGATACCACCGATAATGGTTACGATGGTTACACCAGTGATCACGATAGAACCACCTGCAAGTTTCAGGGATGGAAGACTGATCACGTTACTGAATGATTTGGTATCTGCTCCCCAGATCAGAAGGGCCACGTTCTGAAGCAGGTAGCTGACACCAATTGCTGTGATCAGAACAGCCAGAGGTGAAGCTGCATTACGCAGTGGTCGATACGCAACGCCTTCGATCACAACGCCCATGAGTGTACAGATGATAATGGACAGCAGGATGGCTAAAATCGGATTTAATCCCATGCCGCTGACTGCGACATAAACTACATAAGAGCCGACCATGATAACATCTCCATGAGCGAAGTTCAGCATTTTAGCGATTCCGTATACCATGGTATAACCAAGGGCGATGATCGCATATACACTTCCGAGGCTGATACCACTGATAAGATATGATATAAAACTACTCATAGAAGTCTTTCCTTTCTTATATTTAAATAATTTTATTGTGTGTAAAACTGGCAGATTTGCCTTTAGCGAAATCTGTCTTGTTTATTTTGCCAAAAGTAAATCTGTCATTAACGCATTAATGTAATAACGTATTAGGCAACAGGGCTGTCTGCATAATTCAGACAGCCCCGTTGGCATGCAACCATTGTCCACTCCAGGAACAATCGCATTTTATTTCTTATGAAATCTTTTCAGTTATTTCAATTTCATTATTCCATTGCTGCGTAAGCACCATCTTTGATTTCTACAGCTTTCGGAGCTTTGTTCGGCTCACCGTCTTCTGTCCATGTGATCTCGTCACCTGTAACACCTTCAAGTGTGATCTCGGTCATGCCTTTTTCAAGTGCTGCACAGATATCTGCAACATCCATGTCTGCTTTTACATCTTCTTTTTCTGCTGCTGCTTTGACTGCGTATACTGCATCATAAGCATCTGCTGCAAACTGGTTTGGTGTGTCTTTGTAAGCATCTTTGTATGCTTTTACAAAGTTCTGGGTTTTCTCATCTGTAGAATCTGCTGCAAATGGTGTAAGAAGCATCAGCCCCTCTGCAAGAGATGTATCAAAGTTTTCTACACCAAGGATACCGTCCATACCGTCGCATCCGAAGAATTTAGTTTCAAATCCCATGCTGTCTGCCTGTGCAAGGATCAGGGAAGCTTCTGTATAATAAATCGGAAGGAATACTAATTCAGCACCACCGTCTTTTGCTTTCTGAAGCTGTACGGAGAAGTCTTTATTGTTATCAGCAGTAAATGCTTCGGAAGATACGATTTCAATACCCTGATTAGCTGCTTCTGCTGTGAAGTTCTGTGTGATACCTGATGAATATACATCAGAGCTATCGTAGATAATAGCTACTTTTGTAGCAAGTTTATGCTCTCCAATGTACTGAGCTGCTGCAGTACCCTGGTTCGGGTCAGAGAAGCATACACGGAATACGTTCGGATTAGCAACACACTCTGTTGCAGATCCGGATGGAGTAAGCTGGAACATATTGTCTGCTGCTGTTTCATTTGCTACAGCTACACAAGGTGTGGAAGTAACTGTACCAACCAGGACGTTCATTCCCCAGTCTTTTAATGCGTTGTAAGCGTTCAGGGTTTTCTCAGCATCGTTCTCATCATCTTCAAATTTGAACTCTACCTGATATCCGTTGATTCCGCCGTCTTCGTTTACTTCATTGATTGCAAGCTCTGTTGCATTCTTTACAGCCTGTCCATAGATTGCTGCTGCTCCGGTTACAGGTCCGATTCCACCGATCTTAAATGTAGCATCGTCTGCAAATACAGATACAGGTGCAACTGTTGACATTACCATTGCTGCTGCCGCAGTAACACTGATGATTTTTTTCAGGTTTTTCATAATAAATCCTCCTTATATTTTGTCAGTCCTTTCGTCCCTCTTACGGCTCATAAGATTAGCTTCCGTTACCATTCATTCCACCCGGTATATCATTTTCACCAGATTCCGCAAGTTCATTTATTATGTAGAGGAACTGAAAAGTAACAAAAAGCCAACTGGGTTCCCAGCCGGCTTTGGCTTCCACTGACACTTTAATATGTTGCTGTTTTGAATTATATCACCATATATTTGACCATGCAAGAAAAACTTTATGGAAATTTAAGATTTTTCCGTCTTTCATGGACACTTGACCGTACCGCACACGCAATTTTATCCCATTCATCGAAAAATACATTAAAAAAGGTACACACAGAAACCGTAACAATTTCTATGTGTACCTCAAAATTCTGATTTAATTTATCAAATCTTATGTCTCTCTAAAACCGACAATTATGCAATTGCTTTTTTAGCAATCTCAGCAAGTGCTGTAAATCCTTCTGCATCGTTTACTGCAAGTTCAGCAAGCATCTTTCTGTTGATGTCGATGTTTGCAACTTTCAGTCCGTGCATCAGTTTGCTGTAGGATAATCCGTTCATTCTTGCTGCTGCGTTGATACGAGCGATCCAGAGCTGTCTGAACTGACGTTTTTTCTGCTTTCTTCCTGCATAGGAGCTAGCAAGTGCTCTCATTACAGACTGTTTAGCAACTCTATACTGTTTGGAACGGGCTCCTCTGTAGCCTTTTGCCAGTTTTAATGTACGATTATGTTTTTTCTTTGCGTTTAATCCGCCTTTAATTCTTGCCATTTCTTAAATTTCCTCCTGTTTGTCTATCTTCAATGAATAAATGCTTCTTATAAATATGGTAATGCTTTCTTCATGCTCTTAACATTAGTAGCATCAACAACAGTAGATTTTCTCAGATTTCTTTTTCTTTTCTGAGATTTCTTTGTTAAGATATGGCTCTTATAAGCTTTATTTCTTACTAATTTTCCTGTACCTGTTTTTTTGAAACGCTTTGCTGCTGCTCTGCAAGTTTTAATTTTTGGCATTGTTAATTCCTCCTTAAACTGTATCTCTATTATATTTAACGTTTTTCCGTTAAAAACATGGTCATGCTTCTGCCTTCAACCTTCGGTGCCTTCTCCACTGTTGCCACGTCTGCAAGCTGCTTTGCAAAATCATCAAGCACATGTCTGCTGCTTGCCATATGTGCCATTTCTCTTCCGCGGAAACGTAATGTTACCTTTACTCTGTCACCCTTGGAGAGGAACTTTCTGGCGGCGTTGACTTTCGTATTCAGGTCATTGGTATCAATGTTTGGAGAAAGTCGCACTTCTTTGACATCGATGGTCTTCTGCTTCTTCTTGGCTTCTTTTTCTTTTCTTGCAAGCTCATAACGGTATTTACCATAATCGATGATCTTACATACCGGCGGTTTCGCCTGCGGGGCAATTTTTACCAGGTCAAGCCCTGCCTCCTGAGCTTTGAACATTGCTTCTTTCGCGGACATGATTCCAAGCTGTTCTCCGTCCGAACCGATTAAGCGTACCTCTTTGTCTCTGATCTGTTCGTTAATCATTAAATTGCTAATTGTAGTGCACCTCCATACCTGTTAGATAGATTCTAATGACTTCTCGTCGCCCTCATTTACATAAAAAAAGCGTGGACAAAATCCACACTCCGCTATCACACTGCTGATATCTTTTCTTCTTAATCTGCGGAACAATCTCCTTATTCCTGCCAACCTTAAATATCAGCCTTCTCTGTGCAATATAAACCCAAGCCGCTAAACTAAATGCGCTGAGGTGAGAGTGGAACTCTGCTTTGTTTTCTTACGTACTTGTATAAGATACCATGTTCAGTCTGCTATGTCAAGTACTTTTTACATTTTCTTTATTTTTTTAGATCTCATGTTACTGTTCACACACCACTATTCCGCGAGGTGTTTTGGCATGAATATGCCAAAATCCCGAGACATACAAGCCAAAATTCCATTGCCGCAGGCAATCTGGAATGAATTTTGGCTACGTTACTGTGAACGGAGTGAACAGTAACGATCTCATGTATATTTTCTCTCAAACTGCACATCCTATCTCCGAAGCTTATTCAATATAACTGTTCAGTACTCTTGCACTACAGCAGTATTGAATAGTTATCTCAGATTTTTTCAGGAGGGTAACTCTATGACAATTCTTAAATGTTCAGCAATGACCTGTGTTTACAACAAAGAACAGCTCTGTTCAAAGGGTGATATTGACGTGACAGGCGAAAATGCTACTTCTGCAAATGAGACAAGCTGCGGCAGTTTCCAAGAGAGAACCGGCAGTTCCATGAAAGACAGCTATACAGATGACTGTGGCTGCGACAAAATCCAGATCGACTGCAAAGCCCATAACTGTACCTATAATGATAACTGCAAATGTACAGCATCCTCCATTCAGGTAGACGGCTCTAATGCACATGCATCTTCCGATACAAGATGTGACACCTTCCAGTGCCATTGTGGCGCATAATATCAACATCATGGCAACAGGATTTTCACCCGTATATCAGGGATAATGAACTTCCCTGATCCGGTCAAAAAAAGAGACATGTCCATCTATATGGAATATGTCTCTTTTGTCTGTCTGTAAATTATTTCACTGCAAAACAGATAATCCTATCTGTTTCTTAAGAAATCCGGAATCTGGATATCCTTCTTCTGAACAGTGCTTGACGGAGTCTTAGATGCTCCAAATGGTGTGGCATTCATAGTTGGAAGGCTGAAGCTAGGCATGTTCATACCGCTTCCTGCTGCAGTTCCGGCTGTTGCTGTACCTGTCGTTGCTGTGGAAGAAGGTCTTCTTGCACCAAAGGAAGAAGCTGTGCTTCTTTTTCCGAAAGGGGTCTGCTGAAGGTTATCATCATTCAGACCTGTTGCAATCACTGTGATTCTGCAGTAGTCAGCAACTGTATCATCATACATGGCACCAAAGATGATGTTTGCTTCCTCACCTGTAAGCTCCTGTACATAGCTTGCGGCATCATTGGCATCCATAAGAGAAATATCTCCGGAAATATTAATGATAACATGTGTAGCACCTTTGATGGTTGTCTCAAGAAGTGGAGAAGATACGGCCTGCTGTACAGCTTCCATAGCTTTGTCGTCTCCTCTTGCTTCGCCGATACCGATATGGGCAATTCCCTTGTCTGTCATTACAGTCTGAACGTCTGCAAAGTCAAGGTTAATCAGAGCCGGCAGATTGATCAGGTCTGTAATGCCCTGTACTGCCTGCTGCAGAACTTCATCAGCCTTCTTCAGAGCTTCCGGCATGGTTGTTCTGCGATCTACAACTTCCAGTAATTTATCATTCGGGATAACGATTAATGTATCCACTGCTTTCTTCAGATTCTCAATGCCTGCAAGTGCATTATTCATACGAGTTCTTGCTTCAAAACGGAAAGGTTTTGTAACAACGCCAACTGTAAGGATACCCATTTCTTTCGCTGCTGCTGCGATAACAGGTGCAGCTCCGGTTCCGGTTCCGCCTCCCATACCACAGGTAACGAATACCATATCCGCACCTTCCATTAACTGTTTTACTTCTTCAATGCTCTCCTCTGCTGCTTTCTGTCCAACCTCAGGCTGGGCTCCTGCACCAAGACCTTTGGTAATCTTCTCGCCAATCTGAAGTACAGTTGGAGCTTTGCACAGAGTTAAAGCCTGCTTATCAGTATTAACACCTACAAACTCTACTCCGCCGATGGCCTCTTCCACCATTCTGTTTACTGCATTATTTCCGGCTCCACCTACACCGATCACTATGATCTTGGCAGATGATTCAGCCTCGTTTGACATAATCTCTAACAACGTACTTCCTCCTTTATTTATACCTGATATCCTTTTCAGTGATTTATATCAAAGTTACATATAGATATATCATATATTTTTTTTGGGAATTAATCAACCATTAATTTTGTTTTTTTATACTTTTTTCACTCTTTTTCGGCAATTCCGGTAAATATGTTGTATCAGTGTACGGAGCCTTCTCTAATCTCAAAGTTTCCATATACTATCAATATCCCTCAGAATCATCCCCCTGATAATCACTGTTATCTTCTGTATAATCACCATATCCATCTGAATCATCTGAGTTTCCGTCGTCATATGATGAATCACTTTCTCCATCTTCTGAAGTTTCAGAACTCTGGTCATCTGCGGAACTTTCATCTCCTGAACCGTCTCCCGACTCATCAGATGCCGCATCTAGAGATTCCTGTGTAGGCTTCGGTCCCACATAATTACCGGATTCGTCATACTCACCTGCTCCGGTATAATCCCCTTCCTCATCATAACCGCCATTCCAGTTCTCAATTGCTTCCTCAAGAGCAGTCTTCGGTTTTGCACCTACATAATTACCATCCTCGTCATACTCGCCGTCTCCGGTATAATTGCCATCTTCATCATAACCGCCATTCCAGTTCTCAGCAGTAACTTCTTCCTGTTCCAGTTCTTCTTCAAAGGTATTGGACTCCGTAGCCACACTCTCCATATGAAGAATACCTTTTTTTCCCTGAATTTTGGGCAGAATCGCTATCACTCGGTTCATCTTCTCTTCCAGATCAGCATCTTTTCCAAGCTGAACAGTTATATCCCCATAGATGAGGCTGATAGAATAGCTGCTGTCAAACTGGATATGATCGGGGATCATATCATTTTTCTGAAAGATTGTAGACAATGCTACAGCTGTATTCAGTACAGTATCTCCTTTAATATCCAGTTTCTCATCCATCACGATGCTGTTCACCTGAATTCCGTCAAAATACGGAACCGTCTCATCTCTGTTCTGAGAACCCTCCACAAAAATGCCATTTCTGTCAAAATAAATGTAACTGTCAAGATATCGGATGCATCCGACTGTTTTTTTCTCTTTTACGCTGATACAGATGGTATTTCGGTTCAGCTGGGTAACTTTAAATGCATCTACATATGCAATGTCCTCTGTATTTGTAGTGCTGTAGAGCAGTGGTGCAAGGACCGAATTGGAAGCCATCGGTCCCCGAAGCACCATATTCTTTACTTCTTCGTCTGTATAATGGGAAGTTCCCCTCACCTCAACAGTATCTACTTTATAATAGGAAAAAAATACTATCACAGCGACCATAACTCCGGCGCCTATCATACCTGCCAGCATCTTCTTCGTCCTTTTACTCATAGGAGGTCTTTTCCCATAATTACTTTCTCTCATAAATCCTCAAATCCTCTGTCCCCGGCTGCCATATTCTGCAGCCCAAAGTCCGTAAATCTTCACAGATATGCTCATAGCCCCTGCTGATAAACCCGGCTCCTGTAACACAGGTTTCTCCCTCTGCCATAAGTGCGGCAATGAGCAGGGCTGCACCACCTCTGAGATCTCCTGCCTGTACCTGTGTTCCCTTAAGAGTTTTTCCCCCTCTTATGATTGCCTGGTTTCCGCTTACGGAAATATCTGCGCCCATTTTTTTCATCTGAAAAGCACTGCCAAATCTCTGGTCAAAAATATTTTCCCGTATGGTACTCTGTCCCTGCGCACCTGTCAGCACCGCCATCAACGGAGCCTGCAGATCTGTGGGAAAACCCGGATAAATTTCTGTTTCTACTAAAACAGCCGGTCTGACAGCATTCTTTCCATTGACCTCTAGTGTACCACCATTTACTTGATATTGTCCACCTATTTTCCGATATACTTCCATAAACGACTGCAACTCCTCCACAGGTACATCATGAAGAATAATCTTACTTCTTGCTGCCGCAGCCGCACACAGATAGGTACCTGCAACAATACGATCCGGAGGAATACGGTAGTCTCCGCCTTTCAGTTCATCCACTCCTCTGATCGTAATTTCACCGGTTTCTTCTCCTTCTATCAGTGCTCCCATTGTTTTCAGATATCTGCAGAGCCAGAAAACCTCCGGTTCTTTCGCACAATTATAAAGATGTGTTACACCTTTTGCAAGAACTGCTGCCAGTATTGCCTGTTGAGCAGCTCCCACACTCGATTTCGGAAACACAATATCCTGCCCTTCAAATCTGACACATTCTCCATCCAGGCCTGATGCATTTTCCCGGACATCCGCGCCAAGTGCTCTCAGTGCCATAAGATGGAAATCTATTGGTCTTTTCCCGATCGTACATCCGCCCGGATACCCTATCCTGCATTTTCTGTTTCTTGCAAGCACCGCACCTGCCAGAATGATCGAAGAACGCATTCTGCCTGTATAGACTGCAGGAATTTCTGTTCCGTCTGCGCAGGAACAATCCAGATAAAGATCATGATCGTCCCACCAGGTCACTGCACCAAGACTTTTCAAAATCTCTTCCATACAGAAAACATCTGAAATTCTGGGGCATCCCCTCAGAATGCTTAGTCCTCTGTGCATCAGAGATGCGGCTATCATTGGAAGTGCTGCATTTTTAGATCCCTGTATAAAAATCTCTCCGCTGAGAGAAGCTTTACCTGTCACATGGATTTCATCCAACCTTTTGCTCCCAAAGAGTCTCTTACTTTACAGTTTATGGCTTTTTCTATTATATGTTACGCCATTCTGAAACCTGTAATTCAATTTATCCTGTCACATTTCCCAACATTCATCGCAAGTCCCATTTCCCCAAGAAGAAACACTGCCGAAGTTCCTCCATAGCTGATAAAAGGCAGCGTAATGCCTGTATTGGGGATTGTATTGGTCACCACTGCAATATTCAAAATAACCTGAAGAGCCAGATGCCCCATAATCCCGCAACAGATAAGAGCTCCGGCCAGATCTTTTGCATGCATGGCAGCCACACCCAGCCGCCACAAAAGCATTGCAAACAGAAAAATCAGAAAGATAGCTCCGGCTGCTCCCATTTCCTCACATATAATCGAAAAAATCATATCATTCTGCGCTTCCGGAACAAATCCAAGTTTCTGCAGACTGTTTCCAAAGCCTCTGCCGAATATTCCGCCGCTGCCGATGGCATACAATCCCTGGATCGTCTGAAATCCTTTTTCATATTTCTCCGGATTTCTCCAGATTGCAAGACGTTCCAGACGATAACTCTCTGCAGCAAGAAAAACAGCTATGAAACCTGCACCTGCGCTGCCAAGCCCGATAAATTCCAGATATCCCGGATTGGATACAAAAATCAGGATTCCACCGATACCCAGAATAATGATCGCTGTACTCAGATTATTTGAACCTACAAGACCAATGATCGGCAGCAGGGTCAGTATTGTCCTGCACATAAATCCAAATCCCATGGTTGCTTTTTTTGTCCGCTCGATCTGCCATGCAAGAAAAAGGATCACAGCAACTTTCGCAAACTCTGAAGGCTGAAAAGATAAAGGTCCAAGATTCAGCCATCTTTTTGAGCCGTTGATCTCCTGACCTACAAAAAGTACTGCGCCGGACAAAAACATTGAAATCAGATATGCCACCGGTCCCAGCCTCAGAAAAAAATGATAATCAATGGAAGAAACCATATACATCACTCCCATACCCAATGCTGTGGCAAATAACTGTTTCTTAAAATAACAGGCAGAGTCGCCGAAACGTACTCTGCCATTATATTCACTGGAACTGAATAATACTGCCAGGCCAAAAATCACAAGCAGTACTATCAGTACCAGCATCGTCATATCTGTTTTTGATAAATCTGTCGCTCTTTTTCGCGCCATCTGTTTCTCCGCAAAATTATCTATAGCCGGTCACTGCAGCTTCGTCTTTCTCTGCCGGACAGCTATAATTCTTACTTATAGATATTCTACAGATTTCTTACATATTCCTTGAACATATCTCCACGCTGTTCATAGTTATCAAACTGTCCCCAGCTTGCACATGCGGGAGAAAGCAAAACAGCATCTCCAGGCTGTGCTTTCTCCTCACATACCTTTACTGCCTCTTTCAGATCTTCGCAGAGGATGATGTCATGGAAACCATGTTTCTCAGCAGCTTCTTTGATTTTCTCCTTTGTCTGACCGATCAGCACCAAATAACGTACCTTTCCGTCAAATGCCTCAATCCATTCATCATAACCGGACTGTTTATCATAACCGCCGCCGATCAGAAGTGTCGGACGGTTCATTGCCTGGATTCCTTTAATTGCCGCATCCGGGTTAGTTCCTTTGGAATCATTATAATATACAACGCCTTTTTTCTCTGTCACATATTCGATTCTGTGTGCAACAGCTGTAAATTCACAGATGCTCTTACGGATGCTGTCCAAGGATACTCCATCGTAGTAAGCCATTGCAACTGCGGCCATAACGTTCTCAAAATTGTGTTTTCCAAGAAGCTTCAGATCTTCTGTCTTAACTACTTCGATTTCTTTTTCTCCGTCCTTCAGGATGATTTTATTTCCATCCAGATAAATTCCCTCATCCAGTTTACGTCCGCTGGAGAAATATACAACTCGTGGAGTCAGATGTTTTCCAAACTCACGCAGAACCTCATCTTCATAATTCAGCACGCATACATCTTCTGTACCCTGATTCTCAGTGATCAGTTCTTTCACACGTATATACTCTTCCATTGTATGATGACGGTTCAGATGGTCCTCTGTAATATTCAGGATTGCAGATACCTTTGGTGCAAACTCCTCAATCGTTTCCAGCTGAAAACTGCTGATTTCTGCAACAGTTACAGAGTTTGGCTTCATCTCCAGTGCTTTGGAAGTATATGGGGTTCCGATATTGCCGACTACAAAAACAGACTCACGTGCATCCTGCATAATTTTTCCAAGAAGTGCTGTTGTAGTAGTTTTTCCGTTTGTTCCTGTGATGGCAAGCACTTCACCGTCACCTACTCTGTATGCCAGTTCCACCTCTCCCCATACCGGAAGCCCCTGCTCATAAAAACTCTTTACAAGTGGAAGATCTGTCGGCACTCCGGGGCTTAAAACTACCAGATCAAGACTGTCCTGTACTTCTTTCGGAAGTTCTCCTGCATATACAGTGACCGGATATGTCCCATCTGTTTTATGTACAACTGCGTCTTTATCTGTTTCGGCATTTCCGTCATAGATAACCGGAAATGCTCCTACCTTTGCCAGAAGGTCAGATGCTCCGATTCCGCTTTTTCCGGAACCGAATACAAGTACCTTTTTTCCCTGTAATTCCATAATAATTTTCCTCCCTTTTATCAGCATAACGCTGAAATCTGCTTAGCCAAAATCTTACAGTGCCAGCAGTGCGACCATACACATAACCGCTGTAATAACTGAGAATACCGCAACTACACGTGTTTCAGACCATCCGCATAACTCAAAATGATGATGGATCGGTGCCATCTTAAAAATACGCTTTCCATGTGTTGCCTTGAAATAAGTTACCTGAATGATAACGGAAAGTACTTCTATCAGATAGATCAGACCCACGATCAGGATAAATAACGGCATCTGCATCACATAAGCCGTACCTGCAACAAAACCACCCAGTGCCAGAGAACCTGTGTCTCCCATAAACACTTTTGCCGGATATACATTAAACAACAGAAATCCCATCAGACCTCCCACAACTGCACCTGTGATCGGCTCGATCCCCGATTTCATTCCAATAGAAACTACTGTAAAAAATACTGCAACGATCAGAGTCACACTGGAAGCAAGACCATCCAGACCATCCGTAAAATTAACTCCATTCACAGTACCGATCACAGCAAAGAAAAGAACCGGAACTGCCAGCCATCCAAGATTCAGGAAATGTCCGCTCCAGAATGGGATTCTCATAGTCAGTGAGATATCTGTATACTTAACAATATAAAATACAAAAATCGCAGTCAGAACTACCTGAAGTAAAAATTTCTGCCATGGCAGCAGTCCGTCTGAGCGTTTCAGCACAACCTTCAGATAATCATCCAGAAATCCGATAATTCCAAATCCAAGAGTCAGGAACAGTACCGGAATGATCTTCGGATAATCCCCTACATAAAATAATGCAGTTATCGCTGTGGCGATCAGAAAGATCACTCCACCCATTGTAGGTGTTCCTGCTTTCTTTAAATGGGACTGTACGCCCTCTGTTCTTTCTGTCTGGCCCATCTTCAGTCTCCGAAGAAAAGGAATGATGACCGGTCCTAATACAACGCTGATTGCAAAAGAAATCAGCACAGGGATTACAACTTGAAATTCCATCTTACACCTCATTCATTCTTTCGTTTTTTCCTGAAAGTTTTTTACTTTCAGATTTCTTTTAGTATAAGGCTTTTTTGCTTATTTATCAACCCTGCCTGCGGAATTTCCCTAATTGCCTTCTGCAGAAAAATCAGAAACATCACTTTTTTCAATTCCAAGATATGGCAGGATATTCTCAAAAATACCACGTATCACAGGTGCAGCTACTGTCCCTCCATAATAGATTCCTTTCGGATCATGAATAATACACAGTCCCAGTATCTGCGGATCTTCTGCAGGTGCAAATCCCAAAAAAGAGGAAATATAACGATTTGCACTTCTTGGCAGTGTCTGAGAAGTGGCAGTTTTCCCACCGATGGCATATCCTTCAATTTTTGCATTTTTTCCGGAGCCCTGAGATACTACTGTTTCCAGAATTTCTCTTATTTCCTTCGAAGTCTCTTCAGAGACAATTCCTTCCTTTACCGGAAAAATCAGTTTCTCACCCTCTGTTCTGTCAGGATTTAACACTGCGACTCCAAAATGCGGTGTCACCCGTCTGCCTCCGTTTATAAGTGAACTTACTGTTGCAGCCAGCTGAACAGGCGTAATCTGAAAAGACTGTCCAAAAGAAACCGTTGCCAGTTCCACTTCTCCCATATTTTTCTTCTGATGCATAATAGTTCCTGCCTCTCCCGGAAGATCTGTCCCGGTTTTATCCAGAAGTCCAAACTGTCTGAAATACTTATAATAACGTTCTACCCCAAGGCGAAGCCCCACCTCTATAAACACAGGGTTACAGGAATTCTGTGCACCTTCCACAAAATTCTGGGATCCATGTCCTGTTCTTTTTGCACAGTGGATTCTGCGATCCTCCACCACTTTATATCCGGGACAATAAAAACGGTCCCCAGGTGAAACAACACCAGCCTCCAGTCCGGCTGCCATGGTGATGATTTTAAATGTGGAGCCCGGTTCATAAGTATCATTCAGGCAGGGATTTCTCCACATCTGATTCAGTAATTCCTGCTTTCTTTCTGTATTTGTTTTTCCTGATGCTGTCTGCACTGCCAGTTCACTTTGTTCATTGTGATCTTCCGACGGTATTGTTATCCCGGATTCATTTAACTGCATATTCAGATCATCTGTCAGGGTAAAAGGATCATTCAGGTCAAATTCCGGCACATTGACACATGCATATATTTCGCCGTTCTGTGGATTCATCAGCAGGATAGATACACGTTCTGCCTGCTTTTCCTCCATTACTTTCAAAGCTGACTGCTGCGCAAATTCCTGAATATTTACATCAAGGCTGATCATCAGGCTTTTCCCCTCTATCGGTTTTTCCCTTGTCTCACCCAATTTATCAATTTCCACACCCCTGGCATCTGTTGTTGTCAGGATTTTACCCGGCTGTCCCCTCAGGATTTCTTCATATTTCACTTCCAGACCGATAATTCCCTGATTATCACCTCCCGTAAAGCCAATGACTTTTGAAGCCAGACTTCCACATGGATAGTAACGCTTATAATCCTCATCAACTTTCACCCCTGCCAGACTGCACTCTCTTATCTCATCACCTGTACTTTTTTCCACATTTGTCTTTACTATTTCGATGGAAGAGATTTTCTCCACTCTTTTTCTCACTTCTGCCTCATCTATTTTCAGTTTTTCAGACAGCAGGGCGATTACTTTTTCAGGTTCTTTAATCTGACTGTGGATCACAGAGATTGTACATACCGTCCTGTTTGATGCCAGAACTTTTCCCCTTGCATCCAGAATCTCCCCTCTGGCCGCTTTGATCTCTCTCTCTCTTTCGTGAAGTTCTTTTGCTTTCTTATAATAATAGTCTGATCTGAAACACATAAGATATACCAGTCTTCCGATAAGGCCTGTCATCATTAAAATACAGCAGAGTAATACCACCCATATTTTTCTCTTGTGAAACGTCATATTTTTTTTCATAAAAAAAGCTCCGCAGAGATTGTCATAACAATATATGACCATTCTCTGCGGAGCTATAACTATACATTTTTATTCCAGACCTGCTTCTTCATTGGTAATACCGTCTGTCTCTTCGTCATTATCCTCAGTCGTCTCAGCTTCATCATCCTCCAGAGGTGCAGGTGCATCAGGATTGGATACTGCATCTCCTGAAGAATCTGCATCCGTACTTCCCGAAGCACTGACAAGATTTGTAGACATCTTATAATTGCCTTCCTCATCCAATATGTGATCTCCATTGGCATCCAGCAGATATCCGTTTTCATCAATCCGGTTTCCATCCCAGTCTATCAGATTGCCATCTGCATCCACCAGATTACCGTCACTGTCAAGCTCGCTGTCCGATATGGAAGTACTCTTTAAATGTCCCTTAAACCCTTCCCACAATTCTGTCTCCGGCACTGTTCCATCTTCAGATTCATCCGGCACTACATTCAGATACGGAAGAAGCTCCGAAAGGATTCCCTGTGCAATATACTGCGGATAAGTACTGTTTGCCTGATCTTCTGCATTCGGTTCATCTACAACTACATAAATTACCACAGCCGGGTCATCTACAGGAGCAAATCCAATAAAAGAAACCAGATATTTTCCGTTTCCTCGCGGGTATTTCTCCGCTGTACCTGTTTTACCTCCTGAACTGTAACCCTGCACTTTGGAATGGCGACTGGTACCCTGCTGTACACTCAATGCCATATAGCTTCTGATATCACTGGAAATCCTGGAGGAAATCGTCTGCTTCAGAAGTATCGGCGAGATTGTTTTTACAGTTCCGCCATTACTGTCAAGAACCTTTGTCACAAGATGCGGCTGATAATAATATCCGCCATTGATAACGGAACTCATCGCATTGATTTCCTGGATCATGGTACAGGTAAAACCCTGTCCAAAAGCAGAACATGCAAGTTCTGTTTCCCCCATACTGTCCTTAGTATGGATAATACCTGCGCCTTCATTCGGCAGGTCAATCCCTGTCCTTGTTCCGAAATTAAACAGACTCTGTGCTTTGATAAATTGAGTAGCTCCCATCTTGGCACCAATCTGCATCATTGCATCATTACAGGAGTTTGCAATTACCTCTCCCAGTGTCTCTGTGCCATGTGCGCTCGGATAAACCGCACACTTGATCATAGTATCTCCAAAAGTCTGCGATCCATCGCATACAAATGTATCTGTTTCCTGTATCGCACCCTTTTCCAATGCAGAAGCCATGACGATCGGCTTTACAACAGATCCCGGCTCATAGGCATCTGTGACGCAGAAATTACTCCACATACCATTCAGAGCCTCCACTGTTTCCACATCATTCATCGCTTTGATTTCATCTTCTGTATATACAGTGGAAAGATCTCTCGGATTATTCAGATCATAACGGTCACCACCATCCATGGCAATAATCTCACCGGTGGACGGATTTTCAACAATGACACCTATATTCTTGGCCCCCATTGCCTCTTTAAATCCATTAACATATTTCTCAACAATCTGCTGTGCACCGATGTCAATGCTGGTCTGAATGCTTTTTCCATTCACCGCAGCAATAATGGTCTGCTCCACATCTGAATCATCATTGATATACCCATACTGTCTTCCGTCTACGCCTGTCAGTGTGCTGTTATAGTACCCTTCCAGTCCGATATCTGCCACATCTCTGTCCAGTGCAAAACCAATTGTATCGCATGCTGTTTCATTAAACGGGTAACTTCTCAGATAATCCTCTTCAAACCAGACGCCTTTGATATTTGCCCGTTCCTTTGCCTGCGCTTTAGTAAGACCGGAATCTTCATCCTCTGCCTTATATTTTTCAAATTCTTTCTTTTTGTCCATAGACAGCTGTTTTGTCAGTACCTGATACTGACTCTGGCTGGTTCTTGAATCGGCCAAAAGAGAACGCACTGTTTCTTCATCAATCCCCAGCACCTCATTTAAGGCACGTATTGTTGGCTCTACATAGTCCTCATCTGAATTTACAGTTTTACAGTCCAGGATCACATTATAAACTTTATTGCTGGTAGCCAGTATATTTCCGTTCTTGTCATAAATATCGCCTCTCTTTGCCGGCAGTACCTGGCTCTCATATTTCTGCTGTGCCTGGCTTAACACCTGTTTTTTGTATTTGCTTCCACTGGTAGCATTAATATAAGTAATTCTCAGCACTAATATTACCAGAAGCAGTAACACAATTCCAAACAATATCAGCAGCTTTTCTTTCATGTTTTGATTTATTTTTCTCTGTGGTCTTCTTCGACTCTTTCTTCCCGTATTGCTCAATTAATCACCTACTTTGAATCTGGTATATCCTGATACTGTCTTACATAGCTGTTACCCGATGTAGAATAGGTTACTGTCTGATCATCTGACGGATATTTCATCCCCAGTCTCCCCAATGCAGTCTGCTTGATCTTATTCAGATCCACATTTGATGTCACCTGGCTGTAATATGCATCATTGTCTTCTTTTAAATCTGCCAGTTCCTCCTCAAGAGATGCAACTGTACTCATCTTTGCGGTAATCTCTGATTTGTAACGAAGATATTTCACAGAGCAGAATAATATCGCCACACATACAACTGCCAGAAACGCTACAAATCCCCAGTTCATTGCAGTCGCCTTCTGCCTGTTCTTCTGTGCTTCTTTACTCAACTGATGTTTCTGCCTTGGTACCTGCGCAGGACTCGCCTGCACTCTTCGGTTTCGATTGGTCTGCTGCCTTCCCGGATTCTGTCTTCCCGGCTGCCTCTTTCTCTCCGGAACTTCTGCAAGACGTCTGACCGTATTTCCGTCAACATACATTCCTCTGTTTGTTCTGGCACTGGTTCTGCTTCTTCTTGCTGTTTCACTCCTGGTCGTTCTCGCCATTTCATGCCTCTCTAATTATAATACTCTCTCAAAAATCCGAAGCTTTGCACTTTTGGAACGCGGATTCTCTTCCATCTCTGTCTCCCCCGGAAGAATCGGCTTTCTTGTGATCACTTTTCCTTTGGATTTCTTCCCGCATACGCATACAGGAAAATCTGAAGGGCAGGTACACGGATTCTCATTTTTTCTGAAAATCGTCTTTACAATTCTGTCCTCCAGAGAATGAAAAGTGATAATGCAAAGTCTTCCGCCATCATCAAGGATATCGATCATTCCATCCAGAGAATCCCGCAGCACATCGAGCTCTCTGTTAAGCTCAATACGGATTGCCTGAAAAGTTCTCTTGGCCGGATGTCCTGACTTCACCTGCATCTTCATGGGAATGGATTCTCTGATGATCTCTGTCAGTTCTCCGGTGGTTGTAATCGGTTTCACCTGTCTGGCGGCAACAATATGTTTTGCAATATTTTTTGCAAATTTATCTTCACCGTAATCACGAATAATACGGTATAATTCTTTTTCTTCATAGCCATTGACAATATCGCCGGCTGTCTGCGTCTGGCGCTGGTCCATGCGCATATCGAGCGGTGCATCTACCCTGTAGGTAAAACCGCGTTCTTCATTGTCAAGCTGATAGGAAGATACTCCAAGATCAAGGAGAATCCCGTCGACTTTATAGATGCCTCTTGCTGCCAGTTCCTGTACCATGTAACAATAATTGCTGCGAATGATCGTCGCCTGTTTATAGGGGGCTAACCTCTCACTCGCAGCAATTATCGCATCCTGGTCTTGATCTATGCCAATAAATCTCCCCTTGGCAGAAAGTTTCCTGCATACCTCACCGGCATGCCCTGCACCTCCTAAAGTACCATCCACGTAGATTCCGTCCGGTTTGATATCCAAACCTTCAATGGTCTCTTCCAGTAATACAGATTTGTGTTTAAATTCCATCTCCGTCTCCTGTCTGGATTTACTTTGCAAGATACTTCAAACGAGACCTGTCAGATTGTGATTCCCATGTCCTGCATGCTCTCTGCAATGCTGTCCATGTCATCATAATCACAGATCTCATTCCATTTTTCTTTGCTCCAAACTTCAATTCTGTTCAGATTACCTGTCAGAACCACATCTTTCTCCAGACCGGCAAATTCGCGCAGTGTCTGCGGTACAAGGATTCGTCCCTGCCTGTCCAGTTCACATGTAGTTGCTCCAGCTACAAAGAATCGTGAAAAAGTTCTGGCATTTTTATTTGTAAGTGGTAAAGATCTGAGCTTCATTTCAAAGGATTCCCATTCATCCATCGGATAAATGTAAAGACAGCCATCAAGCCCTCTTGTCAGAACAAACTCTTCCCCTAAGAGCTCCCTGAATTTAGAAGGAATGATCAGACGCCCCTTCGCGTCGATCGTGTGGTTATACTCTCCCATGAACATGTTACTCACCTACTCTCGCAAAATCTGAATCTCCCCTTCAGATTTCTCAGGTGGTAATGGACTCTGCCGTTATTCCCCACTCACCACCACTATTCACCACTTTCTACCACTTATGTGCTTATTCTAAACTATTTAGGCTGAAAAAACAAGGGGGAGAAAAAGATTTTTAAAATTTAGAACTCTGTTAACATTTATGAAACAACCTTATTTTTACGAGAAAAATGGGCTTTTATACACAAAAAGTGGGTTGAATTTCCACTTTCAACCCACTTATCTTTCAGATATATGTTTTTTTACTGTTCTTCTTTTGAATTTGTGGGAGAAGTTCCCACATCTGGCTTTACCTGTTCATCCATCTCCGGCCGGATTTCCGGTTCCGGTTTCATTTCAGAAGTCTCAGGAAACATCTGTTTTTCTTTCACTGACTCATCCAGAAATCTGTTTTTCCTCTGCCGGCGTATAGTATCTCTTTTCTGTGCCATCACTCTGCGTATGATCACTACAGGCATAAAAACAGCAAATAATATAGCGGAAATTACCAGCGAAATCCCCACTTTTGTCCCCGGAATATAAAGCTTATCTGTTCTGAACCATTCAAAGAAAAACCTTCCCAGACCATAACCTGCCAGATAGATCATAAACAATTCGCCTTCATATTTCTTTTTTCGGCGCATGGCCATCAACAGCAGAAATAACAGCAGACACCACAGACTTTCATAAAGAAAAATCGGCTGAACCTGAATATATGAAATCCCATTTATGGTCAGCAGATTATCTCTCATTGCTCCCGAAACTTCTCCTGACCGCACAGCTGAAACCGGTATCTGCATTGCCCATGGCAGATCTGTATATTCTCCGAAAGACTCTCTGTTAAAAAAGTTACCCCAGCGCCCTATAGCCTGTCCCAGAAGTATTCCGGGACACGCAATATCGGCACTCTGCCAGAATGACGTTTTGGTAATCCTGCAAAATACCGCTGCCGCAAGAAATCCAAAGAGCAGACCACCATATAAAGCGTAACCACCATTTCGAAAGTCCAGTATGGCATTCAGATTTTCTTTATAAAATCCCCATGAAAAAGCCACATAAAATAATCTGGAACCTGCCACTGAAACCAGCAGGGAGATAAGTATCATATCGAGATACCTGTTCTGATCTTCCCCATTTCGTTTCGCTTCAAGTGTCACAAGTCCCATTCCAAGAAGAGCACCCACAGCAATCAGTACTCCATATATGGTAAATTCCATTCCAAATATCTGAAATGAGCGCGGCACATAATCAAAGACCAGGCCAGGTCCCGGAAAACGTATCGACATTTCCATAAATCACCTGTTCATCATACATTGAATCGGAATAAGATCACATCTCCATCCTGTACAACGTATTCTTTACCTTCCATTCTTACAAGACCTTTCTCTCTGGCACCTGCATAGGAACCACAGTCCAGAAGATCCTGATAATTTACAACCTCAGCTTTAATAAATCCTCGCTCAAAATCTGTATGGATCTTACCTGCTGCCTGCGGAGCCTTTGTTCCGATTTTAATCGTCCATGCTCTTGTCTCATCCTCACCTGAAGTAAGGAAACTCATCAGTCCAAGGAGATGATAGCTTGCTTTTACAAGTTTCTCAAGTCCTGATTCTGTCAGTCCCAGATCCTCCAGGAACATTTTCTTCTCATCATCATCCAGTTCAGAGATCTCTTCTTCGATTTCTGCACAGATAACGAAAATCTCACTGTTCTGCTCTGCCGCATATTTGCGCACTGCCTGTACATGGCTGTTGCTTTCACCATCATCAGCCAGATCTCCTTCTGCTACGTTTGCTGCATAGATCACAGGCTTCCAGGTAAGCAGATTATAAGTAGACATCCAGGCTTCTTCATCTTCATTTTCCATTTCCATAGTGATTGCCATCTTGCCATCTTCCAGATGTGTTTTTACCTTCTGAAGGAAATCAAGCTCCTTGGCAGCCTCTTTGTCCATGCGTGCTGTTTTTGTAACTTTTGCAATTCTTCTCTCAAGGATCTCAAGGTCTGAGAAGATCAGCTCCAGATTAATAGTTTCAATATCACGGATAGGATCAATACTTCCATCTACATGGATAACATTGGAATCTTCAAAGCAGCGGACTACATGAACGATTGCATCTACCTCACGGATATTTGCAAGGAACTGGTTTCCAAGGCCCTCTCCTTTGGATGCTCCCTTTACAAGTCCTGCAATATCTACGAATTCAATTACAGCAGGTGTCACTTTCTTAGAATGATAAAAGTCTCCGAGAAGCTTCAGTCTCTCATCCGGCACTGTAACAACACCTACATTAGGGTCAATGGTACAGAACGGATAATTTGCAGATTCTGCGCCTGCCTTTGTCAATGAATTAAATAATGTACTTTTTCCAACATTGGGTAATCCGACGATTCCTAATTTCATTTTTTATATTTCCTCCTATAAATCCTTTGATTTTATCCCAGTCCAACAGCTAAATCTTTGATTGACCAACATATCAAATGACAATCAAGTGGATATTCACAATCCAAGCTTTTCGCCTTTTAAATCTTTTCCCATATTTCAGCTTCTCTCATCAGAAGTCCTAATACAGTACTTTGTATTATACCATAGCATCTTATCTTTGTGAATATTCATTTTCATCTCATCTCCTGCTAATATTTCCACACTTTTCGAAATGAATTTTTCAAATTCTTCTCTCGCCTCATTTCTATTTCTAATTATTGTAAAAATCATTTTTATGCCGGCTCAAAAAATGTCCTTACACATATTCAAAAAATGAAGGGCATAAATACAGCCTCTTATAGAATACTTGAAAACAAAAAAGCACTCACCTATTTCAGGTAAATGCCTTAGTCAAGCGGATATTCACAATCCGCTTTGCTACTTGCTCATAACCGAATAACTGCTCCGCAGTTTATCAGAAAGATTCAGCCTTCCCCTCCGGGAAAATAATTTTAAACACAAAGAAGAAAATCACCATGGAAACTCCACCTGTGATAATTGTCACAAGCATGTTATAGACTGCCGGTGCCACATATGCAGATGCAACTGGCATCCACAGATTATTAAATCCATTACAAATCAGTGAAATTACCACCCATGCTATAAAATACCAGATTGCCTGATATACAGGATTTCCATGGCTTTTAAAAGTAATATTTCTCTGAAGCGGAAAATTGATACACTGTGCAAGAAATGACCCCAATTCATAACTGATAAAATAGCCAAGTCCACCACCGATCAGTATATTCCCCGTTGCATCACGCAATACATTATACCCCAGCAAACTCCATGTAAATTTTACTCCAAACAGATTCATGGAAACCTTTGGCCACATAAATTCTGTACCAGCCAGACCAATTCCCAAAATCCCTGGTAAAAATGTAAATACAAGATACTGGAATACCGTCACGCCCATACTGAATATAACAAAATAGAATATCTGATAAAGCCATTTTGCAATAGCAGAATGTTTCTCTTCAAAACATTTCCATATATTTTTTATATGATTCATCTGCACTTCCCTCCGGCTTCTTTTAATAATTTTTCATATTTCTTATTATTTCTTCTGTTTCTGAAATATCCGCCAACTACTTTTTTTACTCCAAGCATAAAGTGGCCATTCACAGCATCAACAATTCCATATACCATTTCCATACTGACGGCCCCGCCAGTCATCTTGGCAATCCCCCGAAACGGCATATTGTAAATAAAAAGAATATTCAGATCCGGCTTTCCCTGTGCCTCACTCTTCTTTTTCATTTTTGTGAGACATCTATATATCAGTCTTGCAAGTCGGCTTTTTGCATAATACATCTGACAGATTGCATCATTGATTTCCAGGTTTCCACTCCATCTCCCGTTCGGTATATCATGGCCAAGAAGTTCACGAAATTCCTCATCTGATATTTTCTGCACGATTCCTGTATAATAGTAAGGCATTTTTGCCGGATTATACGGATACCCTTTACTATTTCCTGTTCTCTCAGTCGTACCTGTTAAACGAATATCTGCAACACTGGCTCCTACCATAATCTGATAAGTTCCTGTTTCTATTTCCCACTGTCCCGTTTTTATATTCCAATAACGGAATGTCTTATCATCAAACGGAATCCTGAGCTGTCTGCTTTCTCCTGCCTTTAGATAAACTTTTGCAAAACCTTTCAGTTCTTTTTCCGGTCGGAACACGATTGCATTAGGAAGTCCTACATACATCTGAACAACCTCAGCACCGTCTCTGTCACCTGTATTGGTAACCGAAACTTTGATTCCATCCTCTTCTATAATAAGATCAGAATATGTAAATTCCGTATAGGAAAGCCCAAAGCCAAATGGATATTGCACCCGGACTTTTGAAGTATCATAATAGCGATATCCCACATAAACACTCTCTCGGTATTCCGATGTTTTCTCATTACTTGGATAATATCGGAATGCCGGTGTCTGTTCATAAGATATAGGATATGTTTCTGCCAGTCTTCCTGATGGATTCACTTTTCCGGTCAGAATATCCAATGTTGCAGAAGCGCCTGCCTGTCCATTCAGATAGCCATGCAAAATCGCTTTGCAGCAGGTGTGCCATGGCATTTCTATCGCAGATCCTGCACTCAGTATTCCAATAATATTTTCATTCACTTTACTGATATCCTGCAGAAGATCTATCTGATTCTGCGGAATACGCATATGGGTTCTATCCAGTCCTTCTGATTCACTGATCTCATCAAGACCAAAGCAGAAAATCACAATATCCGCGTTCATAGACAAATTTAATGCAAACTTTCTATCATTCTCATCTACATCTCCATTTCTCTGATAGCCTCTTGTCATCCCCAAAATATTCAGATCATATTGTTGCAAAATCGATGACATATCTTCTACTTTTGTTGGATTGACCATAGAAGATCCTGCCCCCTGATATCTGGGTGAAAAAGCAAAATCTCCAATAATAGCGATGGATTTTTTGGTATCCAGCGGAAGAATCTGTTTTTCATTTTTCAGAAGAATCATGCTTTCTGCTGCTGCTTTCCTTGCCAGTTGATGATGTGCGTTTCTGTCAAAGTTTTTATCTGAAAGCTTCTTCCCTGATGTCAGTTCCATCACTGCATCCACCAGTTCTCCAACTCTTTCATCCAAATCCGCTTCCTTCAGCTTTCCATTTCGGACAGCAGCAATCACTTCTCTTGCAGAATCGTACCCACAGGACGGCATCTCCAGATTTGAGCCGGCAGCAACACCTTTCACATGGTCATTGCTTCCGCCCCAGTCTGTTACTACAATTCCATCAAATCCCCATTCTTTGCGCAAGATATCTGTCAAAAGATGTTTGTCCTCATTAGCATAAATCCCATTAATCTGGTTGTAACTGCTCATGATTGCTTTTGCGTGTCCTTCTTTAACAGCTATCTCAAAACCGGTCAGATAAATTTCTCTTAATGTCCGTTCGTCAACAACTGCGTCCATTGCCATTCTCCGAAGTTCCTGACTGTTAACCGCCAGATGCTTCGGGCAGGCATAAACGCCTTTACTCTGTATTCCACGAATATATGACGCTGCCATCTTCCCGGAAAGATATGGATCTTCTGAAAAATATTCAAAATTTCTTCCACATAATGGGCTTCTTTTAATATTTAATCCCGGACCAAGCAGGATATTTACGTCCATACTTGCTGCTTCCTCTCCAAGGGCCTGTCCAATCTCTTCCCCCAGATCCTGATTCCAGCTGTTTGCAATCGTCGCCGCTGTGGGAAAACAAGTTGCGTTCAGGGATGCATTCAGTCCCAGATGGTCTCCTGCTCCTGCCTGTTTTCTGATTCCATGCGGTCCATCCGAAAGAAAGATGGACGGGATGGAAAGCCTGTCAATTTCTCTGGTCTGCCAGACAGTTTTTCCACTGAGGATCGCTGATTTTTCTTCTATTGTCATCTTTTCAATCAATTTTTGCTGTTTCATAACTGTTTTCCATCCCACTTTCTTCCTTATTCAGCATTCTTTCTTTTCTTATATCCTCTGATTATCAGTACTTCCATTCCTGCCATGAAAAGTGCTATTACAATGTCGATACCAATTCCTGCTTTTTTCCAGTTTTCCATACCTGTTTCTTCGTGTTCTCCATCATAAGCCCAGCTGCTTACAACTGTATACATGACATTTTTGCAGGCATTCCTCATCTGAAGTACAGATGTTGGATGCTCCAGATTGGCTACATTGTTCTCTTCTCCGTTGAATGTGGACAACATTGCATCTACTCCATTCGCCAAAGCTGCATCTGCATTCATAAATCCATGACCATTGTTTCGGAAGAAGTCTGTAAGCGCCATTCCCCTGAATCCCCATTCATCTCTGAGAACTGTATTCATAAGGTTACTGCTTTCTCCAGTCCATTTATCTCCAAGGAAACTCCAGGAAACCATAACCGCATTTGCGCCACCCTGTTTTACAGAAATTTCAAATGGTTTCAGATAGATTTCCCGGATTGCCTGCTCATTTGACCAGACACTTACCATCTTTGCGTTTCCCTCATACAGAGCAAAATGTTTGATATAAGAATAAACTCCATAGTTTCTTGCTCCTTCTACTGCTTTTGCTCCCATATTTCCTGCAAGAACTCCATCTTCTGAAAAGTATTCATAGTTTCTTGCTCCAAATGCGGTTCTATGAGTATTCATACCTGGTGCATACCAGCCCTCTGCACCCATTTCCTGACTGATCTTGCCCATGCATTCACCCCAGGCCTGTGCAAGTTCCTTATTCCATGTGGAAGCAACCACAACTTCAATTGGAAATCCAATAGAACCAACTCCTGTAAAGTTGTTATTAATTGCTGCTGGTCCATCGAAATCAAGTGTAGCCACTTTTCCCACAGAATCCATGGCTGCTGTCTGATAACCAGCCATTGCAATCATATTTGCCATTTCATCAACAGTAAGCTGATCCAGAAGTTTTTCCCAACGAGGATCGTCATAATCAGCATCACGCATATCAGCTAATGTAAGTCCATTATCTGCTCCCGTTGTCGGCATTACATCCTCATCATTGAGATATGTAGTCTTATCAAAGTTGCTGTTCAAATGATATTCAGAAACATATGGCTCACCCAGCTCTGCAGATGCCGGTGCTGCTGTAGCCTCTTCATAATTTGCAAAATGATCCGCACGTGACAGATATGTTATATCTCCTTTTGCATCTTCAAATACATTTGTTGCTGCAGTATCATCTGATGCTCTTTTATTTTCGCCCTTATATACTACATCTTTATCTGCAGTATAAGTTTTCTGATCCAGCACAGTATGTGAATCGCTGTTGATAGAAATCACATAATCGCCTTTTTCAAGAACATATGCTTTTGCATTATTCTCATCATAAGAGGCCATATCTTCTATACTAAATGTAACTGTAACAGTCTGAGATTCCCCCGGCTGAAGCAGATCTGTTTTTGCAAACTCGATCAGATTTGCAGAAGATTTCTCAATTCCCCCATTTGTATATGGCGGTTTATAATACACTTCTACTACATCTTTTCCGGCAACATCTCCTGTGTTGGTTACTTCTACATCTACAGAAATCTGTCCGTCTTTTTCCTCCAGTTCACCCATTTTCTGTTCAAATTCCGTATAACTCAGACCATATCCAAATGGATACTGTACAGTCTTATCGTAATCAATCGCACCTTCCTGTGCAGCTGTTTCATAGTACTTGTATCCTACATAAATACCTTCCACATAATTGGTAAATGCCGGAGCATACACCTGCGCAGTTCCTGCGTTCATTCCTTCAACGGCCATATCTGCCAGATTTGTATACTCCGTTTTTTCTGCATTATTCCACCACGGAGCAGTCGTCATATCATAAATAAATGTATCCGGTGTTTTTCCGGAAGGATTGACTTCACCTGAAAATACTTTACCAAGTGCATTAAATCCCACATTTCCCGTTCCGGGGCACCATACAACAGATTTAATCTGAGGATATTCATCTGCGAAACCAAGTTCAAACTGATTTGCTCCATTATAAACCACAATCACATTATCAAAATTTGAGCAAACCATATCCACCATATCTCTCTCAGTTTGTGAAAGCTGTAAATAATGCTCTCCCTCAGGAAAATCATCATATTCATCTGAATTATTATCATATGCTGCTTTTCTTACATCCATAGGAATATCATTATGACCTTCACCTGCTTTTCTGGAAAGAACCACAACTGCCACATCAGAATACTCTTTCGCACTTTTAATAAGCTCATCACTGTAAGTATCTACAGGTGGCTCCGGTAATGTCCAACTCTGTTTCTGGATAGACATTTCCGGATTATCTGCACCATAATTGTTATAAAAATCAACCAGTTCCTGGTTAATAGAAAATCCGGCATTTTCAAGTCCCTGATTCAAACTGACAATATCATACAGATCATTAATTCCACCGGAACCAGCTCCTCCGTAAGCCGGATTAATAGATTCCCAGCCAAAAATATTCAGTTTTTTTGTTTCATTTAAAGGAAGCAGACTTTCATTCTTCAGAAGAACAATTCCGTCTTCCATAATTTCTTCTGCTACTTCCGCAGCTTCCTCATTTGTTTCATCGCTTAAAGTTCCATTTCCCGTTGCCAGTCCAATCAACGTAGACATTGGTCCAAAACAGATCATATTCACGCAGACAACAACTGCAAGAACCATTGCGATCGCAGCTTCTCCTCTTATCAGAAATCTTTTGCCCCTGGACATCCTGCGGCATGCGATCATAAATACGATTCCAATTACAAGTGCAGCAATAATACCGATAATATACGGTTTGCATAATTGTAATACCGCCAGAACATCTTCCATTTCAACACTGATCATTCTCTTTTTTCCTCCTTTGACTCTCTCGTCTTTTTCAGGTATCATTTCCTGTTGGCATTACTATAACATGGTTATTATTTCGTGCCGTTTTTGGCACAAGATGCAGCAAATCTGGCACAAAATACCAAAAAGGTCCACCGGACCTTTTTGTCGTATGCTTGGCAACAAAAATACCCAGAGCATTACAATACTCTGGGTAAAAGAATCTTTAATTCAAACCAGTTCTGCTGTACTCCAAATACTACAGAACCATCATATTTTTCTACAGCTGTACGAATACTTTTCAATCCAAAACCATGGTTTTTACCATCCTTTTTTGTTGTTGTAATCAGATCTTCTTCATTTTTGGAAATTTCAGCTTCACAATAATTCTCTATCTTGATGAACACAAATCCTTTTTGAGCGGATACTGTCAGATGGATCAGTCTTTTTTCCGGATCTGGAATCAAAATTACATGTTCAATCGCATTATCCAAAGCATTTCCAAATATAGAACATATATCTGTTACATGCATATAATCTAATAATTTTCCATCTGCCACACAGGTAATCTGTATATGATTTTTTCGACAATGGAAAATCTTAGCTGCCAAAATCGTATCAAGTACCTGATTCCCCGTTCTGCTTATATTTTCAAAAGCAGCGATTTCATTTTCCATGGAATCAATCCATTTTTTTCGTTTCTCTTCATCTGATTCCGCACGAAGTCCCGTTATCTGGTGTTTCAGATCATGGTATTTCATTTGTATGAGATCCAGGCTGTCCTGATAATTTCGGTATTGATCATACTGGCTTTTCAGCATCACGTTCATTACTGAAAGTTCTTTCTCGGCAACATACTCACTGATCCTGCTCTGATAAGCATGCAGGATTGCAATTCCTCCAAAATCGATCAGTGTTCTGATAGAAAAAATATCTGCACGTTCTCTGCTCGCAAATGGTGCATTTTCATTTAAAAAGCTCAGATTACTAAAAGCAAAGATTGCAACAGCCATGATTGCCGCCGCTACTACTTCCTTTACTGTCATCTGTTCAAGATAATTCTGCTTCAGAAGATCTTTTTCTAAATAAATATCAATAGTAAAGCAGCCTCCAAAAACAACCATCGTAATCAGAATTTCAACCCAGAGGCTCTGATTCCCCCATGCCTGTACAATAGATACCATCTGCCACTGCAGCGAAGCTGCAAACTCAGCAAGAACAAATGCACGGGCACAGCAATAAGCCGCTCCCAGAGGCTTCATATTTCCTCCGACCATAAGAAATCCATACATCATACCTGTAGCGATCATCATACAGGGAATCCACAAAATTTCAGTTACGCTGCCTGTCAAAGTCAGAAAAATACTCTGCATTGCCAACATGAAAAGACTGCCTGTAAGAAAATGTACAGATTTCATGTTTTCTTTTTTTAGGATATAAAGATAAACCAGACATGATCCCCACTCTGCTATTGCCGTATAAATTCTTGGAATATCCTGATATAACATAGTATCCTCCATTTCGCATGAAATCATTCCATATTAAGGTTTTGCAGAAGCAGATTCATGAATTCTTTTTTTCTGGTTCTGCTGACAGGTATATGTACATTATGGATCACACAATCAGAACCAACAAATCCCTCTACATGATTCATATTTACCAGATATCCCTTTGCACATCGAAAAAAATTGTGTACCGCAAGTTTTTCTTCGAGTTCTTTCATCGTAATTCTTGAACAGTAATCTCCTCTCGAAGTATAATAAATTACATTATGTCTCTGCCCCTCGATAAAATAGATATCTGCTATATCTATCTTTACAACTCCTTCCCCAATCGGAATCGTAAGAAATTCTTTAACCTCAGAGCGCATACGTCCAACTGCTTTATCCAGTTTCTGCGAAAAAGAAAAGTACTCAACTGGTTTTACTACATAATCCATTGCATCAACTTCATATCCACGTACTGCATATTGAATCATATTTGTAATAAACATGATAATTACTTTCTGATCCATCTGACGAATTTTTTCTGCTGCTGTCATACCGTCCATGAACCGCATCTGAATATCCATCAGAATAATGTCAAAACCGCCACTGTAATTCTCAGTGATATCTTCTCCATCACCAAATACCGTAACCTTTATTGATTTTCCCCTTTCCGTTTGATATTTCCGGATATACTCTGTTAATTGTTTTACGTAAATTTCTTCATCTTCCACAATTGCAATCTGTATCATCCTATACCCTCCACAAGAATTGCATTTTTTGTAACTGTTCAAGCCCGCACAATATAGTTCCAGGTTTTTACTGTTATTTTATAAATAACTTTTGTTTTAGTATATCACTGCTTCATTCCTGAGTCAAGTGGATGTAATATTACAAATTACACCTGTATAATCTGGTTTTCTTTTATCGTATATCCACAGTTATCGCATACACTGTCGCCAACTGTTTTTCCATCTCTCACAAATACTTCTATATCTGCACTACATTTCGGACATTTAACTTCTTCAATTGAAGTCATGTTTCTGGCGTCCGTACATCCTGAAAAAAATCCCATCTTTTCACCTTTTTCCTGTATATATTCTATTATTTTCTTAACCTAATTTTTCTTTTATTTTTTTATCTCATCTACTGCTGTCTGGCTGAAATCATAAAGAGAACCTCCCTCTCTCACAGTCCTAGCTTCTTTACAATTTCTCCCAGTGCACTTCTGACCGGAGAATCTTTCGGAAGCTGTATGATCGGCTTTCCATCACAGTCATACTGATAAACCTGGTTATCATGAGGCACCACTCCCAGCAGCTCCAGTCCCTGATTTCGGATTTCTTCCAGAGTTCCGGCATCCAGTTTTCCATCCGGAACACGATTCACGATTAATCCAGTTTTCTGTGGTTTAAAGTTTAACTCCTTCATCAGCTTTGCAATACGTCCGGCTGCCTGAACACCTCTTCTGGAACAGTCACTTACAAGAATGGCAACTTCCATCATTGGCAGGATTCCTCTGCTGATATGTTCCATACCTGCTTCGTTATCAACCACAATATATGGATAATGGCTTTGCAGTTTCTGAACCTGGGTCTGCACAAGACCATTTACAAAACAATAGCAGCCCTGTCCCTGGGTTCGTCCCATTACCATCAAATCATAATCGTCTTCTTCTGCAATCGCATCAGAAAGACGCATTTCCAGATATGCCTGTTTTGTCATACCGGAGGGAATCTGATATCGTGGGTCTACGCCTGCCCGCTCAATTTCTTCTCTCAGCTCCCCAAGTGTGATCTCCGGCTCAACACCGAGCACTTCGTTCAAATTTGCATTTGCATCTGCATCCACCGCCAGGACCGGACGTTTTCCGCTTTCACACAAATACTGGATCAACAATCCACAAAGAGTTGTTTTTCCTACGCCGCCTTTTCCTGATACTGCAATTATATGTCCCATGTTTTTCCTCCTAGAATTCTGAACAATCTGTTGACTTTTTCTTTAAACCTCATTATAGTTGTTACTATATAAATTACAATAATCAGTCTGTGAGATTTGTATGGTTACTCAACATATCAGAAAAATTGTTGAGGAATCATATGATTCCAAATAATACAGGAGTATATAATGTCAGAAAAAACGAAAAAACAAGATCGCCGTACCCGCTATACCAGACAAACCATAAAAGATACGTTCTTAGAATTGTTAAAACAGAAAAGTTTTACGAAAATTACAGTTACAGAGGTCTGCAAAAATGCTGAAATCAACCGTGGCACTTTTTATCTTCATTACTACGATATCTATGATGTATTATCAGATATTTTTAATGATATGACTCAGGATATGTTAACAACTGTAGATCATTTATTCTGTCTAAATCAAAAAAGCTGTTCCTATCCGTTCTGTCAGAAAATACAGATGGAATCACAATACAGGGCACTGTTTCTGGATGATGCAATTGCCCCTATTCTTCTGGAAAAAATAGCAGAAAATACAAAAGAAGGCTATGTGACCTGGCTTATGTCACACAGCCTCCTGACCTTTGAACAGGCAGAATCGGTTTTTTATTTTCAAATGAATGGCTGCCTTTCCATCAACAGACTGATGCTCCGCAATCACTGTAATGACTGGAAACAGATTCAGACAGTAATCGACAAATTTATCAAAGCCGGGCTGGAAAGTTTTCTGATTCATGATCAGAGGGAAGAAAATGCTTCCGATAATTTTTGCAGCAAAATTTCTCCAACTGTTACCGCATCTTCTACACTCAGATAATGATCGGCATGATCCTGAAGAAATATTTTGCCAGATACAGGAAATTCTTCATCTGCAAACCATATCTTTAAAGTTACCGGATATCTTGGCAGAACTGGAAAAACAGCACACAGATCCGCCTTTGTCTCTGTGAATTCTGCACCCAGGTTTTTACATGCTTTCTGAATTTTCTCAGGATCTTTATCCTGCAAAAGCTTTTCCAGTTTCTGCTCTGCCGTCCGATCAAACTTGGTTCCTCGAATCAATCCATCTTTCAGGTTACCAAAAGTAATAAGTTTCTGTGAACCTTCTGTTCCATCAGCCATATCCAGATAATGCAGCAATGTCAGATAATGCCATTCGTCCATGTCTGAGTTAATACAAAATTCAGGGAGTTGAATTTCAATCGTTTCATAAAAACTCAGTACTTCAAGCACATTTCGGCTGCTATGAAAAACAGCCCCACTTTTTGCAGCAATATCCTCTCCGGAACGATTTTGCAGCCGTTTTACTGCTGCCTGAAACATTTCCTGAAATGCACGATTTTCTGTTTGATTTTTGTATTCCATAAGTTCTCCTTTGTAAATATTTTATCGCATCATGTAATAATCAATGTTTATTCAAAGATTTTGGTGGTTTCATAAATTTGTCTACGATCTGCATATTATACAATCCTCCGTAAGTTTCATTCCTGTGTTGACTTTTCCTTTAAATTTCATTATAGTTGTAATTATATTATTTACAATCATCAAAATAATAAATATGCACAGTTTCTCAACATATTGGAAAGAACTGTTGAGAACTTGAAATGTTTTAGACAAACCAGAAATATTTTTGTCTCAAAAATGTGAAAGCAAAATCATTATATCATACTACAAGGAGTTTCTTATCATGAAATATTCAACGAAATTAAGTGATACTGTTCATGTGATGGTTCTGATTGCTATCAACCAGGAAAAATCTCTCTCCAGCGCCTCAATTGCAGAAAGTGTCCATACAAATCCCGGCTTTGTACGCCAGCTTATGTTAAAACTAAAAAAGGCCGGACTTATGACCAGTGTAGCCGGACATGCCCATCCTTCTCTTTCAAAACCGGCAGACCAGATTACATTGCTGGATATTTATAAGGCAGTTGAAGGTGAGAAACCGCTGCTTCATTTAGATACTCATACCAATCCTGATTGTGGTGTTGGTATTAATATTCAGTTATCTTTGCAGGGATTTTATAATGAAATTCAAAAAAACGCTGAAGAAAAGATGAATACGATTACTTTACAGGATATCATAAATACCTATTATCAGCGAACATCCATGCAAAATGATTTACAGAATATTATATAGCAGGAGAAACGAAAAAGGACTTCCAGATATGGATTATCTTTGACTATTATCAGTCTACACCATCGGTTCTTTCAAGTCCAGCTAACCCCTGAACAATAACTGAAGTTCTTTTAAAGCGTTGGAAAAAATTGATTTTGGGTATTTTCATTTTTATCATTTTGGTATATCATAAGTTCAGCACCTTTTCCTTTGAGTATTTGTTTGTGGTGAACTTATTATATCAAAGATCAGGTGCTATTTTTATGTCAAGGTACCAATTATTTTAAAATTTTAGTTGAAAATCAACTGTTATGCCAGTTTTACTGGTGGGAAAGTTGAGTAATAAATAAAAAGCATCACTACCTATAGCACAGAAAAATCACACACCAAATGCAAGCATTTAAATCTCGGGCAACTTTACTATCTAAGTTTTTAGCTCATAATGATAGCAAATAGAGTTTCACTACCTTGATAGAAGATAGTATTTTATTACATTTGGAAGTTTCATTACGAATAACAAATGTGTTCTATTACATCCCCTAGACAAATAGATGAAGCCAGTAACCGAACACAGTCAAAGTTGCCCGACATATGCCGCATGCTATAATGAACACGAGATATCTCCTAGCTGTTTTTACAATATTTGATTGCAAATCAAAAAGCGTTCACAGCTCACCCTGACAGATGCTATGAACGCTCTAAAAAGAACAAAGACCAGAAAACGCCTTCTCATAAGACGCACGTCTCTAAACACGCATATAAGATATACCCATTATTCACCACTCAGCAACAGATCCGTCGGCATGTCTCCATATTGGATTCTTCCACTGATGCTTTGTCAGATTCTCTTCCAAAACAAGTTCTTTATTCACTTCAATCCCCAGGCCAGGTTTCGTTGGCATTGCACAGAAACCGTCAACAAACTGAAAATCTTGTTTATTTAATGCATAATCAAGCACACTTTTCCCAACATTATAATGTATGCCGATACTCTGTTCCTGAATAACTGCATTATAGCATGTTGCATCTACATTCAGACACGCAGCCAATGCGATTGGACCAAGTGGGCAATGCGGAGCGAGTGCCACGTCATACGCTTCTGCCATAGACGCAATCTTCTTCACTTCGGTAAGCCCCCCTGCATGAGACAGATCCGGTTGAATAATATCTACACCACCAGCTTGCAGAAGTCTCTTGAAATCATATTTAGTAAAGAGCCTCTCTCCCGTAGCAATTGGAATATTACAGGCAACGGCAATCTCTTTAAACACTTCCATATTTTCACACAGCACCGGCTCTTCAATAAACATCGGGTCGAACTCTTCCAGTTTTTTAGCTAGTATTTTTGCCATCGGCTTATGAACACGTCCATGAAAATCAATTGCAATACCAAAATACTTGCCACATGATTCTCTAATCGCAGCAACTCTTTCAAGAACAGCATCTATTTTGTCATAACTATCAATCATCTGCAGCTCTTCTGTCGCATTCATTTTGATTGCTTTAAACCCTGCGTCCTGCCTTTCTTTTGCCGCTGTGCCAACATCCGATGGCCTATCTCCACCAATCCAGGAATATACTTTAATCTTATCTCTACATTTTCCTCCCATCAATTCATATGCTGGTGTACCAAACGCTTTGCCCTTAATATCCCAAAGCGCTTGATCGATACCTGAAAGAGCACTCATTAAAACACCGCCGCCACGATAAAATCCAGCACGAAAGATTGTAGCCGAAATGTCTTCGATTCGGAATGGATCCTGTCCTATCAAATACGATCTATATTCTTGCACACATGCCAGAACAGCATCACAATGTCCTTCAAGTACTGCCTCACCCCATCCAGTGATTCCTTCATCTGTAATAATTTCTACAAATCCCCATCGTGGTCGCACATGGTAAGCATTAACTTCGACTATTTTCACCTTCTTATGTCCTCCTTCAACAGAATATCTTTATTTTAGAATGATCATCACACCCTTCGTTTTACCCTTGATACATATTTTTGGACATAAGATACTCCCAAATCCCAATTTTTATCTTTCAACACAGATAACGGCATAAGGTTACTCGCCAGCCCTACCCCCATATATCCTTCTTTAAAATAGTCATTAATATTATCAATAGTTACGCCACCAATTGCAATATAATTTGCCTCATCATATGGTCCTTTTAGCGCTTTGAGATATCCTTTCGGAGCACACCCTGCCGGAAACAATTTCATTGTTTTATAGCCAAATTCCAAACTTGTTGCAACATCTCCAGGTGTAAACACCCCAGGCAATAACATAATGTCTTTTTTTGCACAATACTGAAGCACATCAATCGGTGTACCTGGCGTAAGCAAAAATTGAGCTCCTGCTCCTATTGCCGCTTTTGCAAGATCCACACTTATTGCTGTACCTGCTCCTATCATACATTTTTCCCCAAAGCGATCTCGTAGTATTGCAATCTGTTTTAAACTATGCTCGCTGTTCAAAGCCACTTCAAAAAACGAAATCCCCCCATCTACAATTGCCTGCGCATAATCAACCGTATATTCCAATGGGATATTTCTCAGTATTGCAAGTATCGGATTTTCTTTTACAACAGAATACATATCCATTCTATTTTCCTCCTAGTATTGTTGAAAATCAGATATGATCAGTAATAGCAACCATCGCTACAGGAGCAGCTTCCAACTGTGAAAAACGAATTGGAAATGCACAAATTTCTTTTATTCTTTCCACACCTAATAACTTCTGAATATTTACATCTTCAAAAAGAAGCAATGTTCGTTCTTTCTGTTCACTATTTGTTTCCAACAACGCATGATGGCATGGAAACCCTTCATCTTCACCTGTAATAGCACTATCATAGCTAATAGAATCCATTGCTATTGCCTTTAATCTAGGGAATTCTTTTCGTAAATATTTCGCAGCCATTACCTCCATACATGGGAAATTATCCACAAAATCCTCTGGAGAAATATCTCTCAAACGCGAATGACCTGTATATAAGAACAGAATATCACATTCTTTTATTTCAGATTCATGCGATTTTAAATCCTCATATCGAATTCTCTCCCCTTTTCCTTTTGCAATTTCCAGAACTAATGGTTTTGTATAATGGAAATCCTCTATCGGAATCTGGTCGATTGTTTTTCCATTAGCATCAAAATGAAACGGTGCATCTACATGTGTTCCTGTATGCAAATGGTGAAATACAGAAGATGCATTGCTTGGATCTCCATTTTGTATTACTGTATTATATTCAATTCTTTCTGCTGGATTCGTTGGCCATTTAGGCATATCCAAGCTTATTATGTAACTTAATTCTATTAACATTTTTTACTCCTCATCTGGTTTACGGAAAATATATCCTTTACGTACCATATCAAACAGAATTGCCATAATAATAATTAATCCCATAACTACCTGCTGCAGATATGCATTAACACTCATAAGGTTCATTGCATTACTGATAATTGTTAAAATTAAAGCTCCAACAATCGTACCAACAACGCTGCCTTCTCCACCTGACATGCTTGCTCCGCCGATTACTACTGCTGCAATCGCATTTACTTCCATACCATTACCAATTGTACTGGTACATGTTAACAATTTTGACGTTAATACAACTCCAACCAGAGCAGACATGACACCCTGAATAACATAAACTGAAAACTCAATCAGCCTTACATTGATTCCACTTAACCATGCAGATTTACGATTACTTCCTGTAGCATATACCTTACGTCCGTATCCTGTATATTTCAATACAATATACGCGACTATATATAAGCAAATCATCAGTAATACGCAAAATGGCACACCTGCAATCTTTTTAAGACCAATAAAACTATATTCCAAAGGAAGCCCTATAATTGTCTTTCCCATAGAAATATAAAGTGCTAATCCCGCTGTTACATTAGACGAAGCAAGCGTAGCAATAAATGCCGGCATTTTTAATACCGTAATTAAAAAGCCATTAAAAACACCAACCAATACGCCTAACAAAAGCATTATGATGATTGCTGTTCCTACTCCTACTTTCCCTTCTGACAATAACTTTGTTCCAATCGTTGCCGAAAAAACAATACAACCTCCAACAGACAGATCAATACCCCCTGTCAGAATAACAAATGTCATGCCAATCGCTGCGATGCCACAGGTTACAGACTGTGCCAACACATTGCTAAGGTTTGAAACAGAAAGAAATTTGTCTGTAAATATTGATGCAATAATACACATTACCAGCAATATAATAAATACCGACCCTTGTGACTTCATGAAATTTTTTACAATGGTTGTTCCGTTGGATTCCTTTTTCATTTTATAACCCTCCACCTTTACATTACGAGTCTTTGTAAATCTGTTTCATTTATTTTATTTATTTCATCCATGCCATATTCCCCTGTAATCTGGCCATCTTTCAACACTAAAATTCTATCAGCCATACCAAATACTTCCGGTACTTCTGATGATAACAATATCACCCCTATACCTGCTTCTACCATTTCATTAATCAGCTTATATACCTCTACTTTTGCTCCAATATCAATTCCTCGCGTTGGTTCATCCAAAACAATAATCCTGGCTTTTGATGCAAACCATTTGGCAATAACAACTTTCTGCTGATTTCCACCACTTAAGTTTGTCACCTTTTGTTTCATGCTTTCACATTTAACCTGCAATTTTTCAATTAATTTCTGATTAATTGCTTTCTCTTTTTTTAAATCCAGAAAAACACCTCTTCTGATATGTTTTAATGCCGCTAGCGAAATATTAAAATCAATTGCCTGATTAACCTGCAATCCCTCTCCGCCTCTGTCTTCTGAAATATATCCTATTCCGGCATTCACCGCCTCTACCGGAGATGCATATCTTGCATTTTTGCCATTAAACCAGATATTTCCTGTCAGCTTGTCATTACCCTTTCCATATACTCCAAAAAGAGCCTTTGCTATTTCTGTTTTTCCAGCACCGAGAAGTCCCACAATTCCAAGAACTTCACCACGTTTTAATTCAAACGAAATATCATTCAAATGGTTTTTCAATGTAATATGTTCAAATCTCAGCAATGTTTCGCCCTTTTCATAGCGAACTTTAGGATACTTGTTTTTGATGGTTTTTCCAACAACCATTTCTGCCAACAACTCTTCATTAATATCTGATGTTTGCACTGTAGCTACTTTTTTTCCATTGTTTAATATAGTTATTCTATCTGTGATATCCATCATCTCATCTAATTTGTGAGAAATAAATACAACAGAAATTCCTTCCTTTTTCAAATTTCTGACAATGGCAAATAAATTTTCAACATCTTTTTTGGGCAACGCAGAAGTCGGCTCGTCCAGAAGAATAAATTTACAATTTCCGTTTAAAGCTCTTGCAATTGCTGCAATCTGTTGCTGAGCAATACTAAGACGATCCATCCTTTCATTTACATTAATGTCCACTTTAATCAATTTAAGGAGTTCTTTTGATACCCTTTCCATTTCTTTCCAGTCAACCATGCCAGCCTTATTCTTAGGAATATTCCCCTGGCAGATATTCTCTGCCACGGTCAGATGCGGAAACAGATCTAGTTCTTGATACACCATTCGTATTCCATGATTAGCTGCTGCATGAGGAGAGTCAAAAGACATTTTTTCCCCATCAATATATATATCACCAGTTGTAGGTGTAAGCGCTCCATTGATAATCTTCATCAAAGTTGACTTTCCTGCTCCATTTTCTCCAAGAAGACCATGTATCTCACCTGGAAGGATTTCAAAATCGATATCAGACAGTACTGTAATTCCATAAAACTGTTTTCCAATGCCATTCAATACTAAACCTTGTTTATCCATTGTAAGTTCCTTTCAGAAAATAGTTTATAATTGCAATGAGGTGCTATAAATATAACACCTCATGTGTAGGTTACTATTCAATTGCATACGTATTCCATATGTTTGCGGTTTCACTCCAATATCCGTCTTCCAGATCGAAATTACCCCAGAATTCCGCTTCATCTACATTATCTTTTGTAATAACGGATGCGTTAACTTTTGTTACACCGCCACCTAATTCTTCTCCTTTGACAGTTTTTGTCAATACTGCTTTTACAGCAATGGTCGCTAAAGCAAGCGGTGAGTTATCCACTGTCATATCCACATATTCCTGACGAATATAATCCATCGCAGATGCAGCTCCATCAATAGATACAATCATTACATGTTCTGGATCGTCTAATGTTTTCAATTTTTCTGACTGCGTCAAACCGGAAATAACACCTGCTAACATGCAATCACTATGAAGGAATACAGCATCAATGTCTTCATTTGTTGTAAGGATATCATTCATAGCAGCCATAGCTGATTCTGAAGACCAATCACAAGGATTATCTCTGATATCATCCAATCCATATTCTTCTACACCCTCTGCAAATCCTGTTGTTCTATCATCTGCAGAAGCAGTTCCTAAAGTCCCCTGCATTGTTGTTACTGTTGCACCTTCTCCAGCATTATCAGCAACATATTCTGCCGCCAGTTTACCCATTGCCACATCATCAATAAGCGCACTATAGTCAACTGTACAATCTCCATTGATAGCTCTTCCTACCGCTATAGCCGTAACTCCCGCTTCATTGCATGCTTTTACGGCAGGTGCAACAGCATTACTATCTGCTGCCTGAATTAAAACAACATCTACTCCTTTTTCAATAAAGTCATAAATCTGATTGCACTGATTCTCAACATCGCCATCTGCACTGCTTACTGTTACTTCTGCTCCAGCTGTTTCAAGTAAGTACTGTGCATACTTCTGTACTGCAATTACATATTCACTGTCTAATTCTGCAACAGTAATAGCTACCTTTAACGGTGTTCCGTCCTCTTTAATAGCAAGGTTCGGTAAAATTTCACTTTCAAAATTATCTACCGTCACTTCTGTTTCCGCATTCGCCCATGCTGTTATAGACATTGTAGGCATCAGAAGCGCTCCTACCATAATTGAACCCACGATCATTTTCATTTGTTTCCATTTAGCCATTTTCTTGTCCTCCTTAGTATTTATTGTGTTATGAAATAACAAATGCTTGTACCACGATAATATAATTTTTTTATTATTATGTCAAGTCGTTTTGCAAAATTACATATTTTTTTACAATTTATCCTCATTTTAATTGTGCATATTGTATATATCACGATAAAATAATTTTATTTTTTTACTTGATTATTTGTAAAACTTGTGTTATATTGGATTTAAGATTTAAATTAAAAGGAAAGGGGGGAGAAACGATAGATATGGACACTATCCAGTATCCTACATTGATAAAAATCAATGAAATGTATCCTAAAATGACTCAAAGTCAGCAACAGCTTGCTACTTATATTTTGGAAAATCCATCCATCGTAGTAAATACATCGATAACTGATCTTATGAGTCACACTAATTTTCGAAGCGAAGCTTCTGTTGTAAAATTCTGCCGACTACTTGGATTTGACGGATTTAAATCTTTTAAAATCAAACTTACACAGGAATATTTAAATCGAACATTTTATCATTCTCAAAACGATATTACCTTAGACGACACACCTGGGGATATTAAGAAAAAAGTATTCCTTGGCGCTATTAACTCATTGAACAAAAATTCAGACACCATTATAGATGAATGTACAGAAGCCCAGCGTCTTATCATCTCTGCTAACCGCATTATAATTATCGGCCATGGAGCTTCAGCTGCAATATGCCAGTATGCCTATTTTCGTTTTACTGAACTTGGTCTTAATTGTGTCTACAACCTGGATGCACACATGACCGCCGCATTGCTTTCACATCCTAAGACTAATGATTTGATTTTATGCGTATCACAATCTGGTGAAACAGCTGACATTTATAAACAAATTGAAAACGCATACAGAAATAGAATTGCAACAATTCTAATTACAGGAAATCCCAATTCTTCTATTGCAAAGATTTCTACTGTCGTATTAGGCACACTTAGTGAAGAGTTCAGTATTTTGACAGATGCATTAAATTCGCGCATATCTCAATTCTGTTTAATTGATGCTCTTTTTTCTATGATCAGTATAAAAGATGCAAATAGAATGATTCCATGTCTTCAGGAAACCAGAAATACTTTTAAGAAATACAAGATAGAACAGAATAATTTGTAGAATTACATTTCATTTACTTTAAGAATGGATAACAAATGCTTACAACATCCACGTTAGAAAGGACAATCAGAAATGGATACATATACAATTACAATAGACGGCGGTACTACTAATACACGTTGCATTCTTTGGAACAGTAGTCGTCAACGAATAGATGAACAGAAACGTGAGGTCGGCGTACGCAATACGGCCATAGATGGCAATAATTCCAAATTAAAAAATGCTGTTAAAGAATGCCTTGAGCAGTTGCTTGAAGACCATTCTCTTACTTACGATAACATCAATCATATTATTGCCAGCGGTATGATTACTTCCGATGTAGGAATTGTTGTCGTTCCGCACCTCACAGCTCCTGCCGATTTAGAACAGATAGCTCGTTCTACTGTTGCAATAAGGCTTCCAGAAATATGTCCAATCCCAATCCACTTTATACCTGGAATCAAAAACTCATGTAGTAATATTTCTCTTGAAAATTACGAAGCAATGGATATCATGCGTGGTGAAGAAGTAGAAAGTCTCGCCATTATTGATAAATACCATAATGGTTCCCCAATGATCCTAGTACTTCCAGGATCACACAATAAGTTTGTCGCAGTAAATGCCGATAAAGAAATAACCGGTTGCCTTACTTCTATTTCCGGAGAACTACTTTCTGCAATTATCAACGATACAATCATTGCCAAGTCAGTAAACAGAAGTTTTGTTACTGCTGACCAATATGACAGAAAATGGCTTCTTCTAGGCTATAATACCGCAAAAGAAACCGGACTTGGACGTGCATGCTTTTCCGGTCGTATACTCGGACTTTTCTGCAACGCCGAGCCTTCAAAAATATCAAACTATATTTTAGGTGCAGCACTTCAGGGTGACATTCAGGCTATCAGAAATTCCTCCGCACTTTGTGTAACTGACGATACTCAGTTTGTTGTCTGTGGAAAAGATCCTTTTAAACAGGCATTAGTTGACATCTTCACAGAAGAAAAACTAAGTAACCAAATAACTATATTTGAACCCGAAGCTGGATTTTCTGCTTCTGCTTTAGGTGCATATCTTGTAGCTGAAAAATGTAAAATTATATAGGAGAAAATATATTATGAAAGTTGTAATTACAGATTATCAATACGAAAATATAGATTCAGAACGTTCAATTATCACTGGTGCAGGTTATGAATTATTTGATTACCAGGTTAAAACTACTCCAGATCTTATTCCAGTTGTAAAAGATGCAGATGCAGTCATCACACAGTATTCTGACATTAATGCAGAAGTAATCGAACACATGCAGAATTGTAAAATCATCATAAAGTACGGAATTGGCGTAAATAATATTGATTGCGAAGCTGCTTCCAGGAAAGGAATTTATGTGTGCAATGTACCTGATTATGGTGTGGATGAAGTATCCGACCATGCGTGTACCATGCTTCTCGCTTTAGGAAAAAAGCTACCCATCTTAGTAAAATCTTTCCGCAAAGGTGAATGGGGATATTCCAGTGTTGTCCCTCTTTTAAGATTATCAGAATGCACTCTTGGATTGGTAGGCTTTGGTCGCATCCCTAAAATGGTTGCCCGCAAAATGAGTGCATTTGGAATGAAAGTGATCGCATACGATCCTTATATAAATGAGACTGCTGCTCAGGAGCTAAATGTAACACCTGTTACTTTAGAACAGCTTCTCAAAGATAGCGATCTTATCTCTGTTCATTGCCCACTTACAAAAGATACTTACCATCTTATCGGGAAAGAAGAAATGACATTATTAAAACCAAACGCTATTCTTGTGAATACAGCTCGTGGCGGAATCATCGACGAGACCGCTCTTATCGAAGCACTGCAAAACGGCAAGATTTCTGGTGCCGGAGTAGATGTATTTGAAAACGAACCAGTTACTCCAGAACATCCATTACTCCATATGGATAATGTAATCGCAACTCCACATAGCGCATGGTATAGCGAAACTGCAATTCATACATTGCAAAAAAAAGTAGCCGAAGAAGTAGTTAATGTATTAAATGGTAATCCTCCTTTTAATTGCGTAAATATGAAATAATTGAAGCAAGAGTCTCGTAAGTAGGTAATCATTCGTATATTAACATCTTATAAAAGCCATCTGATACTGTTCTTGGCTGTCTGCCAGATTCTCTATCAGATGGCTTAGTATTATTTTTTCAGTTTAGTACGGCAGTATTCCGAAAGATCCTCTGGTAGTGTAAAATAGTTTGTGTTTTTGGATCGATTATCTTCTAAATGATGACAAATCTGATAACGATTTGGCGAGGAAAATTTTTATATTTTCTAATCCAGGGCTTTTCTTGTTATCATGCCCGCCTCCGTGCGGGCATTTTTAAATTCAGCAGAGCACCGCAGGCGGTCCTTCCTGTACAGAAAAAAGAAGCGCTCATACAGGCGCTTCTTCTTACCATATTAGAACTTCGATCAAAAGTTAATGATCCACAAAGTGGGCCATTTTTCAAAAAATTACATGAATTTATATAGAGTTTTATCCAAGTCGAAAATCCGCTAAATGCTCTAGCTATCAGCATTTAAAGGCATTTAACAACTTATATGGACATGTATGAAATCGGCCTCGTAATAACGATTCCTAATTTCATTTTTGTCTATATCTCCTTTTAAGTGTATTGATTTTACATTTTAAAATCTCTTCCTGTTATAATCGCGCTCCTTTTCATAAAAAAGCCCCGATACGCATGAATTATATCACATCAGGATTCTTTTGTACACCTCTTGTATATGTATTTCCAACTCATTCAACCATAAAACAGGGCTATCGCCCTGTAAATTTATCTGCAGATGCGACAGCCCTTCAAAACCTCAATCATCCCAAAAAACAGTTTTTAAGTTACAGGCAGAAATGTTTCTTTCTGACATATTCAAAGGTCAGGGGCTTGTTGGATAGTTTGACTTAGTTATCTTTTTACAACTTCAATCTTAAATTTTGCTGCCTTTTTACCACATTCAACAGTAATTACTGCCTTACCTTTTTTCCTGGCAGTAATCACACCTTTAGAGTTCACTGATGCAATCTTTTCATTCGAAGAACTATAGGTAAATTGGGGTTTACTGGTAACCGGTACAGCAGCAGCTGACAAGGTCAGCTTTTCTCCAACTTTCATACGAACTGTCTTTTGGATCTTTTTGTCTGTCACCTTGTTGAATATTTTAAATGAGCTTATTCTCACAGCACCTTTCTGTACTTTTACAGTGAATCTGGCAGTTAAACCACTCCGTAATTTAATTTTAATGACTGCCTCTCCTACCTTATTTCCTGTGATCTTGCCCTTGTCAGTAACAGAAACAATCTTCTTATTACTGCTTGTCCAGGAAACTACCTTGTCACCTGCTGCCAGCCCTGATACTTTAACCTGGAATGACTGATTCAATTTTAACGGAAGTACCTGATCAACAGGTACATTCAATTTTATAGTTGGTTTCAGCTTCTTGATCTTTTTTGTTTCTTTCGCATCACCACACACTGTACACTGTCGTTCCTTTAGTCCTTCTTTCACAGCAGTTGCAGATCGTATCACCTTCCAGTCTCCCATTACATGTCCTTTTGCCGGAATCTTCTCTGTCTTTCCTGTCTTGAAACAATCTAAACATACTTCCTGTCTGCTTCCGTCTTCTGCACATGTTGGTTCTATATCGGTCTTCCACTGGTAATTGTGAACAGCAGGAAGAAAATCTTCATTTTCTTGCCCGCAGTTTTCACATTTTTTATAGATGATCCCAGGAATGCAAGCCATCTTAGGAACCTCCTTGATAACACTCCAGTGATGTCTGCACCTGGATTCTCCTATATGAATAAGAAAACTATATTGCTCTGCCTCATAAGCATAATCTCTGTATGTAAGTATCACTCTTGCTGTTCCTGGTCTTTTTGCCTCAATCTGCCATCCTCTGTCCTTCTCTTCCACTGTACATATCTCAGTCTCTTCTAACGCCGGATCTTTATCCTTCTCCTCTATAGTCTGTACCTCAACACCCCAGATTGGAAATGTAATATACTGACCTCCTCCAAAAGCTGCCTTATCCATATACAGAAGATATTCCTCGTTAATATCATATGTCTCGCCTGGAAAGAGTTCCTGATCTTTCGGCAGGATATACTCTTCTATATTCGTTCTTGCATAAATTCCTTTCTGTGTACAATAAACCTCGTCGCCTCTTACCAAAACATAGGCATAGATCGCAAACCAGTAATCTTTATATCTCTCATTTTCATCTTTCCATTTATATGCTTCCAAAAGTTTTGTCCATCAATTATAATAACACTGTCATCCTCAGGATCGACTTTCCAGAAACGCTGCTCCTGCGGCCAGTCCGCTAAAGATATATATGAATAACGCTCATACTCATCTCCTTCTTTTCTAAGTACAACTTCCCAGAAAATAGTTGCATCTTTATCACGGAGATTGTCCGTATTCAAATAAAATCTGGCGCTCTTTATGTCTGAATATGCATACAGAAAACCATTCTTTTCCTCATCTCCAGAATCCTGAAACCATATTGCATATTCATCGTTATCTCCTGCTGAAAAAACTTCTTCCTGAACATCTGTCTGTATATCCGGTTGCCGGAATATTTCTGTTTCTGATTCAAAATCAACCTCATCTTCTGTTACAGATACATCTTCTTCCACATCCTGAAACTCTGAAAAATCCTCATTTTCAGCCAGCACTGTAACAGAATTACTGCTTAATACAACAGCCGCCGTCAATGTCCATGTCAATATCCTTCTTATCTTATAATACATTAGCCTGTCCCCCTTCTTTTCTGCTGCAGTCCAACGTAACACAATTATCTACCCAATTTTATTATACATAAAGCTCTCCAAAAAAACAATTTATTCCTTAGATATATGTAAATTTTGTAATTTCTTTACAGTATATCAGTTTATTTTCTGTACAATTATTCTTTTATATCTGTTATAAAAATATGGCAGAAGACACTCTAAAATGTATTCCTCTGCCATGTTTTTATCAGTATTCTTTGTTTTAGTCTCTTGACATTATCATAAGCAACACCCCTGAGCTAAATGTAACTCTGGCATGTTCGCTAATGATCTCATTGCTTACAGTAAGTCCACTGTCTGCTGCTGTCAGACAATAGTTACTCAGGGGATATTTAAATCCTTCCAGAGTCAGATCTGTCACATTTCCTCCAAATGGAAAAAATGACACATATTTTCCAAACTGTTCTGACTTTTTCAGAACTGTTCCGTCTGAAATAAGCTTCATATAATTATACCGATCCACAAGTGTTACTTCTGCCCCCTGGTTTTGTGCCAGGACAAGGAGTCCGAAATTCGCCATCAGATGATCTACTCTGTTTCCTGTCACACCAAAGATCACTATCTTTTTCGCACCGGTCCTGATTGCATAATTCATGGCAGACTGTGTATCTGAGTCATCTTTTTCCGGTCTCAGGCGGATAACTTTTATTTCTTTTTTTTCATTTCCAAAGCCTTTTTGCAATTTCCACTCAGTCATTCCACCATAGGGAATTTCACTGTCCATACTTCTTTCTTCATGAATTTCCAGGAATTTTTTTCCATCTTCAGACAGACTGTCAAAATCTCCAATAACTGCATCCGGCAAAAGCTGATGCTCCAGAAAGAATTCCAGCCCTTTATCAGCTGCGATCAGACAGGCTTCATTCTTTTTTAAAAAATCGAGGGCAAAATCACTGTGGATATTGCCCCCGCTTACAATTATCGTATCTATCATGCTCTTCCTCAGTCAATCCTTCTTATGATCTCATCCATTCGTTCTCTGGCATGTTTTACATTTTTTGCCAGATCATCGTTGAAAACATAAGAACCTGCTACCAGCAGATTTGCACCTGCTGTGAGCACTGTCTCCATTGTCTCATCATTGATGCCACCATCAACCTGAACATCTACATCCAGATCCTCGGCCTCGATCAGTTCACGTACTTCCCTAATCTTTTCCGTACATTCTTCCATATACTTCTGACCGCCAAATCCCGGCTGTACAGTCATGATCAGAACCATATCCACATCGCTGAGCATATGACTTATATCGTTTACAGGTGTAGCCGGTTTGATGGAAACTCCCACCTTCACACCTGCTTCCCTGATCTGTTCAATAGTTCTCTCAAGATCTTCACATGCCTCCGCATGTACTGTAATGGAATCTGCCCCACATTCCACAAAATCTCTGATATATCTCTCAGGCTCTGTAACCATGAGATGTACATCAAAAAACAACTTTGATTCCTTTCGGATAGACTTTATCACCGGCATTCCAAAAGAAATACTCGGTACAAAATCACCATCCATAACATCAATATGAAGCCATTCAATCCCCTCTTTTTCCAGGGTTTTGATCTGTTCGCCCAAACGGTTAAAATCTGCCGATAAAATAGAAGGGCACAACTGATACATAATTAGAATCTCCTTTTCTCTTTTAATTCATTATAAAGTCCCAGATAATCTTCATAGCGAAGCTGGCTGATCTCATGCTCAGCCAATGCTGCTTTCACGCCACAGTCCGGTTCATGGATATGTCTGCATCCCTGAAACCTGCACTGTTCTTCATATCTGCGAAACTCCGGAAAATACGCCTTAAGTTCCTGTTCTTCTATATCTGTCAGATATAAAGAAGAAAATCCCGGTGTATCCATCAGATAAGTATCATGTCCCACCGGTATCACCTGAGAATGACGCGTGGTATGCTTTCCACGTTTCAGCTTCTTACTTATCTCCCCGGTTTCCATCTGTACATTTTCCTGCAGTGCATTGGTAATTGAAGATTTTCCCACACCGGAAGGTCCTGCAACTACAGTTGTTTTTCCTTTCAGGATCTCACGTATTTCATCCAGCCCCTCTCCATTAAAAGTACTGGAAAAAATCACATCATATCCACAACTCTTATAGGTTTCATATAAAAGCTCCAGTTCTTCCTGTTTTGCAAGATCTTTCTTGTTAAAACATATGACTGCCGGAACATTCTCTTTCTCCATCATGATCAGAAAACGGTCAAGCAGCATAAAATTAGGTTTCGGATTCTCCATTGCAAAAATCACAAAAGCCTGATCCACATTGGCAACGGCCGGACGGATCAATGAATTTTTTCTGGGAAGGATGGCAGTCACACTGCCTTCCTTCTCCTGTTCATCCAAAACCTCTATCTCCACATTATCCCCTACAAGAGGTTTCTGTTTATCTTTTCTGAATATTCCCTTTGCCTTGCATTCATAAATCTCATCATTTTCTGCATAGATGTAATAAAATCCTGCAATTCCTTTTATTATCTTTCCCTGCATGGATCATTCAGCCTTAGCAAATGTAATAGAATAATTTCCGAGTTCCTGATAAGTTCCGCTAATCTGTTCAGACAGATACAAAGTACCCTCGCTGATACCAGGTGCACCTGTGATATTCAGATCATACGGGAACTGGATTACCTGATCTTCCAGAACAACTGAAGCAGTCGGTGTTCCGTTTACATTCTGGATCAGTTCCAGACGTACCGGACCTCCGGAATATCCTGACGGAGTATTCAGAGTCTGTGTACATTTCCATACTTCCCCGGCTGCTGCCGCCGCACTGTTATCTGCTGTCTGTGCCGGAGCATCAGATGATGCAGCAGTATCTGCGCTGTCACTCTGAGCCGAAGGTTCCTGATCTCCGGTACTTACTGTGATCACAACATTTACATTATCCGGATCTTCCCAGTTTCCGGCTTCCGGTTCCTGTGAAATTACTTCTCCTTCTGCCACCTCTGTACTCTTTTCCTCTTTTACTTCCACATTGAGGAACTTACCAAAAGTAGTAACTGCATCATTCTTTGTCATTCCGACAACACTTGGAACCTCCACACTGTCTCCATAGTCCACACCTCGGCTGACAAGCAGTGTTACGCTGTCTCCTGCTGAAACAGAGTTTCCGGCTGCCGGAGTTGTGGAGACTGCATATCCCGGATCTGTAACCGGAGTACCATCATCATTTAATTCACTGTATTCTTTCTGTATCTCAACAGTTAATCCCATATCTTCCAGAGTCTGCTGTGCATCTACTCCGGTCTGTCCATCCACATCCGGAATTGTGATCTGCTGCGCACCCTTGCTGATATAATACTTAATGGTCGTATACTGCTCTACTTTACTTCCCTTTGGAATATCCTGTGAAGAAATGGTTCCTTTTGCCTGATTTGAAGCCTCCTCGCCCATAGGCTGAATACCCAGTTTCATATCCTTTGTGATATTCTTTGCTTCATCCTCTGTTTTTCCTACCAGATTCGGCACAGTTATCATTCCGTCATCATCTGATTCCGATGTATCCTGGGCCTCAGTTTTTTTGTCTGTATCATTGTTACTTCCAATAAGTCCGGACGCCTTTCCTGCGACCAGAATGATTGCTATCAGGATTACAACACCCATCAGAAGCATTACAATAGTCAGCCCATGTCCGCCTCTTTTTTTCTTTTTCTCAGGCTTATCTGATTTCTTCCTGTGCTTTTTCACTTCCGGCTCATCATCATAATCTGTTTCATTGATTTCTTCTTCCAGAGCCTCAGGTTCTGACTTTGCGATCTGCTTCGGCATATGTTTGATCTCGCCAAGCTCCTTATCTGAGATCACAACTGTTTTTGCTTCGTTATCCACAGACGTCAGCGTTACGAAATCTCCCTGTGGATCGATCAGAGAATGCTTCAGATCTGCGATCACATCCTCCATGTTCTGATAACGGCGATCCACGCTTTTCTGTGTACATTTCAGAATGATCTGCTCCAGACTGTGGGGAAGCTCCGGTGTATAAACACTTGGAGGAACAATCTCTTCCTGAAGATGTTTGATAGCAATAGCTACTGTGGTATCTCCGTCAAAAGGAACCTTCCCTGTAACCATTTCATACATTGTGATACCCAGTGAATAAATATCACTCTTCTCATCACTGTATCCGCCTCTGACCTGTTCCGGTGAACTGTAATGAACAGATCCCATTACATTTGAGCTTATGGTATTGGAAGAAGCGGCTCTTGCAATACCAAAATCTGTTACTTTTACCTTTCCATCCATGGAAATGATAATATTCTGCGGTTTTACATCACGATGTACAATCCCATGGCTGTGTGCAGCTTCCAGTCCCATGGAGACCTGGATTGCAATACTGGTTGCTTCTTTTACAGAAAGCTTTCCCTTTTTGGAAATGTACTCCTTGAGAGTAATTCCCTCAATAAGCTCCATAACAATGTAATAAACTCCGTTATCGTCACCAACATCAAATACATTCACTATATTCGGATGTGTCAGGACTGCTGCAGCCTGAGCCTCACTTTTAAACTTGCGGATAAACGTCGTATCCTCTCTGAATTCCGGCTTAAGAACTTTTACAGCAACAAACCGATTCAGCTTATGGTCTTTTGCCTTGTATACGTCCGCCATTCCGCCGGTACCAATTTTTCCTAATATCTCATAGCGTTCTGCTATGATCGTTCCCGTTTTTAACATGCTTTCACCTCGTCTGCGAATGGTTCTACCAATACAATTGCAATATTATCCTTGCCGCCATTGCGATTTGCTTCTCTTATAAGTATCCTGCCTTTTTCATCCAGATCTGTAGATGTGTCAGAAATGATTTCCCTCAGCTGGCTGTCCTCAACCATATTGCTGAGCCCGTCCGAACACATCAAAACTACATCTCCGGGTTCCAGTTTCAAATCAAAGAAATCAATATCCACTGTTTTCTCTGCTCCAAGTGCTCTTGTAATGATATTTTTCTTCGGATGCTTCCTTGCCTGTTCAGGGTCAAGTTCTCCCATTCTTACCATCTCCTGCACCAGTGAGTGATCCCTTGTTATCTGCTGAATCTTCTCTCCGATCACATAAAGTCTGCTGTCACCTACATTTGCCACATAAGCGTAATGTCCTACGATAGTAGCTGCCACTATCGTTGTTCCCATTCCTCTGAGTTTCTCATCCTGCTGTGCCTGGGTAAGAATCTCGGTATTTACACATTCAATGGCATGACGGATTACCTTTACCGGATTAAAATCCGCATCCTGCCGGATTTCCTCCACCATAGATGTAACCGCATGAGAGGATGCATAATCACCTGCATTATGACCACCCATACCATCTGCAACAACAAACAGATTCGGAAGATTTCCAACCGGGTCAGCAGTTGCGAACACATAATCCTGGTTCATCTTCCGCTTTTGCCCGACATCAGTAGCTGAATATATCCTCATGTCACTTCTCGCTTTCTGTTTTTTCCATATAACTTTTTCTTAACTGTCCACAGGCACCATCAATATCACTGCCCATTTCTCTTCTAATAGTAACATTTATTCCACATTTTTCAAGTTTTATTTTGAAATTCTCCACAGCCTGTCTTGTTGAACGCACAAAGGAACGTTCCTTAATAGGGTTTACCGGGATCAGATTTACATGGCAGTTCATATCTCTGATTCTGCCGGAAAGTTCCCTTGCATCCTCATCGCTGTCATTAACTCCGGCTACCAGACTGTATTCAAATGTGATCCTGCGCCCGGTTTCTTTAAAATAATAACGGCAGGCTTCCAGAACCTCATCCATGCTGTATTTGTTTGCGATCGGCATCAGTTCCCGTCGCTTCACATCATTAGGTGCGTGAAGGGAAAGTGCAAGTGTCATCTGAAGCTTTTCTTTTGCAAGGTCATAAATCTTCGGAACCAACCCACAGGTAGATACAGTCAGGTTTCTCTGACTGATATGAAGTCCTCCGTCTTCTGTCAGGATATGTATAAACCTGAGAAGATTTTCATAATTATCAAGAGGTTCCCCCGTTCCCATGACCACAACATTGGAAACTCTTTCTCCTGTCAGAGCCTGTATCCTGTATATCTGATCCAGCATTTCTGACGGGAGAAGACATCTGGTCAGTCCTCCTATGGTGGATGCACAGAATCTGCATCCCATGCGGCATCCCACCTGAGAAGAAATACAGACAGAATTTCCATGTTTATACCGCATGAGAACACTCTCTATCACATTTCCATCACTGAGACGGAACAGATACTTCTGTGTACCATCAATCCGGGATGTCTGTACATCTACCATCTTCAGTGCTGTGACAGGATATTCTTTCAGTTTTTCCCTCAGGCTTTTGGAAAGATTGGTCATCTCATCATAAGAAGTAACAAGGTGTTCATGCAGCCAGCTGTAAATCTGCTTCGCACGAAAAGGCTTATCTCCCAGAGTGGTCATCAGTTTCTTTAATTCGTCGATCGTCATTGACTTAATGTCTGTCATTACTTATTTTCTCCTGAATTTTGCAATAAAGAAGCCATCTGTTTTGTGTACTCCCGGCAGAAGCTGAAGATAACCCAGAGCTGTTGTCTCAGAATGCAGTTCTTCCGGAAGATACGGATCAATACTCTCCAGTTTGAACGGATGATTATTCATAAACCACAACATGTTCTCTTCATTCTCTTCCTTTGCGATAGTACAGGTACTAAATACCAGCACTCCGCCCGGTTTCACATATTCTGCCGCATTGTCAAGGATTGTTCTCTGAAGGATTACAATCTCTTCCTGCTTCTGTGCTGTCACCCTGTATTTGATCTCCGGCTTCTTTCCAATTACTCCATATCCGGAACATGGGACATCTGCCAGAACGACATCTGCCTTGAGTTCTGAATCTACATCAAATACCGTAGCATCCATCACATGAGCCTGCACATTAATGCAGTCTGTTCTGTGAATATTCTCTTCGATCATATCCACTTTGTACTGGCTGATATCGCGTGCATCTACTGTTCCGTAATCTCCCATTTTATCTGCAACATGGAGACTCTTTCCACCAGGTGCTGCGCACATATCTATCACATAATCCCCTTTTTGCGGATCTGCAATTTCTGCCACCAGCATGGAGCTTACATCCTGCACCTGGATTTTCCCCTGTATAAATGCATCCAGTGCAAGAATATGGTTATAATTTGAAATTTCATATGCATAGGGAAGATAAGGTGCAGGTTTCACTTCCACTCCCTGATCGACCAGGCTCTCATAAATCTCTTTCTGTGGATATTTATGAGTTCTGCAGCGTACTGTGATCGGTTTCTCAGTGAGAAAATCTGTAAGGATCTTTTCTGTTTTTTCTTCCCCGTAATCCTCAAGCCAACGGTTTACCAGTGTTTCCGGCATAGAATATCTGACAGACAGATATCTGACCGGATTTTCTTCCCTTGAAGGAAGTTTCAGATTTTTCCACTCTCTGGCAATCGTACGAAGAACACCGTTTACAAAAGGTTTCAGGCTGTAAAAGCCTTTTCTCTGTGCCAGCTTCACCGCTTCATTACACACTGCGCTGTCCGGCACACTGTCCATAAACCTGATCTGATAAACTGCACTTCTCAGGATTTCCCTGATCACAGGCTTCATTTTATCTACAGATACTTTTGAATATGAATCAATAATATAATCTATTAAAATACGATATTCCAGTGTTCCTTCACAGACTCTGGTAATAAAAGCTCTCTCCTGTCTTGGAAGGAACTGATATTTGGAAAGAGCATTGCGGATTGCAATATGGCTGTGTTTTCCCTCTTCCTCAATTTCCAGTAATATCTGTAATATCAGTTCTCTTGTATTTATTCCATTAGTCACGGTCTCTTCCTCCGGCAAGTATGATCAGTCTTAAAAGCTGCAGGATTGATGAAGCAAGTGCTGCAACATAGGTGAGTGCCGCTGCTGTAAGGACTTTTCTTGCACCTTTTACCTCATCAGCTCCAAGCATTCCTGAACTTCCAAGCATTTTCAATGCTCTTGAAGATGCATTAAATTCTACCGGAAGAGTTACAAGCTGAAAAAGAACCGCAAATGTAAACAAAATGATTCCAACAGTCAGCAGTGGACGGATTGAGAAAATCAGTCCTGCCAGAAACAATGGCCAGGAAAGTGTGGAACCGATGTTTGCAACAGGCACAATCGCAGAGCGAAGATTCAATGGCACATAGTTAGTCGCATGCTGAATAGCATGTCCACATTCATGCGCAGCCACCCCGATCGCAGCCACAGATGTTTTATCATATACATCCTGGGAAAGTGCCAGTTTCTTACTTCCCGGATCATAGTGGTCTGTCAGGCTGCCGGATATGGGTACTACTGTGACATCCGTAATTCCCGACATACGAAGAATCCGTCTGGCAGCATCGGCACCTGTAAGCCCCGATGCATTGCGCACTCTGCTGTAAACAGAAAACGTACTCTTTACCTTTGCAGATGCCAGTAAAGACAGCACCATTCCGATAATGAGCAGTAAATACGTAGGATCAAAATAATAATATCCGTACATCTAATCACTCCTTATGATCTGTAAAAACAATTCCATTTTCAATGTGATATCCCCGGAGAAAGGCTTCTGTTTCCATACGCTTCTTACCCTCCAGCTGTATCTCTGTAAGAATCAGCACTCCTTCTCCACATGCTGTATGGATCCCCTCTTTATCTGCCAGGAAGATTGTTCCCGGAACAGCATCTGTTTTCTCAGTGCTGACTTTACATTTCCACACTTTCAGAGTTTTTCCATTAAGAAATGTATAAGCACTTGGCCATGGATTCAGGCCGCGTACAAGGCGTTCCAGTTCTTCTGCAGATTTTCTGAAATCCATCAGTCCCATCTGTTTGGTGATCATAGCCGCATAAGGTGTAGGACTCTCCTCCGGCTGTTTTTCAAACTCCGCGGTTCCCTGCTCAATAGACGGAAGCGTCTTGATCAGCAGATCCGCACCGGCCTGCGCAAGTTTTCCAAACAGGCTTCCACCTGTTTCTGTCGGAGAGATCGGAATCACTATCTTAGAGATCATATCACCGGTATCAAGACCTTCTCCCATCTGCTGGATCGTTACACCTGATACTTTTTCCCCGTCGATCACAGCCTGCTGGATAGGCGCTGCTCCTCTGTATTTCGGAAGAAGAGACGCATGAATATTGATACATCCAAATTTCGGAAGCTCCAGGATTTCTTTTGGAATAATCTGTCCATATGCAGCAACAACTATGATCTCAGGATTGATTTCTTTCAGAATCTCCAGAAATTCAGGGTTATTTCTCACTTTCTCCGGCTGATATACCGGAATATCGTGCATAACGGCTTCTTCTTTTACAGGTGTTGGCAATAATGTCTTACCTCTCCCTTTTGGTTTGTCAGGCTGAGTCACCACTGCTGCCACCGCATATCCGGCTTCTGTCAGTGCATGTAATGACGGCACTGCGAAATCCGGTGTTCCCATAAATACTATCTTCATTTGATTATCACTCCTCATCCTCATCATAGGAAACCTGATGAAGTTCTCCTTCTACCAGTTCTGTATACATATGTCCGTCCAGATGATCGATCTCATGGCAGAAAGCACGCGCAAGAAGACCTTCCCCTTCATATTCTACTTCATTCATATCTTCATCCAGAGCTTTTACCTTTACATAGTTCGGACGTGTTACCTGACCAGCCATTCCAGGTACACTTAAGCATCCTTCATCACCAGTCTGTTCGCCTGATGTTTCAAGGATTTCAGGATTGATCAGCACGATAGGACCTTCTCCTATATCAATCACAACGATACGCTTCAGCATACCTACCTGTGGTGCCGCGAGACCAACTCCCATTGCATCATACATGGTTTCAAGCATATCCCCGATCAGATCATGAATACGTGGTGTCATCTTTTCTACCGGTCTGCTGACCTTTGCAAGTACTTCGTCGCCCTGTAATCTGATTTTTCTAAGTGCCATTTCTTTATTCTCCTCTTCTTTGATTATGATGTTAGGATCAAAAGATATTTTGCCCCTAACCTGATATCTTGATTATTGTTATATCACGATTTCAGAAATTACTGCCTTCCGGATTTCCCTTCTGCAGCAGATTACTTCAGTGATGAGATTTTGAAAAAATCTGCCATAATTAACTGAAATCAAATTGTATGTATATTTTCCGGAAACCGGAATTTATCTCTATGTATTTCTCCAACTGGTCTTTGATATGTACCAGCGTTTTATGATCTTTATGTTTTAAATAGATAACCTGTCTGTAAATATCCTTAACTTTTCCAACTGACGCATATGCCGGGCCAATGATATGCAGGTCATTTTCTCTGTATATCCTTTCTATATAAAGTTTCAGATAATACATTGCCTGAACCAGTTTCTCATCTTCCGGACCTGAACCCAGAACTGCCAGCATATGTGCCGCAGGCGGATAATCCAGAAGCATACGGTAACTCATCTCTTCCTCATAGAATGCCTGATAATCCTGCACTGCCGCCGCCTGAATACTGTAATGATCCGGATGATAGGTCTGGATCACTGCCTCTCCCGGTTTTTCCCCCCGTCCTCCCCGGCCGACTGCCTGACAGAGAAGCTGAAAGGTACGTTCCGCACATCGATAATCCTCTGCATTCAGCGAAAGATCCGCTGCTACTATTCCCATGAGTGTGACATCCGGAAAATCATGCCCCTTAACGATCATCTGTGTTCCGATCAGTATATCTGCCTCATGAGCTGCAAAAGCTGCAAGGATCTTTTCATAGCTGCCCTTGGTTCTTGTTGTATCAAAATCCATTCTGAGAGTCCTGACTTCTGGAAAATCTTCCCGCACTACCTTCTCGATTTGCTGTGTTCCTGCCTTAAATCCGCCAATATAAGGCGATCCGCACACCGGGCATATCCTGGGTTTTCCTGTCTCATATCCACAGTAATGACATAAAAGCCTTTCATTATTATGCTCTGAAAGAGAAACATCACAATGCGGACACTTCATCACATGTCCACAGGACCGGCAGGATACAAAACCTGCGTATCCTCTTCTGTTCAGAAAAAGCATTACCTGTTCTTTTTTCTCAAACCGGCCTTTCATCTTTTGCCGGAGTTCTCTGCTCAGTACAGACCTGTTCCCTGCTTTTAATTCCTCACGCAGGTCTACGATAGAAACCCGGGGCAGAGGTCTGCTTCCATATCTTGTTGTCAGCCTGACCAGACTATATTCCCCATTCATTGCCTTACTGTAGGCTTCCACTGATGGAGTAGCTGAACCCATTACCACATTTGCATGTTCTAAAACAGCTCTCCGGATTGCAGTTTCCCTTGCATGATAACGGGGTGTGCTTTCACTTTTATAGCTTGGTTCATGTTCTTCATCAATAATGATCAGTCCCAGACTGGCAAATGGCGTAAACAGCGCAGATCTGGGACCGATCATCACTTGGACTTCTCCCTTTTTCGCACGTTTAAACTGATCATAGCGTTCTCCCTGAGACTGTCTGGAATTGATAACTGATACTTTATCCCCAAATCTGGCATAAAATCTGCGTACCGTCTGATATGTCAGAGCAATCTCCGGGATCAGCACGATTGCTTCTTTTCCCTGAGAAAGCGTCTGCTCGATCAGCTTTATATACACCTGGGTTTTCCCGCTCCCTGTCACTCCCTCGATCAGTACAGGCTTCGGCGATGGTTTTTTCCACTCTCTCTGTATCTGCTTTACTGCCGCTTCCTGTTCATCTGTAAGCGGCATTCGCCTTTCTCCGGAAATATCACCTGTATTCAGTGAAGTTCTCATTATCTCATCATATTCTATGCGGATAATCCCCTGCTCCTGAAATTTCTTTACAACAGCAGAAGTTGTCCCCAGTTCTTTCGCCGCATGTGTATAATCCAGTCTTTTTTTCTCCAGAAGTTCCCTCAGAAGTCTTGTTCTGGCTTTAAACCTTGTTTGTTCAAGTTCTTTCAGCAACTGCGTTCCCGCCTCTTCGGAGATATCCAGGCATATATATTTTTTCTCTTTTGCCTTGATTTTCTCCTGGATAGGAAGTACTGTCCTGAGAGCCTGGATCATGGTGGAACCATAATTTTCTCTCATCCAAGCTGCCAGGGCGATCAGTCTGGATTCCGTAGTCTCTTCTCCACTGCAGATTTCACTGATTTCTTTAATCTTTTCGGGAGCAATTTTCGGTTTATCTGACAATCCGATCACATATCCTTTACGCACCCGGCCGGCATTTCCAAAAGGGATGGCTGCCACCATCCCTGCCTTTATTTTCTTCTCCAGCCTTTCCGGTACACGATATTGAAAACTCCGGTCCAGTTTATCACTGGAAATATCAATTATTATATCAGCATATATCATGAACTTATTCCTGTTTGACCCGCTACCTATTTACCAGCAAGAATATCTGCGATCAGGACACGTTCATCCATAGGATATTTCTTTCCTTTAATTTCCTGATAATCCTCATGTCCCTTACCTGCCAGAACTATAATATCCCCCGGCTCTCCATGATGGATCGCATAGGCGATGGCTTCTTTTCTGTCCGGAATCTCTACATATTTTCCATCGGTTTTTGCCATACCGATCTTGATATCATCGATGATCGCCTGTGGTTCTTCATCACGTGGATTATCAGAGGTAATAATGGTAAGGTCTGCAAGCTTTCCGGAAACCTCTCCCATCTCATAACGGCGAAGCTTCGATCTGTTGCCTCCGCATCCAAACAGACATACCAGTCTGTGGGGATGATATTCTTTCAAAGTGGTCAGAAGACTCTCCAGAGCCATGGCATTATGCGCGTAATCGATCATCAGAGTAAAATCATCGGATACTTTTACCATTTCGATACGGCCTTTTACCTTAGCTACTTTTAAGGCTTTGAGAATGTTCTCTTCCGAAACCTTAAAATGACGGCAGATTGCGATTGCTGTCAATGAATTGTAGATGCTGAATTTACCGGGAATATCTATCTCCACATGAAAATCCAGAAGTCCTTTCAGATGGTAGGAAATACCCAGATATCCTTTACCTCCGACCAGCTTTGCATCTTCCGCACGAAGGTCTGCTTCCGGTGAAAATCCATAAGTTTCCAGGCTGCATGTATGACCTTCAATAATCTTCTCGAAATGTTCATCATCTCTGTTTACAATTCCTACCTTGCACTGTTTCAGAAGTAAGGACTTGCATCTGAGATAATCATCAAAATCCTTATGTTCATTTGGTCCGATATGATCCGGCTCAATATTTGTAAAAATACCAAAATCGAAAACAAATCCCTGAGTTCTGTGAAGCATCAGTCCCTGGGAGGAAACTTCCATAACCACACAGTCACAGCCGGCTTCTGCCATCTCATGGAAATATTCCTGAATCACATAAGACTCCGGTGTTGTGTTCTTTGCAGGAATCACTTTGTCACCGATGATCGCTTCAATGGTTCCGATCAGTCCCACTTTATATCCGGCATTTTCCAGAATAGATTTTACCATATACGTAGTGGTTGTTTTTCCTTTTGTTCCTGTGATACCGATTGTTTTCAGTTTCTCTGCGGGATATCCGAAATATGCGGCAGAAATAAACGCCATTGCATATCGTGTATCTTTCACAAGAATGACTGTCACATCTTCCGGTGCTTCCACAGCTTCTTCCACGATCAGAACCTTTGCTCCTTTTGCAACTACATCCGGCACAAATTTATGGCCATCCACCACTGCACCGCGGATACAGATAAAAAGAGAGCCCTCTTCTACTTTCCGGGAATCATAAATCACATTTTTTACTTCCTGGTCTGTACTGCCCTGAAGACATGTATATTCCAGCTTTTCCAGTAAGGATATTAATTTCATTTTAATCCTCCATATCATTTCCTGCCTGCCTGAATTTTATACAGCCTCTACGGCCATTTCGTTACTGTTCACTCCGTTCACAGTAACTTAGCCAAAATTCAT